>OLIX01000791.1_pt1 | contig 31357 bp, 28 predicted proteins | sample 1601331 | NCBI WGS metagenome assembly OLIX01 (sample SAMEA2452120, study PRJEB22498) | human gut metagenome | biome: human feces; feature: human gut; material: feces | place: Australia | collected 2012 | reverse complement strand
CGAACTTATTCGTGAATTATTCATATTTATAAAATTAATTTTGAACAGTTACTTAATTTTGAATTCTTCATGATTTGATGTATCTTTGCATAAGCTTGTGACCAAGTTCGATGTGGCATAGAAGCAAGTATGGCGGTTCTGTTATCACCTGCAGCATTTTTGTATAATGATATTTAGGCAGAATGTATAATCATGTCAACAGAATATCGTATAAGCACAGATGCTAAGACTAAAATATAATTACACCAATAAAGAACAAACACTACGCAAATATTGCGAGAAACGAAATAATAAAAACAATCTAAAACAAAAGAAAATAACATGAAAAGTGATCCTAAAGAGTGTCTGTATTGTCAGAATAATGACACACAGCACGAACTGATGATTGAAGTAGCAAAACTTAGCGTATCGCGCCTTTTTATTTTTAAGGAGCAAACTTATCACGGACGTTGTCTCGTGGCATATAAAGACCATGTTGACGATATAAACCTATTGAGTGATGAAGACAGAAATGCTTTTATGGCTGATGTCGTTAAGGTAACAAGAGCCATGCAAAAGGTGTTTAATCCTGACAAGATTAATTATGGTGCATATTCTGACACGCTGTCACACTTACACTTCCACCTGATTCCAAAATATGTAGGCGGACCTGACTTTGGCGGAGTATTCCAGATGAACCCTAAGAAAGTTTATCTGACCGACGAAGAATATGCAGACATGGCAGAAAAACTGAAAAAAGAGTTGTAAAATATAAATTAGATGCCGCCTGTAAAGCAACATGTACAAGTCTTGCAGGCGGCATTTATTTTGTCGGCTATCAAATTCACTTCCCATTATTTAACTACTTTAATTGACACATAAAATTCTACAACAGCCATTGCATAATAATTATTTATCCACAATATAATTATGCATAAAGTGATTTTATGTCAAATCACACACAAATATCGACATTAAAGAAATTATTGTTTTTATAAAGACTAAAAACGCTTAAAACTAAACTTGCGACATATCCCATCTGCTGTTTATGATAAAAAATACAAAAATAAAGAATAAAAATTGTGATATTGACAGAAAAATAAATAATTTTGCAAATATGCGAATTGATATTATTACAGTTTTACCGGAAATGCTCGAAGGATTTGTAAGAGAATCCATCTTGGCACGCGCGCAAAAAAAAGGGTTGGCGGAAATATACCTGCACAATCTGCGCGACTATTCCACGGACAAATGGAAACGTGTGGACGACTATCCATACGGTGGGTTCGCCGGAATGGTCATGCAGTGCGAGCCTATAGACCGGGCTATATCGGCACTGAAAGCCGAAAGAGAATACGACGAGGTTATATTCACTTCGCCTGACGGCGAACAATTTAATCAGCATGTAGCTAACGACCTTTCACTAAAAAAGAATCTGATAATCTTGTGCGGACATTATAAAGGTATAGACCAAAGAATACGCGACCATCTTATTACACGTGAAATAAGTATAGGCGACTATGTCCTTACAGGAGGTGAATTGGCAGCAGCTGTAATGTCTGATGCAATAATAAGACTAGTACCAGGAGTTATTAGCGATGACCAAAGCGCATTGTCCGACTGCTTTCAGGACGACCTGCTGTCTGCACCGATATACACCAGGCCTGCCGACTATAAAGGATGGAAAGTGCCAGACATTCTGCTAAGCGGAAATGAAGGAAAAATAAAAGACTGGGAAATAGAACAGAGCTATGAACGCACTAAACGACTGCGTCCTGACCTGTTGAAAGAATAAGATAAACCTTAACCATAAAGATGGACTTTCGTTGTGGATGATACCGAAAGTCCGTCTTTTTAGAATCATACTATTATACACAACTGATTCTATAAAGCTATGATGACGGAAATAATATTGAAAATAAAAATATATCTATAATTAATAAAATTAAAAAACTATGGAAGACATTGTAAGATTACCCCAAATGAGTTTCGAACAATCTGTAAAAACAGTATTAAGCAAACTGACTGATTTCAAAGGCCGTGCACGCAGGTCTGAACTATGGTGGTTTTGGCTTCTGTATGCTGTTGTAAGTATTTTGATAAATCTATTACTTTCAGGAACACAGATAATAAGTTCAATAGTATCAATTATTCTGCTGCTGTCTATTTGTTCTGTGACAGTACGCCGCCTTCACGACCGCGGACATAGTGGCTGGTGGGTTGCAGCAAGCATAATAATAAACATTGTTTACAATATATACATGTCTACAAGCGGATACCTCGAAGCTCTGTCGACAATTAATCCTGATCCGGATATTGCAGTAAAACTAATGAGCGACCCTGTAATAATTACATCAATACTATTGCTGTTTGTTATTAATATCTCTATTTTTGTATTCTGCGTTATGGACAGTAAGCCAGAAGAAAACAAATATGGTCCTTCACCAAAATATATCGTAAATTATGGGGATATCCAAAATGAATAAATAAAAGATTAAAAGGAACAATATCATAACTAAAATTAAATATAAGATTCTCACACGTAAGACTTTCAACAAAGTAAAAACAGAATAAATTTCAATGACACGTTCAAAATAAGGAAACAGATATTTTTTAAATAATTTGTTTTCTGATATGCCGTCTTTTAGTTCACAAAAGGCGGCATATTGCTTTATAAAACGCCACCTTTCATAATACAAAATGCTATCTTTTATAAATCACTGACATCCAGCGTATTACATAAAGCAATAATTTCTTACACTCTTGAAATCACATTTACTTCATTAAATAATGGCATAAATTATCTGGCATAATTTTTTAAATGTAGTAATAATGAAAACAATCAAAAACGATAATAGACAATACAAACTAAAAGTATGACAATTTTTATATTTTCACCATCATCACAATATCAGTAGTTTCATTGTCTTCATGCATGACGTCAAACAAGACTTAAGCAGCTAGCAATACCCCTGTTCCAGACAAAACTTCTCGCCTAACGCATATCCTTCCTCATAAAGACGTTCTAGTTTGTCTACAGACTTTTCTATACGTCCGACTTCCATTGGACGTTCCGGACGTATACAGAATATCTGACCGGCACGTTCCATCTCCTCAATCATCTCAAGTTGACGGTTATATGACTCACACCTATGACTCAACACCACACGCAAACGAGGATAATTTTTATAAATAAAACGAGGTATTTTATGGTCTTTCTCCGTACTGCGAAATCCATAATTTCTAGTCAGCACCACAACATTTTTATGATGTCCCTGTTCCATTGCCCGCATAACAGGAATACTGTCAACAATTCCGCCGTCAAGCATCGGTATGCCATCCACATTAACAATCTTACTGACATAAGGCAGACTGCTGCTTGCACGCACAATATCCAACAGGCGCTGACGATCATGTTTCTCTGTCAAATAGCAGGCACGACCTGTAAGACAGTTAGTTGTAACCATCTCGAACACGTCCGGGTTATTAAAAAAAGCATCAAAGTCGTATGGTAACAATGTATTTGGAAAATCATCATAAAGCAGTTTTCGGTCAAATATACAGCCTTGTGTAACAAGATGCCTAAGTCCTATATATTTATACTGCGAAAGATAATCAATGTTTGATATCCTGGCCCTTCGTATCTGCCGGCTCATATACGAAAGGCCGTTACACGCACCGGCAGAAACAGCGACAACGTAATGAAAATACAAGTCATGCTTCATAAAGCCGTCAAGCACGCCACTTGTAAATACTCCACGCATACCTCCTCCTTCAAGAACCAACCCTGTATTTCTGTCAATACGCATAATCAACTTTTAAAACTGCTGCAAAGTTAATGATTTTAGATTTAAACCAATGTATTTCAGACGAAATCACAATATAAAAAAACGAAAAAATAAACATTTTTACATAAATATACGTTCAAAATGCATATAATTTAACCCGTTGCCTAAAGCTTTAAATTAAAATAAGTTACATTTTGATAAAAAATAAACTGATTTTATTTTGTTCCGCACTCAAATTGCATTATCTTTGCAATATTGAAGTTTTACATCTTGTGCAATATGAGCTTGAAAACTAGATAAGCACTGATAGTGCTTGTGAAAGAAGCCCCCAAAAGCACAATATTATGAAAGATAATTAAAATAAGTATTTTACGATATGTTCAGCAAGGAAACCTACGTAAGCCGCCGCGCCGAGCTTAGAAAACTCGTAAAGAGTGGCATAGTGATATTGTTCGGTAATAACGAATCGCCGGTAAATTATCCTTCTAACGGATATTACCCATTCCGCCAAGATTCATCATTCCTATATTATTTTGGACTCAACCGTGACGGACTGGTAGGTGTAATAGACATCGATGAAGGTACCGAAACACTTGTAGGCAACGACATCGATATTGAAGACATCGTATGGTTCGGCTCTGTAAACAGTGTTAAGGATATGGCAGAAAGCGTAGGAGTGGCCAATACCGCCCCAATGAAGTCGCTGCAGATAATTTGCAACAATGCGCTGAAACAGAAAAGAACAATACATTTTCTGCCTCCATACAGATATGACACAAAACTGCAAATTTTTGATTTGCTCGGAATTCACCCAAATCAACAGAAAGAAGCAGCTTCACTTGAACTGATAAAGGCTGTTGTGAAGATGCGTTCAACTAAAGAGCCTCAAGAAATTGCCGAGATTGAAGACGCATGCTCTATAGGATATAAGATGCATACAACGGCAATGAGACTGACTAAGCCCGGACTCACAGAGAAGTTTATTGGCGGACAAGTTGACGGTACGGCCAATTCTCATGGAGCAATGGTAAGTTTTGCCACCATATTCACTCAGCACGGCGAGATAATGCACGGCACACCTTCATGGAATGTTCTTGAAAGCGGACGTTTAGCATTGTGCGACTCAGGTGCAGAAAACCGCAATAACTATTGCTCAGACAATACACGTACATATCCTGTGAACGGAAAATTCACTCAACGACAGCGTGAAATTTACAGTATCGTTGAGGCTTGCCATGACTACGTACTTGATGTTGCAAAACCTGGCATAAAATGGTATGACGTTCACATGGCTGTATGCAGACTTATGACAGACAAACTGAAAGAAATAGGCCTGATGAAGGGTGACACCGAAGAAGCGGTTAAAGCCGGAGCTCATGCTATGTTCCTGCCACACGGACTTGGACACATGATGGGAATGGACGTACACGACATGGAGGGACTAGGACAAAACTATGTAGGTTTTGACGACGAAATACAGCCATCAACTCAGTTTGGAACAAATTGTCTGCGTATGGGCCGCCGACTTGAAAAAGGATTTGTCGTTACAGACGAGCCTGGAATTTACTTTATACCGGCACTCATTGACGATTGGAAATCTCAAGGACTTCACAAAGATTTCATTAACTATGAAATGCTTGAAACCTATAAAGACTTTGGAGGTATCCGCATAGAGGACGACCTGCTTATAACTGAAGACGGATGCAGATTCCTAGGAAAAGACCGAATACCTTATCATCCCGATGATGTTGAGGAATTTATGAGAAATAATTAAAAACCCAAAACAATACTTATAGAAAAATGAAAAAATTATTTGCAATGGCTCTGTTGGCTTGCATAGCAACAGGCATGAACGCGCAGGAAAAGAAAGAAACTGCCGACAAAATCAAACCTGTGTTCACAACTATTAAGGAGAACAAAATCACAAGTATCAAAGACCAAAACCGTAGCGGTACCTGCTGGGCTTACTCAACACTGAGTTTCTTTGAGAATGAAATTCTGAAAAAGACAGGTAAGACTTACGACCTGTGCGAAATGTTCGTAGCCAACAAAGACTATATGGAGCGCGCTATCCTTACTGTAAGAATGCATGGCGACAGCCAGTTCTCACAAGGCGGAAGCTCTGAAGACGTGCTCTATATCCTCAAGAATCATGGTATATGCCCAGAGACAGCCATGCCGGCTCCCGGTACACTGACAGGCGACTCTTTGGCTAACTTTGATGAGTTCTTCGGTGTTATGGAACCATACGTTGCTGCTGTTTCAAAGAGCAAAGCAAAGAAGATTTCTAAACAGTGGCAGAAAGGTCTGCAGGGCATTATCGATGCTTACTTAGGAGAATGTCCAAAAGAATTCGTTTATGAAGGCAAGAAGTATACTCCGCAGACATTTGCTGCAAGTCTTGGACTCAACTTTGACGACTATGTTTCAATAACAAGTTACACACACCACCCATTCTATACACAGTTCCCTGTTGAAGTTCAGGACAACTGGCGTTGGGCTACATCATACAATGTTCCTATGGACGAGATGATGAAGATAATTGACAATGCCATCAATGAAGGCTATACAATAGCTTGGGGAGGCGATGTTACAGAAGACGGATTCACACGTAAGGGTCTCGGTATTGCATACGACGTAAAGAAAGCACGCAGTATGGCAGGAACTGATGCCGACAGATGGTTTAAACTTTCTTCAACAGAGAAGAAGAGTAAGCTTGATTCTCTTGGAGTTGATGCTCCTGAAATTGTTCCTACACAAGAAATGCGTCAGGAAGCATTTGACAACTGGGAGACAACAGACGACCACGGAATGGTTATCTTCGGTATTGCCAAAGACCAGAACGGACGCGAATACTATATGGTAAAGAACTCTTGGGGTGAGTATGGTGACTACAAAGGAATATGGTATATGTCAAAGAACTATGTTGCATACAAGACTATGAGCTTCATGGTTAACAAGAATGCTATTCCTAAGGATATCCGCAAGAAACTTAACATTAAGTAAAACACACTACAACATAGACGGATATACATAAACAATACAACATGTTAAAGCCAATAACCTAAATATGTTGTCAGATACCGTCTAAAATCGTCATCAGTTAAGTCTTGACGACACAAGCAGAAGCGGTGATTTCTGAACTTTTCTGTCAGAAATCACCGTTTTCTTGTTTTTTATTTGTAACTTTACACGCCATTTTATACAACCTGACAATGGCAACCGGGTTAGAGAAATAAAAAACAATATAAATGCACTTCAAATGGAACTACGAACCACCAACATCAGAACAGAAAAAGGCAGCTGAAGAGCTTGGAGCAAAACTGGGTATAAGCCCCGTTATGGCCGGAATACTAATCCGGCGAAACATTACCACCGAATCTGCTGCTAAACGTTTCTTCCGTCCTCAGCTCAACGACCTCATTAATCCGTTCTTAATGAAAGATATGGATGTTGCCGTTGACCGACTGAATGACGCAATGGGACGAAAAGAGCGCATTATGGTGTATGGTGACTACGATGTTGACGGATGCACTGCCGTCGCACTCGTCTATAAATTCTTACAACAATTCTATTCGAATATAGATTACTACATACCTGACAGATATGATGAGGGTTATGGAGTGAGCTATAAGGGAATCAACTATGCTCATGAAACAGGAGTTAAGCTGATAATAATACTCGACTGCGGAATTAAAGCCACAGAAGAAATAAAATATGCCAAAAGTCTTGGCATAGATTTTATTATCTGCGATCACCACGTGCCAGATGAGACTATGCCCCCTGCTGTGGCGATACTTAACCCCAAACGACAAGACGACAGCTATCCGTTCAAACACTTGTGCGGATGTGGTGTCGGATTTAAGTTTATGCAAGCATTTGCAAAAAACAACGGTATCCCCTTCTCACGGCTTGTTCCCCTACTCGACTTCTGTGCGGTAAGTATAGCTGCCGACATCGTGCCGGTGGTTGAGGAAAACAGAATTTTAGCCTATCATGGCCTTAAACAGCTAAATCAAAATCCGAACATAGGACTTAAGGCTATTATTGATATATGCGGACTTAACGGCCGTACTATAACAATGAGCGATATCGTCTTTAAAATCGGACCACGCATCAATGCCTCAGGACGAATGGAAAACGGAAGAGAAAGCGTCGACCTGCTTGTAGAAAAAGATTTAGGAAGCGCACTCAAAGAGGCTAAACATATAAATGAATATAATGAACAACGCAAGGACATCGACAAACAGATGACCGAAGAAGCCAACCAAATCGTTGCAAAAATTGAAAGCCAGAAAAGACGTTCCAGCATTGTTCTATATGATGAAAACTGGAAAAAAGGAATAATAGGTATTGTTGCATCAAGACTGACGGAAATATATTTCCGGCCTACAATAGTAATGACACGCGAAGACGACCTTGCAACAGGTTCTGCAAGAAGCGTTACAGGCTTTGATGTATATTCCGCAATTAAAAGTTGCCGCGACCTATTGATAAATTTTGGCGGGCACACCTATGCAGCCGGACTTACATTAAAATGGAAAGACGTACCTGAATTTATGAGACGCTTCCAAAAATATGTCGATGAGCATATACAGCCTGAACAGACAGAAGCAATGCTCAATATTGATGCTGTAATCGATTTTAAGGACATAACACGCAAATTGCATGCTGAAATAAAAAAATTCAGCCCATTCGGCCCCAAAAATCCCAAGCCACTATTCTGCACTACAGATGTTTATGATTTCGGTACAAGCAAAGTTGTAGGAAGAGAGCAAGAGCACATCAAACTCGAACTTGTTGACTCAAAATCAAACAACGTTATGAACGGAATAGCTTTTGGTCAAAGCGGTTCGGCACGCTATATAAAATCAAAACGCAGTTTCGATATTGCCTACACAATTGAAGATAATGTATTCAAACATAATGGCATTCAACTTCAGATAGAAGATATACGTCCTGCAGAGGATGAAGAATAAACAAACTGACACATCGAGTATCTGTCCACGCAACAGGACCAAGTTACGTGGACAGATATATAAAATCCGAATATATTTACAATGCAAACGTCTGACGACAAATACATAAAAATTCTTCACGACAACTGGGGATATGACAATTTCAGAGGTATCCAGCGTGAAATAATTGACAGTATCTGCTCAGGGCGTGACACACTTGGCCTAATGCCGACGGGAGGAGGAAAATCAATAACATTTCAAGTGCCGGCACTTTCAATGAAAGGTGTATGCATTGTTATAACGCCACTGATTGCGCTGATGAAAGATCAAGTGGCAAATTTAAGACATAAAGGCATCAAAGCTGCGGCCATATACTCTGGTATGATGCATGCAGACATAATAACAACACTTGAAAACGCAATATTCGGAGGGGTGAAAATACTTTATGTTTCACCAGAACGCCTTTCATCAGAACTGTTTCAAAAAAAGATGAGCCACATGAACGTGAGCTTTATTACTATTGATGAAGCTCACTGCATAAGCCAATGGGGATATGACTTCAGACCATCTTACCTGAAAATATCTGAAATACGCAAATTAAAGCCCGATGCACCTATACTTGCACTTACAGCCACTGCCACACCAAAAGTAGTCGATGATATTCAGAACAAACTTGGGTTTAAGGAAAAGAATGTGTTCAAAATGAGTTTTGAGCGCAAGAATCTGGCATACATAGTAAGAAGAACTGATGACAAGCTAGAAGAAATGATACACATACTCAAATGTGTCCAGGGTTCTGCTATAGTATATGTCAGAAGTCGAAAACGTTCTAAAGAAATTGCAGCTGAATTATGTAAACGTAATATCAGCGCAACATTCTATAACGCAGGACTTGAAAGCGCCGCAAGAGACGAACGGCAAAAAGAATGGCATGAGGGCAAAGCACGCGTTATGGTAGCCACAAACGCCTTCGGCATGGGCATAGACAAACCGGATGTCAGACTTGTAATACATTACGACTGCCCAGATTCACCAGAGGCTTACTTTCAAGAAGCAGGCAGAGCTGGACGTGACGGCAACAAAGCATACGCCGTATTACTATATAATGGAAGCGATAAGGGCAAACTTCAAAGGAGAATTGACGAAACATTTCCAGACAAAGAATATATACGACTCGTATATGAACATCTGGCATACTTTTACCAAATAGGAATGGGAAGTGGCCAAGGGTGCAGATTTGAATTCAACATAGACAGATTCTGCGTAGCTTTTAAACATTTTCCAATACAGGCCAGTTCTGCACTCAAGATATTGACAAGAGCCGGATATATAGACTATGACGAAGAATCTGACAACAGGGCACAAATAAAAATACTGCTCAGCCGAAATGATCTTTACATGCTCGACAATCTCGATGAAAAAGAAAACGCCGTAATAACAGCACTGTTGAGGTGCTACGGAGGACTTTTTGTAGATTTCTGCTACATTGACGAGAGTCTAATAGCACAACAGGCCGAACTTACAATACCTGAAACTTATGTAATACTAAAGGATTTGACGGCACGTCATATTATGAAATTCATCCCTAGGAAAAAAATCCCTCATATCACATATACACAGTGCCGTGAAGAGATGGACCGTCTAGTATTCACAAAAGAAGTTTATGACGACCGTAAAAAGGAATATATCCAGCGTATTGATGCAATGATTAAATATGCAACCAACGATGATATATGCCGAAGCAGACAATTACTTAGATATTTTGGCGAAGAACGCTCAACCGACTGCGGACAATGCGATGTATGCATTGCTCATAAGAAACAACCTGAAGACAAAAACGGACAGAAAAAGGCTGAAGAACTGATAACAGAACTGTTAAATGACATGAAGCCACATTACATCACAGAAATAAAAGAAATAAACTTCGACAGGGATATTGTTGAAGATGTTTTTGAATATATGATAAATGAAGAAATAATTTATGTCGCAGACGGAATGGTTGCGCTAAGAAGAAAAAGAAACAACAAAACCGACAAATAAACAAAACCTCCCAAAGATATCAACAAAAAGAACGGCAGAAATATAAAAAAGACAGGCGCAGAACTACACAGCCCCGCACCTGTCAAAATATCAGCATGTCAAGATAAAAATCAGTTATTCTCTGGACGAAGTTTACGAACAGTCACACCTGCTTGCCACATCTCGCTTTCACGCATCTGGCGCAACTCCTCATTAAGTTTCTCACGATAGTCAGCCTTTGAGTTGCTGTCAATGGCTATCTGTGCTTCATGACCAGTCTTGACAGACAGATAAAGCCACTCCATCACCGGTTTGATGGCATCGCGGAAACGCGGAGCCCAATCAAGTGCACCTCGCTGTGCTGTTGTTGAACAGTTAGCGTACATCCAGTCCATACCCTTTTCACCAAAAAGCGGTGCAAGACTCTGTGTAAGCTCCTCAATTGTCTCATTGAATGCTTCAGAAGGAGAATGACCATGTTCACGCAGTACCTGATACTGAGCCTCGAACAAACCTTCAATAGCACCCATAAGCGAACCACGCTCACCTGTAAGGTCGCTTGTCGCTTCACGCTCAAATGTAGTCTTAAACAAATATCCGGCTCCGATACCTATACCAAATGCAATGGTACGTTCCTCAGCCTTACCTGTAGCATCCTGATAAACGGCATATGAACAGTTGAGTCCACGTCCTTCACAGAACATAGTGCGAAGTGAAGTACCAGATCCCTTAGGCGCAACCATTATAACATCAACATCTTCAGGCGGAACTACACCTGTGCGGTCACTCCAGTTTATGGCAAAACCATGAGAATAGTAAAGTGCCTTTCCCTTTGTTAGATGCTTTTTAATTTTAGGCCATACAGCAATCTGACCTGCATCAGAAAGCAACATACATACGATAGTACCCTTTTCTGCAGCTTCCTCAATTGAGAACAAAGTCTTTCCTGGCACCCATCCGTCGGCAACAGCCTTTTCGTAAGTTTTGCCTTCACGCTGTCCGACAATTACATTAAAGCCATTGTCGCGCAGATTGCAAGCCTGGCCCGGTCCCTGAATACCATAACCTAATACTGCGATTGTCTCATTCTTGAGAACCTCACGCGCTTTCTCTAAAGAAAATTCTTTACTGGTGACAACTGTTTCGATAACGCCACCAAAATTCATTTCTGCCATAATGATAATGTTTTATGTAGGCTGCCCCAATATTGAGGCAGCCCGATTAAATGTTACATATTTTTGCTTTCTCATTAAAACCGCTTACAAATATAAGAATTTAAAATGAAATAAGCAATTTTACTTTCAATTTTTCACAAATTCTATTTTACATCTACAAACTTCTATCTCACCAGAAGAATCAGGAGCTGTCCTGGTAATACGTACACAGAACACGCTGTCTGAAACGGTTTCCTTATAATAGTTTAAGATGTCACCATAATAACTCTCTGCCACATAAGCAATGTCAAACCTTCTGATGCAGTAATCACGATAAATATCAAGCCCGAACAAATCAAGAACATGCTCAATATATTTCACGCTATTGATATGACCATTAACGTCGACATCGCTATAGTGCGTAGGCATAGAAGCAACAAGTTGAGCCTCCTTACCCATTCTGACACGCGAGAGCCCAGCTATAGGACATTCTTTATCCGTTTCAACATAATTCATGATATCACCGTCTCGCACGTCCATAATATTCTGTGGCTGACGGGAATCAGTATCAATCAAAGCCCATATACTCCGACCATATCCGTACACCTTGTTCTCATCGTCGGCATCTACGACACGGAAATTACGGTTGGTGAAGAATTTCATAACACCTTCAACCCATGTTTCAACATAAAATCTAGAATATTGCGGAGGCATTTTCTCCATCTCAATTGCCAAACGCGACAACACCCATGTCTTATGCAAAGGATTCAGGTATGTCATGCCAAAGCCACGGTGGGCGGCATGAAAGTCAGCCGCATTAAGCATATGATTGCCAAGGTGTCCCATAAAAAGGCGCTTGGAAAAATCACAATGAAACGGCTCTGCCAAAAACTCGTATCGTCCTACTTTTTCTAACATATTTATTTTTGTTTTCTTTCTTGTAAGTCCAAAAAATCGCTCACCTGTTCTACAGGGCTGCGGGTTATGGCAATACGTCCGCTGCGTGTATATTGCAACAGACAATTATATTTGTCAAGGCTGAAATAAAGTCCTGTGATGTCTTCGGTCATACCGCTCAACATTACAGTACAGAATTTAGGATTTACTTCTATTATACGGGCATTGGCTTTCCTTATCACACGCGAAATATCCGGATTGTCAAGCACTTCCTGAGTAGAAAGTTTATAAAGCCCCACCTCACGTATAAACAAATCGTCATCTGTATAATAGTCAGCCTTTATTACATCTATCTTTTTCTCTATCTGTTTTGTTATTTTTACGATTTGGTCTTCATCGCTCCAAGCGGTAATGGTATACTTGTGTACACCTTCGATGCTAGATGCCGACACATTAAGACTTTCGATGTTGACCTGCCGACGGGTGAACACAGCCGTTATCTGGTTAAGTATACCGGCGATGTTCTCTGAATACACCAACAGGGTATATAGTTTCCTTTCTGTCGTTTCCATAACTCAAACTTATAAATTAATTTCAAGCAACATTTCGTCTACCGAACATCCCGGAGGAGTCATTGGTAATATGTTGTCCAGCTCCTTTACTGCACACTCAAGGACAAACGGACCGTCTGTAACAAGCATCTTCTCCACTCCGTTCTTCAGATTTTCTCGCTCAAAAACAAATGTGTATGGAATATCGTAAGCCTCACACACTTTTGAATAAGACGGGTTCATCATCCTGGTAAACGACTTGCGCTTATTGAAGAACATATCCTGCCATTGACGCACATTGCCAAGATAATTGTTGTTCATCAAGATAACCTTTACAGGTATTCTATGTTCCATTATTGTTCCTAGTTCATGCAGACTCATCTGAAAGCCTCCGTCACCAGTGAATATGCACACAGTTCGGTTTGGTGCAGCATAAGTTGCTCCAATAGCGGCAGGAAGGCCATAACCCATTGTACCAAGACCTCCACTGCTTATGATAGAGCGTTTTTTCTTAAACATGAAATATCTGCTTGAGAACATCTGATTCTGACCGACATCATTGACCATAACAGCCTCACCCTCGGTTGCGTCTGACACGGCTTTGACAACCTCACCCATTAGCAGAGGGCCTTGGCCGGGATACAATGCCGGACGTATCACTTTCTCATATTCTTTATTATACAACGGCACAAAGCTGTCACGCCATTCTTTATGAGAATTTGGCTTTAGCAACTTAGTTATTGCCGGCAAAGACACTTTACAGTCAGCCACGACAGCCACATCAGTCTTAACATTTTTGTCTATTTCAGACTCGTCTATATCCAGATGTATTATCTTAGCCTGTTTAGCGTATGTTGCCACGTTGCCTGTTACACGCTCACTGAAACGCATGCCTATGGCTATGAGCACATCGCACTCCTGTTCTTTCAAATTTGGTGCATAATTGCCGTGCATGCCAAGCATACCGACATTCAACGGATGGTCTGATGCAAGTGCCGACAACCCCATAAGAGTTCTTGCTGCAGGAATATCTGCTTTTTCGATAAATTCAACAAGCTCTTTCTGCGCATTGCCCAATTCTACCCCCTGCCCTACAAGAGCCAAAGGTTTCTTTGCATTGTTAATAAGTTCGGCAGCACGACTTACGGCATTCATGTCAAGTTCCGGAAAAGGAACATAACTGCGTATGAAGTCAACATTAATAGACTGATATTCAGTCTTGTCCAGCTGCGCGTTTTTCGGAAAATCAAGCACAACCGGACCTGGACGGCCCGAGCGGGCTATATAAAAAGCACGACTAACCGCCCACGCTATATCATCAGCACGGCGTATCTGATAGCTCCATTTGCTGATAGGCTGAGCCAGGCCGACAAGATCTACTTCCTGAAATGCATCAGTACCGAGCCCCGAAACACCAACCTGTCCGGCTATGACTATTATAGGAGTTGAATCCATCATGGCATCTGCAACACCAGTAAGAGTGTTAGTTGCGCCAGGACCACTCGTTACGATACAAACTCCAACACCGCCGCCGGCACGTGCATAACCTTCAGCAGCATGGGCAGCCGACTGTTCATGACGCACCAAAACATGTTCGAAAGCTTTCTTTTCACCACGTGTGTAATCATAAAGAGCATCGAAAACCGGCATAATAGCGCCACCGGGATAGCCAAATATGGTCGTAACATTTTCATTTTTCAGAGCTCTCATCAGGGCCTCTGCTCCTGTTATCATTTCTTTTGCCATACTCACATCTCTTTGAATATGCAAAATGCAATAAACATAACCGACGCCATACACTCAAAGCCACGCGATGCAGCCAATATATGTTAACGGCCCCCCTTGGACCACGATAACAACGCAGGCCAAGTGCAGGCATCGATTATGAAACACACTTCACAAAAACTTATACTAATCTATTATTCTAACTCCTCCCTTATCTGCCGAACTTACACTCTGTGCATAAGCTCTAAGGGCCTTGCTCACAACGCGATTGCGTGTTAGCGGACGTTGAGGGCGCGAAGCCAGCTCTTCGTCAGAAAGTCTCACATTTATTGTGCGGTTTGGAATATCTATGTCTATGATGTCACCATCAATAATTTTTCCGATGTTGCCTCCGGCCGCAGCCTCCGGCGAAATATGACCAATGCTAAGGCCAGAAGTTCCGCCGCTGAATCGTCCGTCTGTTATCAAGGCGCATTCTTTTCCAAGATGCATACTCTTAATATAAGACGTAGGATAAAGCATCTCCTGCATACCAGGACCTCCTTTAGGACCTTCGTGCGTAATAACCACGCAGTCGCCACTCTTAACCTGTCCGCCAAGAATGCCCTCGCATGCAGTTTCTTGAGAGTCGAACACTTTAGCCGGACCGCTGAACTTCCATATTGAAGGATCTACTCCGGCAGTCTTTACCACACATCCGTCCTGGGCGATATTGCCAAACAGAACCGCCAGTCCACCATCTTTAGTATAGGCATGTTCTATGTCGCGTATGCAACCATCAGCGCGGTCTGTGTCCAAAGTCTCCCACTGTGAATCTTGCGAACCCATAGTTGTTGAAAACTTTCTTCCGGGTGCACTTCTATATATCCGTTCTGCTTCGCTGTCAATGCTGCTGCCGGTAATATCATACTTTTTCAGCTGTTCACCAAGGGTCTTTCCGTCCACACGCATAACGTCCTCATTTATAAGACCGCCCTTGGCAAGTTCATTAATTATTCCGAATATTCCGCCGGCGCGGTTACATTCCTGCAGACTGTATTTCTGAGTATTTGGGGCCAACTTGCACAGACACGGCACCTTGCGGCTCAATGCATCAATGTCGGACATTTTAAAATCGGCTCCTGCCTCTTGTGCAACGGCAAGCAGATGAAGCACCGTGTTCGTACTTCCACCCATGGCAATATCAAGTGTCATGGCATTGAGGAAAGCCTCTCTAGTGGCAATATTTCTAGGAAGCACGCTGTCATCGCCTTCCTCATAATATTTCATGGCATTGACAACAATCTGGCGGGCAGCATCCTTAAAGAGCTGTATACGGTTCTTGTGTGTAGCAAGAATAGTGCCGTTACCAGGTAATGACAAGCCTATAGCCTCAGTAAGCGAATTCATAGAGTTTGCAGTAAACATACCTGAACAGCATCCACAGCCGGGGCATGCACAACTCTCAATCTGCTTCATTTCTTCATCGCTGACACTTGAGTCTGCACCTTTAACCATAGCTGTAATCAAGTCAGCATTCTCGCCGTTCCATCGTCCAGCCTCCATCGGACCTCCACTACAGAACACGGTAGGAATGTTAAGACGCATGGCTGCCATGAGCATACCCGGCGTAACCTTGTCGCAATTGGATATACAAATCATTGCATCAGCCTTATGGGCATTAACCATATATTCAACAGAGTCGGCGATAATGTCGCGCGACGGCAATGAATACAGCATGCCGTCATGCCCCATGGCTATACCGTCGTCAATAGCAATAGTGTTGAACTCGGCGGCATAACATCCCATTTTCTCTATCTCGGCCTTAACAATCTGACCTATTTCATGTAAATGAGTATGCCCGGGAACGAACTGCGTAAACGAGTTGACAATGGCAATAATGGGCTTTCCGAATTGCTCATGTTTCATACCAGCTGCAACCCATAAAGCTCTAGCTCCTGCCATACGACGCCCCTCGGTACATACCGCGCTTCTCAACTTGTGTTTCATATCCTCTCAAATATTTTTTATTTGTTGTTCTGCAAAGTTATACTTTTTTCTCATAATCAACAACAAATAAAAGTAATAATTAAGTCATAATATTATTTTTATCACTAAAATAACACAAAAAGTAATAAACCGTCAATATTTCTTGCACATTTGACTTTAAAATGTGCAGATTCAAGTTGTCACCAATTAATTGAATAAGTAATACATCTGTAAATAATTATGCATAATTTATAAATTTGTGCCATATCTAAAAGATACATTAAAATATGTAATACATGCAAATCAAAACAAACGTAAGCCACATACTACAAGAAAAGACATTAGTTATGGCATAAAGAACAAATCACTAAACAGAAATATTTTTACATCGGCTAAAAACTGTTATAATTGTGTGCCAATTAATTAAAAATTAAATATCATCGCTTCATCAAAAAATCCTATTAGAAATAAAAATATATTATTTTATTTCAAAATGAAAGTGGCCTATTTACAAGGTAAAAATAAGCCACTTTTGATATAAAAACAAGCCATTTACGATAGCTAAAACGGCCGTTTTTTATCAAGAAAACGATAAGAACAAAATAAGAATAATAAAACAGCATTTAGATGGAGTATGAATTTCGCATAATCAATAACCCATTTCTATTTTTCACACAATCTGTCATGTATCCCTGATATACATACAAAAAATTAAGAACATCACCACTTACTATTTCAGATAGACAATGACAGAATGGAAAGACATGGAAATAATAAAATCTCACATTCGCCACTACAATACAAATAAATAATTAGTGATATTATAATGTACAAAAAAATCTCCGCCAACATTCTGACGGAGATTTTATATTAAACAATTAAAAAACAATTACTTACTTTGTGTTGTCATTGAATGTTGCAACACGATTGAATTCAACCTGCTCAAACAGTTTGTCTGTAGCACCACAACCCTTTGTTGTAAGGCGGTCAGCAGAAATCTTATACTTGTTAACCAAGATTTTCTTAACTGCCTCTGCACGCTGCTCAGACAACTGCTGGTTACGCTCTGCTGAACCTTCAGGAGAAGCATATCCCTTAATTTCAACCCTAGCATCAGGATGATTCTTCATATACTGAGCAATAAGCTCAATCGGAGCATACTGTGCCGGGTCTACAACAGACTTGCCCTGACGGAACAATACTGTAGGCTGCAGATTTGTAGCAGTAGCAGGCTTCTCATACTTAGGCTTTCTGTTGCACTCGTCAAGAGCTCTCTGCAAATCTGATATCTGACGGTCTTTAGCTGCAAGCTGAGCATTCTTGTCGTTCAAATCGCCGCGCAGATCGTTGATTTTTGCATTAAGTCCGTCAATCTCTGACTGGTCACGCAACTCGGCAATTGTAAAGTTGTGAGTGCCGTTAGAGTTCTTGAATTTGTAGTTAAAGCCAACATTAAGCTGGAAGCCTGAGTGGTTTATATTATATTTAATAGCGTGTGTGCCGCTATTATATCCACCGAGAGTCCAGATCATAGCCGGCTCAATGTAGAACTGCCATGCCTTAGCCTTACCAAGATTAAATGTGAAATCTACGGCAGCCTTAGATGTCAAAGCATCATCGTTATAAACCTCTGACGGATGACCGAACACATGACCCCATCCTAAACCGCCAAGAACAGAGACCTCAAATACACGCGGCTCACCAGGATATCCGCCAAACCAGTTGCTCAAATTCACGGTTCCGAGTAAAGATGTATTCATTGAACGCACGAATGTTCCAATTGACTCACCCGGCTTGTTTGACAAATATACATTACTCTCAGCAGCAAGGCCAAATACAGGAGTAAAATTACGTCCAATACGTAATCCGAGATTAGGATTCAAATCCTTAAGCCATGCATGACCGGTTGACTTAGTTGCAAAACCGCCATTGACTCCAATATAAAAATTATCGAAAGTCTTACTTTCTGTCACAGTCTGAGCTGAAACAGACGCAGTTGCCAAAGCGGCAACAAACATTAATAATAGCTTCTTCATTTTCTTAAAATTTTAATTAAAAACAATTTTATTACTAATTGCAGTACACAAAGATACAAAATAATATTTACATTCCAAATTTATTACAGGCAAATACACTTTTTGGAAACACAAATGTCCTTTTTAACGCAAAATAGGACAAAATACAGGTGCTTTTTAATAAAATACAATAAATTAAAAGTCAGGGCCGCATGAAATTTACGATATGAAATTATTTACTTTTGTTTTCCAAAAATATGAAATATATACTAATTTTAAATATTATTCCAAATATCGAACGTACAAACGACAAAAATATATTTGCAAAACAGGTAAATTAAAACCGACGGAATAAAAAAACGAATAAAGTTTGCACCGAATTACTGCAAATTACATTACCTTTGCACTATATGAAAAAAATTATTCTTATCACAGGCGGACAACGTTCTGGCAAAAGTGTTTATGCTGAAAAATTAGCCTTAAGTCTTTCAGAAAACCCTGTATATCTCGCAACAGCCCATATATGGGATGAAGAATTTAAGGAGAGAGTCAGAAAACATCAGGAAAGAAGAGGTAAACAATGGATAAACATCGAAGAAGAGAAATATCTCAGCAAGCATGACCTATATAATAAGGTTATAGTGATTGACTGCGTTACTCTTTGGTGTACGAACTTCTTCTTTAATCGTGAAGCCGAATCAGACAAACAGCCAACTGTCAACGAAGCGCTCGATGAAATTAAAAGTGAGTTTGACAAGTTCACCAACCAGGATGCTACATTTATTTTCGTTACCAATGAAATCGGCAGCGGTGAAGTCAGCGGAAATGCCGTACAACGCAGATTTACAGATATGCAAGGATGGATGAACCAATATGTTGCATCAAAAGCTGACGAAGTAGTAATGATGGTCTGCGGTATTCCGGTAAGAATAAAGTAACCGGCCTCATTTTCATCAACTGAAAATTCCTTAAACTATATAATTATGAAGAATTTTGTCATAAAAGCACCAGACAACGGAATAAAAGAAGATATAATAAAAAAAATAGACAACCTTAATAAGCCAAAGGGATCTCTTGGCCGACTAGAGAGTCTGGCTTTGCAGATCTGCCTTATCCAACAGACATTATCACCAAAGCTTACAGGACAGTGCCACATTCTGTTTGGAAGCGACCATGGTATAGAACGTGAAGGAGTGAGCGTGTCGCCTCGCGATGTGACATGGCAACAGATGATAAATTTCACACATGGAGGCGGAGGAGTAAACATGTTTTGCAGACAGCACGGATTTAGACTATATCTTGTTGATGCAGGGGTTGATCATGACCTTAGTGAATATAAAGAAATAATTAATCGCAAGATTGCCTGCGGAACAGCAAATTTCAGATATGAAGACGCTATGACTGAAGAACAATTTGAAAAGGCGATAAATATTGGCTGTGAAATGGTTGACAGATGCGTTGCTGACTGTGGATGCAATATTTTATGCCTTGGAGAAATGGGTATAGCCAACACATCCCCTTCGAGTATATGGATGAGTCTGTTCGGAAATATTAAATTAGAAGAGTGTGTTGGTGCAGGTGCCGGTCTTGACTCCCCTGGAATAAAGCACAAATACGAGGTTCTTTCTGATTCAATAAAAAATTTTAAGAGCCGACATGACAACACTTCTGATGCAAAGACAATAATACGCTGCTTCGGAGGATTCGAAATGGTAAGCGCTATTGGAGCAATGCTGCGCGCATCTGAACGGCATATAATTATAATGGTAGACGGGTTTATCATGACAGCCTGTGCATTAGCAGCAAGCAAACTTTATCCCGAAGTAAAAGATTATATGATTTTCGGGCACAAAGGAGACGAGACTGGACACCGCAAAATGCTCGAATTGCTTAACGCGAAACCACTGCTTAGCTTGGGCTTAAGACTCGGAGAGGGCACCGGTGCATTGTGTTCCTTCCCTATAATAGAAAGTTCTGTGAAAATGATTAACGAAATGAATAATTTTGAAAATGCGAATATCACTAAATACTTCTAAATGGTACGATAATATATGGGCATCGTTCATTTTCTTTACTAGATTGCCGTTCTGGCGACTGCATGAACCTCCTAAAGAATGCTATCGCACAGTTGTAGAACACTGGCCTCTTACAGGATGGCTGACAGGCGGCGTGATGGCTGCCATAATATATTTCGGCGGATTGATAATGCCGCACGCGATAGCTGTTCTCATAGCTATAGCGGCAAGACTTCTTATAACAGGTGCTTTACATGAGGATGGTCTCACTGATTTCTTTGACGGATTTGGTGGAGGCGGCAATAACCGCCAGCGCATACTTGACATTATGAAAGACTCTCGTACCGGCACTTATGGCGTAGTAGGCATAGTTATGTATTTGTTACTTCTCCTTTTCGCCCTTACCGCCATGCCTGCAAAATTAGCCGCTCTCACAATTCTTGCAGCTGATCCTTTCAGTAAAATGCTAGCCGGACAAATAATAATGATGATGCCTTATGCAAGAACAGAAGAAGAATCTAAAGCTCACGTGATTTATAGGAAAATGAATATTAAGGCCGGAATCAGCCTGTTCTTTCAAGGTATGTTACCGCTTCTTCCTCTTATTCTTATATGCAGGAATAGTTTACGTTGGGATTTAATTATTTTTATCCCGGGACTCGTGATGTATTTTCTATATCTCTTTATCTGGCGTAGACTCAGAGGATATACCGGTGATTGCTGTGGAGCAATGTTTCTTTTGATAGAACTGTCATTCTATCTTACAATGTCATCTCAATTTTTTTATAATAAAACTATATTATGGACGTTATTTTCATAAGGCATACAAGCGTTGACGTGCCCAAAGGCACATGCTACGGATGGAGTGATGTACCTGTAGCCGAAACATTTGAGCAGGAAGCTGCTGAAACAAAGAAAAATATTGAAGGCCTTGATTTCGATATGGTTTATTCATCACCTCTGACAAGAGCAAGAAAACTTGCCGAATTTTGTGGATGGCCTAATCCTGTTGTTGATGACAGGCTGAAGGAGATGAACATGGGCAACTGGGAAATGAAACTCTTTGATGAAATAGAGGATGAGAATCTACAGAGATGGTACGATGACTATATGCACCAGCCGACTACTAACGGAGAAAGTTTTCCTATGCTATATGCACGCGTAGCCGCTTTTCTTGATGAACTTAAACAAAAGCCATATAAACGCGTTGCTGTGTTTGCTCATGGCGGAGTACTGATGTGTGCTGGAATATACGGGAATTTATTCAGCGAAAAAGACTGTTTTAAGAATCTTGCTCCATACGGAGGGATAGAAAAAATTACAATCTGAAGTTTACATTAAAAATCAGTATTGGCAATTTGCATATAATTTATTAACCATAATCCCATCACGGCATATAATTGTATGGGGTATTGATTAATTAATGGTCTTCACCTTGACTTAATTATAAACAAGCGCGGAAAAGCAATTTATAGTATTATAATAGAATTAATACTATTTTAAAAAACTTTCATATAAATGAAAACGGACCAATTTCATTGCAAGCAATAAAACATCAACTTGCTGAAAATGGTCCGTTAATTATTTAAATTCCTGTTTTAGAAAAATATTTCTTCACAAGAAAATTATTCACATTAGATTATCCTATGATTTCCTTACCTGCAGTTATGGCCTCCATATTCAGAGGAATAAGTGCATGGTGACGCTCAGGCAAAGTCTTATACAGAGCTTTCTCTACGCCCTTATCACTTACAATAGGACAAACCTTAAGCAATCCGCCAAGAACAATCATATTGAACACCTTTGAGTTTTTCATCTCAACAGCCTTGTCCATTGCGGCAATAGGACATACAGTAATATCCGTACGTGTAGGAGGATTAATGATACCTGATGTATCATAAATAAGGAAACCGCCCTTCTTTACCTTTGGCTCAAACTTATCCAATGACGGCTGATTGAGCACTATGGCAACGTCATATTCACTCACAATTGGAGAAGATATGCGTTTGTCACTGATAATTACTGTAACATTGCATGTTCCACCACGCTGTTCAGGACCGTATGCCGGCATCCATGTCACTTCTTTATCTTCCATAAGTCCAGAATAAGCAAGAATCTTGCCCATAGACAGCACACCCTGTCCGCCGAACCCTGATATTATAATTTCCTTTTTCATCGGTCTGCTTTTTTATTTGTCCTCAGTTGTATCCTTGAGGTCACCCTTAGGATAGAACTTAAATAAGTTTTCTTTCATCCACTCGTTAGCCTTTACAGGTGAAAGCTTCCATCCGCTGTTACAAGTACTAACAACCTCAACAAGGCTTGAGCCTTTACCGGCCATAGATGCCTCGAAAGCCTTACGGATAGCTTTCTTGGTAGAACGTATAGCAGCAACAGTCTCAACACTTTGACGTGTAACATAGCATGTGCCTTCCATCAATGCTGCCATTTCTGTTATTTTCAGCGGATATCCATGCAGTTCAGGTGTACGGCCGTAAGGACATGTTGATGTTTTCTGGCCTAAAAGCGTAGTAGGAGCCATCTGACCTCCTGTCATACCATAGATAGCGTTGTTAATGAATATAATTGTTATATTCTCACCACGGTTAAGAGCATGGATTGTTTCTGCTGTACCGATACAAGCAAGGTCACCATCACCCTGATAAGTAAATACCAAACGGTCAGGCCATACACGCTTAATAGCTGTAGCCACAGCAGGTGCACGTCCGTGTGCTGCCTCACTCCAGTCAATATCGATATAACGGTATGCAAATACAGAACATCCTACAGGACAAACGCCCACAGTCTTGTTCTCCATACCCATTTCTGCAATTACTTCTGCAACCAACTTGTGAACGACACCATGTGAGCAACCCGGGCAATAATGCATCGGGGTATCGTTCAACAGTTCAGGTTTTTTATATACTAAATTCTCCGGAGAGATTATTTCATTCTTATCCATGGCTTATTTCATTAATTTGGTTTTTAATGCTTCTACGATTTCGTCCGGTCCAGGAACAATACCTCCAAGACGTCCGAAATGTTCAACAGGTACTTTACCATTAACAGCAAGGCGAATGTCTTCAACCATCTGTCCTGCATTAATCTCAGCAGAAAGAATACCCTTCTTTCCTTCAGCAAGGGCAGCAATTTCTTTCTCTGGGAAAGGCCACAAAGTGATAGGACGGAACAAGCCAACTTTTATGCCTTCTTCACGTGCCAGTTCAACAGCTTTCTCTGCAATACGCGCAGCGCTTCCGAAAGATACGATTATATACTCAGCATCATCACACAAAGTTTTCTCATATCTTACTTCTGTATCCTTAATCTTCTGATATTTACGCAACATTGCAAGATTTCGCTGCTCCATAACCTCAGGCTGCATCTCAAGAGATGTCATGATGTTAGGTTTACGTCCGTTAGTACGTCCCATAGTAGCCCAAGGACATTCTTTAGCGATCTGCTCCTCTGTACGACGTGGTTTATACGGCGGCAATACAACTTTTTCCATCATCTGACCTATAACACCATCAGAAAGAATCATTGCTGGGTTACGATATTTAAATGCTAGTTCAAAAGCCAAATCTACGAAATCTGCCATTTCCTGAACACTGTTAGGAGCAAGTGTTATGACATAGTAATCACCGTTACCGCCACCACGTGTTGCCTGGAAATAATCAGCCTGAGATGGCTGGATGGTACCAAGACCAGGACCTCCACGCTGAACATTGATAAATACACCAGGAATCTCAGCACCTGCCATATATGCAATACCTTCCTGCATAAGGGCAACACCGGGACTTGATGAAGATGTAAGAACACGCTTACCTGCACCGGCAGCACCATACACCATGTTAATAGACGCAACCTCACTCTCTGCCTGAAGCACTACCATACCAGTATCTTCCCATGGTTTCAGTGCGGCAAGGGTTTCGATAACCTCACTTTGCGGTGTAATAGGGTATCCGAAATAAGCATCAGCACCACAGCGAATTGCTGCATGAGCAATAGCCTCGTTACCCTTCATTAAAATTGTTTCTTTCTCTGCCATTTGCTAATCCTCCATCTTTTTCTTATAAACAGTGATACACCCGTCTGGGCATACAATACCGCACGAGGCACAACCTATACAATCGTCAGGCCTTACAGCTTCGGCATAGGCATACCCGTGTACGTTTACACAAGTGGTTGTGAGCGCTATGACATCTTTAGGGCATGCCACAACACATAGCGAACATCCCTTGCAGCGGTCTGTATTGACCACAATAGCTCCTCTGATTTTACTCATAAATACTATTTTAAGGTTATTATTATGAACGGCAACATAAAGCCACCGCCCGAGTTAGTTAATTTTATCCGTTTTAATAATAAGGCTCAATCCGACACATCTGACACACAGACATGGAGAAAGTTTCATCCATAAAATACAGCAACAGAAAGCACTGCCTAACAAACAGCAGAATTCAGTCCGTACTGCAAATCATTTATGGATTGAACATGTCCTTACAATAAAAGTTAAGAATGCTGTCAACCATTCGTTTTGCTTCGACTGCAGGACTTTCAGGGTCGAGTTTTATTGCCTCAAGGTAATTGTTAATCGCAGCTTGCCAATTGCCTTCCTTGCGAAACTTATTACCTTCAATATAATATTCTTCAGCTGTCATTACTTATAATATTCTTTTTTTCCTGCCGCCAATGTATTCTTCATAAGCGAACAGATAGTCATAGGACCAACGCCTCCTGGTACTGGCGTAATAAATGAACACTTAGGAGCAACCTCGTCAAACTTAACATCTCCGTTCAGACGGAACCCGCTTTTCTTGGTTGCATCAGGAACACGTGTTGTACCGACATCAATAACCACAGCACCATCCTTCACCATGTCAGCAGTAACAAAATTAGGCTGACCGATAGCTGCTATTATTATATCAGCCTCGCGGCATTCATCTTTCAAAGTCTTTGAATGACTATGACAAACGGTTACAGTAGAATCACCATATTGTTTCTGCATCATTAGCTGCGCCATTGGCTTGCCAACAATGTTGCTGCGGCCAAGGATGACACACTTGCGTCCTGAAGTTTCAATGCCATAACGGCGAAGAAGTGTAAGTATACCCAATGGAGTTGCCGAAATGAAACAAGGCAGACCGATAGCCATACGGCCAACATTAACAGGATGGAATCCGTCAACGTCCTTACGGTAGTCGATAGCCATTATAATCTTCTGCTCGTCAATATGCTTAGGCAACGGCAACTGGACGATATATCCGTCGACATCATCGTCATCATTAAGTTCCTTAACCTTAGCGAGCAGTTCTTCTTCTGTAACATCTTCCTCAAAACGTATAAGAGTGCTTTTAAATCCGCATGCCTCGCAAGCAATAACCTTATTTTTAACATAAGTCTCACTGCCGCCGTCATGACCGACAAGCACAGCAGCCAAATGCGGACGCTTTCCGCCTCCGGCTACTATTTGTTTTACTTCTTCAGCTATCTCGGCTTTTATCTGAGCCGCTGTAGCCTTACCGTCAATTAATTGCATATATCTTATTTTTCAAATAATCAAATTTTCACATCGCACAACGCTGTGGCAGCATTATATCCACACAACAACATTGTCGACAGAACACAAACTAAAAACTATCAAAGTTTAGGCATTCCGCCCTTCAGTCCCTTCATGGCTCCCATCATCTGGCTCATCTTAGAACCGGTAACCATTTTCATCATCTTGCGTGTCTGATCGAACTGTTTTATCAGTCGGTTGACATCCTGAATGTTTGTTCCTGAACCTTTAGCAATACGCTGCCTGCGGCTTGTATTAAGTATCTCAGGATTAGTGCGCTCTTTGGGTGTCATACTGAGGATTATTGCCTCAATGCCCTTGAAAGCATTGTCGTCTATATCAATATCCTTGATAGCCTTGCCTACACCAGGAATCATCGAAGCCAGATCTTTGATGTTACCCATCTTCTTGATTTGCTGTATCTGGCCGAGGAAATCATTAAAGTCGAACTTGTTTTTCTGTATCTTCTTCTGCAGGCGCTTTGCCTCTTCTTCGTCAAACTGCTCCTGAGCACGTTCAACGAGGCTGACGATATCGCCCATTCCCAATATACGGTCGGCCATACGTGCAGGATGGAACACATCAATAGCTTCCATCTTCTCACCTGTTCCGACGAACTTAATTGGCTTTGTTACAACGGTACGTATACTTATGGCAGCACCGCCACGCGTATCACCATCAAGCTTAGTAAGCACTACTCCATCAAAGTCAAGGCGGTCATTAAACTCTTTAGCTGTATTTACGGCATCCTGTCCTGTCATTGAGTCAACAACAAACAGAGTCTCATCGGGGTTAACCGATTTTTTCAGAGTCTCTATCTCGTTCATCATCTCCTCATCAACGGCTAGACGTCCGGCGGTATCGATGATAACAACATCATTACCTTTAGCCTTCGCCTCTTTTATTGCATTGTCGGCAATTTCAACAACATTCTTATTATTGTCTTCGGAATATACCGGTACACCAATCTGCGCAGCCACAACCTTCAACTGTTCAATAGCAGCAGGACGATAAACGTCACATGCCACGAGCAAAGGATTCTTATGCTGCTTTGTCTTTAGCATATTGGCAAGTTTACCACTGAACGTAGTCTTACCCGAACCCTGAAGACCCGACATTAATATTATTGCGGGACGTCCTTCGAGCTTAAGGCCAACGCTCTCGCCACCCATAAGCTCAGCAAGTTCATCGTGAACAATCTTCACCATCATCTGCCCTGGCTTCACAGCCGTAAGCACGTTCATACCCAACGCTTTTTTCTTTACAGTATCCGTGAAAGTCTTTGCCACTTTATAGTTGACATCGGCATCGAGCAATGCACGTCTCACATCTTTCAGGGTTTCAGCAATGTTAATCTCGGTTATTTTACCTTCACCCTTAAGTATCTTAAAAGAGCGTTCCAGTCTGTCGCTTAAATTCTCAAACATAATCTATGTATATCTATCTTATTCGTTTTATTCCTTAGTAAAATCCGTATCAAATATAACATCGTCAGCCCTTAAATAATCTTTACAGACTCTAAATACATTGCCTAATCAGGTAGAAAAAACAATATGAGCCGACGTATAATTTTATCGGTATTATCTTATGCAAAAATAATCATTAAATGGTGAAAAACACCATAACGGGCATTGTATTTAAAATATTTTAAAACACTGACACACAAAAAGTGCGCACACTCTTTTTAATTGTGCAATATTTTTCTGTTTCAGGCATATTTTGTATGTTTAAACGCATAGGTCAGGATGCACAAATAGCCTATGAATGTGCAACTTACGATACAACAACGGTCAACATATCACATAGAAACCTAACTCACTTATTAAACTTTCAATATGAAAGAATAAACTTCAAAATTCATGATTTTTTATGTTTCTGTTTCAAATTTATACATTATCTTTGCCGACAAATGAGGAATAACGTGCTTTATATTAAAAATATGGTATGCGACAGATGCAAGGCCGCTGTCGGACACGCATTGACAAATATAGGTCTGACACCGACAAATATTGAGCTTGGTGTTGTATGCCTTAAAGAAGACGTCACGCCCGAATGCCGTCTTAAAATACGCGACTGTCTTAACGCACTTGGTTTTGAACTACTTGAGGACAAGCAGCAACAGACCATAGACCGGATAAAGAGCCTCATCATTGAACTAGTACATTATAAGAACAACAAATCAGGCACAAACCTGTCGGCATATCTGTCCGAAAAAATCGGTTCAGACTACAGTTCATTGAGCAAACTTTTCTCTGAAAACACAGGTGTTACAATAGAAAAATATTTCATACTTCAGAAAACAGAACGTATAAAAGAACTTCTCTTTTATGGTGAAATGTCTCTGAGTGAGATTGCTGATATGATGAACTATTCCAACGTGGCATATCTCAGCACACAGTTTAAGAACATTACAGGAATGACTCCATCACAATTTAAGGCGCAAAAGGAAAAAGGACTGACACAATTAGACAAGATTTAACATACGCGTACACATATTTATATTATATTACGACAACTTATACCGCATAATGTCATAAATGTTTTCCATTATTTCATAACATCCCTACCCTAGGTTTTAGTTAACTTTGCACACAACAATTGATGCAAAAAGTACTGTATGTCCATATATGCAATAAACATTTTGTTGCATCAGACGGATGTACTTGCACAGAACTATAAAAAAATAATCTAAAAATATGGAGAAAAAGACAATAGCCGTTATAGGTATGGCATGTGCAGGATGCGCAGCCAACGTGGAAAGAAGGCTGAATGGGCTGGAAGGAGTAAGCTCGGCAGCAGTAAACTTTGCGGCACGCACGGCACTCGTAGAATATGATCCGAAAGTGATTACGCCGCAGATGATGAAAGATGAGATTATCAAGGCAGGATACGACCTCGTAATTGACGAAGACGAATCTGTCACAGCCATAGAACAGCACGCATACAGACAACTGCTAAGGCGCATGGGCGCATCATGGATTTTTGCAATTCTCACAATGAGCATATCCATGGGCTGGCTGAATGTCGGCAGTGCATCAACAGCAAACCAGACAATGCTGATAATCGCACTGATAAATATTGCTTACTGCGGACAAATGTTTTACGCCAACGCATGGCGGCAACTTATGCACAAGACAGCCAATATGGACACGCTCGTAGCAATGAGCACACTCATATCTTTTCTGTTCAGCGTATTCAACACCTTCTGGGGCGACTCTTTCTGGGGCTCGCGCGGAATAGAGAATCATACATATTATGATGCGTCTGTGATGATTATCACTTTCGTGCTTACAGGCCGTGTGCTTGAAGAACGTGCAAAGAGCAGCACGGCATCAGCCATAAGGGCACTGATGGGCATGGCTCCTAAGACAGCGCGATTAGTAAACGGAAACACAATAGACGAAGTGCCGATTGCCACACTTGGCTCAGGCGACATAATTGAAGTAAGGGCCGGAGAGAAGATACCTGTAGACGGACAGATAACCACCGGCGAGGCTTATATAGATGAAAGCATGATTACGGGCGAGCCAACACCGGCACGACGTGCCGAAAGCGACAAGGTGTTTGCCGGAACAATACTGAAACAGGGCACAATACGTTTCCGTGCCCAGGCTACAGGCGACAAGACCATGCTTGCCCAGATAATAAGAATGGTACAGGAGGCACAAGGCAGCAAGGCTCCCGTTCAGCGTGTTGCCGACAAGATTGCAAGTGTGTTTGTGCCCGTAGTGCTGTGTCTGGCAGTCATCACATTTATAATATGGTATGCAGCCGGAGGCGACGGTCTACTTCCAAGGGCCATTCTGTCGGCCGTATCTGTATTGGTTATAGCATGTCCATGCGCTCTCGGTCTTGCCACTCCTACTGCTCTGATGGTGGGTATAGGCAAGGCAGCACGCAAAAACATATTGATTAAAGATGCCACCGCACTTGAAAACATGCGCCGCATAGATGCAATAGTGATAGACAAGACGGGAACACTGACAATACCTAACAAGGATGTTGACTTCACAAAAGCCGACTCGCTGACGCTTGACGAGCGCGAAACGCTAAAGCCCGGAGCTCGCGAGGCCATGGAGATGCTTCATGACGAGGGCGTAGAGGTGTATATGATGAGCGGCGACAAGGAGGAAGCAGCCAAATATTGGGCCGACAAAGCCGGAATAACCCACTGGAAGAGTCGCGTTATGCCGCAGGATAAAGAAGACATGGTAAGAAAGTTGCAGTCGGAAGGACATCACGTGGCAATGGTAGGCGACGGTATTAACGACACTCAGGCATTGGCTGCTGCCGACGTAAGCATTGCCATGGGCAAAGGAACCGACATAGCAATAGACGTAGCCCAAGTAACACTGATGGGAACCGACTTACGCAGACTTGCCGACGCGATAAAGTTGTCGCGCCAGACCGTAGGCATGATTCATCAAAACCTGTTTTGGGCATTCATATATAATGTAGTGTGCATTCCTCTTGCTGCCGGACTGCCATACTTATTCGGCGCCCATTGGCAGATAACCCCTATGTGGGCAAGCGCACTCATGGCATTCTCAAGTATCAGCGTGGTGATGAACAGTCTACGACTGAAATTTATGAATAAATAAATAGCAGCAAATAAAAACCATATATTATGCAAAAAGTTACGATAAAAAGACAGTGCATCTAACAACGCCTCACCTGACTTCGTCACTCAAAAAAACTAAACATTATAATTCGTTGATAAACAAT
>OLIX01000765.1_pt1 | contig 31971 bp, 38 predicted proteins | sample 1601331 | NCBI WGS metagenome assembly OLIX01 (sample SAMEA2452120, study PRJEB22498) | human gut metagenome | biome: human feces; feature: human gut; material: feces | place: Australia | collected 2012 | reverse complement strand
CATACTTTCATTACGTTCAGCAAAACAATCGCCCAACTTACGCTGTTCCCAAGCGTCAGTGAATCCTTTAAAACGAATTTCCGGAATATTGCTGCCATTTTTCGGAAACATTTTTTCAAGCATAGATTTTTTAATATTTTTAAGCTTTTCTAACTTACGCTGATGAAGGGTGATAAGGTTATCTAGTTTAATTAACAACTTTCCAATTAGGTTTTGTTCAGCTACGTTTGTTGGAATTTCTATACCAATATCAAAAAAATCATCAGCTGTAATATTAAGTAATCCATGATTTCTTGCACCTTCGGCAGCACGTTCTGCAATACCTTTATGCCATCTATTTGTGTCAAAAAAAGTGGTTAAAAAATCAGAGTTAATAATATTATTGTCTTTAAGTGAAAAAACAATATAAAGCGTTGAAAGTACGCCTTTATCATATAAATCAAGACGTTTAACGGCACCAAAAGGGAATCCATCTGAGGTACTTTTGTTATAAGCAAATTCTCCATTGAAAATTAGATAATAGTTAGTTATATCTCGACTTGCAACACGATTATTAAAATATGTTATTTGGTCAACTAATCCATATTGAGCAGAAATTGTTAAAGGTAAGCTTGAAATATTATTTGTATTTTTACGAATAACTCTTTCAACTATCTCTCCCAACTTACGCTGTTCCCAATCGTCCGTAAATCCTTTGAATCTAATTTGCGGTTTTTTAGCATTTTCAGGCATTTTACTTACCCCCTAACAATGCTTTCAGTTCAGCAATACCCTGCATATCAAACTCATTGCCTTCCAATTCATCAAGCATACCAATTAAGGATTGCTCTGTTTCGGCAATTTCTTTTTCTACATCGGCAAAAGTGGTTTCATATTTTTTGCAAATAGTTTCCAGTTTATTAACTAAAGTATTTACAGCAGCATCTGGCAGACCGTTTAAGCCATTGCAAAACGGTGTAATCCATTTTTCTTTCAACAAATTATTTGCCTGTTCGTCAGTAAGCTGCTCAATAACTTCTTTTGTTTTAAGGTGCAGTGCAATTAAACCTTCTTTTACTTCTTTTTTTGTAGTTTTTTCTTCGTCTATCAGTTTTTGTACTTTTTTCAGTACAGCAAGCGTTTCTGCTTCTACCGTTTTAGCTTTTAAGGCTTTTTTTACTTCAGCTGCGACAAAAGCATCGCCTGCTTCATTAACAAAGGACTGACTTTTATCTTCTTCACTCAATTCTTCAAGCAAGCTGTCATATTCGCCTGCAATACTGCTAAGTCTATCCTCTTTAGCTTTGAGTTCTGCCAATTCTTCCGGCAACATTATTTTTTGCACAAGTTCAAACGGCAGCACATGACCTTTCCAACCTTCCTGCACTTCTTCATCTTTGCCGTTTTTCTTTTTTACAACAAAATTAGGATCTACCACTTTAACAGCGTCCATACCTTCGGTTTGCAGTATTTCTAAATCAACGGCAATGTTATTCCAATTATCGGCAAGCAGCTGGTAAGCTTCATATTTATCGATTAACGGCACGTTTTGCAAGCGTGCAAAAATGTTATCGCTGATAGTGTTTAGCTCTTTAGAGATATTAACATTTAAGGCATTATCTATAAGTTCAGCATTAAGATAAGCGCTAAAATCGCCAAAAGAGTTGTTATAACAATTTTTGAAAGTGGTTATATCTGCGTTGTTGCTAACTGCTGTTTTTAAATCATCAGCATTAAGCTGGCAATAACCGGCGTTTAATTGTTTAAACAGAGATGTTTTAAGAGTAGGGAAGGCGTCCCAATAGGCTTGTAAATCCGCTAATTCGTTTTCGGGAATGCCACCAAACATAGAGGCATAAATGTCCCAGCTTTCAGCTTTTTCGGAAGAATCTACATAGCGGGGAATGTTAAGGTTATAATCATTAGCGCGGATGGTATCGCGGCTTACCTTTTTAGAGAATTTATCGATGTCAGCACGGGTTGTTACAGCGTCTACAATTTTTTTAATATCACAGGCACGAAGCATATTATTTTTGCCTACTTTGGCAAATCCTTTGGAAGCATCGACTATAAGCACATCGGTGTTATCACGTTTTTGTTTAAGCACCATAATAATAGTGGGTATTCCAGTGCCAAAGAAAATATTTGCCGGAAGGCCAATAATAGCATCGATGTGGTTATATTCTATTAAGTTCTTACGAATTTTGCCTTCTTCGCCACCACGAAACAGTACTCCATGCGGCAGCACAATTGCCATAATGCCGTCTGCTTTTAAATGGAACAAGTCGTGCAAAAGGAAAGCATAATCAGCTTTGCTTTTAGGCGCAAGGCCAAAACGCGAATAACGTGCGTCCATTTCTTTATCAGTAGGGTCCCATGCCTGGGAATATGGCGGATTAGATACAACGGCGTCTACATAAAGCGGATTATAAGTATTAACCGGGTCTTTATCATCAAAATACGGCCAGTCGTCCTCTAAAGTATCGCCGTTACGGGTAACGATGTTATCCGGCAAAATGCCTCGCATAACAAGGTTCATTCGCGTAAGGTTATAGGTATTTTCTTTGAGTTCCTGCGCATAATATTTTATGTTGTTCTCACTGCCAATATATTTGGCAGCACATTGGCCAATGTTGATAAGCAGCGAGCCGGAGCCGCTGGTAGGGTCGTAAATTTCAATTTTATCGCGGTCTTTAAGGTGATGCGCAACAAGTTCCGACATTAAAAGTGATACTTCATGAGGAGTGTAAAATTCACCGGCCTTTTTGCCAGCATTGGCAGCGAAGTTGCTGATTAAGTATTCATAAATAAATCCAAGTACGTCATAATCCTGCTTGCCGTCCATAGGAATATCTTTAATAAGGTTAATTAAATCGCGTATGGCTTTGGTGCGTGCATTGGAAGTTTCACCCAATTTAGAAAGGCCTGTTTCCAATGTTTTAAAAATGTTTTCAAACACAACTTTATGTGAATCGTTTACTAAACGGCTGAAAGAAGAAAGTGCTACACTTACATTGTCTGCTGTAAAATCGTTGCCTTTAGCAAGCCAGGTCGAAAATAAATGTTCATAAGGAATAAAATAACCTATATTCTTCTGCACGAAGTCTACGTTATCTGTATCGCTTTCATCAAGTTCCGGCAAATATTCGTCTGTCCAGTCATTTTCTTTTAAAAATTTGACTTCTTTATCTGAAAGAAATTTATAAAAAATAAAACCGAGAATATAATCTTTATATTCGTTAGCTTCAATTTTAGAACGCATTTTATTTGCAGATTCCCAAATTTTAGATGCAAGCTGCTGTTTATTCATGTAATTGCCTCCAACGGTAAAAAACTTTTAATTAGTATAATTATAACATATTACACGATTGAAAACATAAATGAAAATACGGACAATCTAAATAGTGATTGTCCGTATTTAAAACAAAATTAATGCTTATTTAAAAAATGAAATATAAACTATAATTAAACATTCAAAACAGCAAAGAGCCAAAAGTGCAAAGTGTAAATTATCAACGTAATTACGGCTTATAATTACGGATTGTACCTGCGCTGTAATATCTGAAAGATGTTCAATAATAGAATTAATATTTTTATCGGCAGCAAGCAAAATTTGAGATATTTTTTCAAATTGGGCATTGAATTTTTTATTACCATTCACAACATTACTATATATTGCTTTATCATGTTTTAAAATTAATTCATTTTGGGCTTTGATTGCTGTTAAAGTTTCTATAACTTCATCAAATTTCTTAGAAATTTTTTCTTCCTGCGTTGATTGCTGCACTTGTGCTGCCAATTCTTCTAAATCCATTAAGTATTACTCCATTAATATTTTAATTTGAGATTCAATCTGCATACGCGTATCAGCATCTTTAGCAGTAAAATATTGTATGGACAAACGATGGATCTCTTTATTTTTAGCATTGGTAATTTCAGTTTCAAGCTGCTCTATTTCTTTTTTTAAAACTTCCATTTTTTCTTTTTTAGCAGTAAGCTTTTTTAATTTTGGTGCTATATTTGCCTTATACATTTTTACATTCTCCTTTTTACTCTTGAATTTTCATTATTTAGTCACGCGATATACTATACTCAAAATACCAAAAACGATAATAGCCCAATATATATACCGCAAGATGACTGCTTTTTTACCATTTTCCGTTATCTTGTCAATTTGCTTTTGATAAGATGTAATTTGTTTATTCATAACATTGCCTTTTAATTTTAAACTATCATTTGATTTAATCATTTTTATCTTCTCCTTTTTATCTTTCGTAGTCGTCATCCCGACTATGTAAATTTACTTCAAATCCTTTATTGATTGATGTTGAATTATCATATTGAGATAAATTTTTAAACGCAGATACTACATTTATTATATTGTTGGTTAAAGTTGGTTGTTCAGATGTTTTAACGAAATCATGCCAGTTTTCTGTATTACAAACTCGCATTATATTAGCGGCACTTAATGTATCATTATTAAATCTTTTTGCCAAAGTGTTAGCGCGTACTTTTAACTTTGGATTTTGAGTACAGCTAAAAGTTATATTCTTTCCGCGTATTTGGGTTTCCCATCCGTTTGCTTTCATTTTTTCGGCAAATTCATTAAAGTTTTTTGGGTTAGTTTTTAATGATTCATTAACAGAAACAGAACATTGAGCAATCCAGCTATCTTTTATTCTCTGAGTAAATTGCCAATACATTTTTTGTGAATACATTTGAGGGCGGCCTCGCGCTTTTACTGCTTCAGGGCTTCTGTTTATTACCTTTAGACCGTATTGTTTGGATAAACAATCGTTGATATTTTTAAAATTTTCTAAGTCCTCTTTACTAAAATGCAACTTTTTACCGTCCACAAAACTGACGGAATTTACTACAAAATGTGCATGTATTTTGCCACCTTCACTGTTTACATGTATGCCAACGGCTACTTCAAAACGCTCACCAAAGCATTGTTCGGCAAATTCTTTTGCATATATTTTTGCGCTTTCTATACTTATTTCGTTGGATGCGAAAGATAATACATAATGCTTATATTGCCTGCCATCGGTTTTATTATAAAGCTCTTTAGTTTTTTGCATTTGATAGGATGCAATATCAGCATTATCGGCACAATTTATACCGAAAAATAATGTATCATCATTTTCTTTTTTTCGGTCTTTATCTGCATAATTGATAGCAGTTCCCAGGCTTTTTCCGGGATTATCTATCGCTTTTAGTATCGGCATAAAATCACCTTATTGCTTTTAAATCATTCCACATAGCTAACAACATTTCTTTTTGAGGTGCCTCTTTTTCACTATTACATAGTTTTGCAAGCTGATTTAAATTATTAGCTAAATTTGATAAAAGCCGAACTTTCTTCTTCTGAATTGCCTCAATATTCATCAGCTGGTTGGCATATTTATAATTTTTTAAAATATCTGTACAATAATCATTAATTGTTTTATTATTTTCAGCAGCTTTATTAGCGATATAAATTTTTAATTGAGTATTGACGCGCAAATGCAAATCGCAATTTTTGCCTGTTTTTAGCTTTGGTGCCATTTTACAACCTCGTTTATTATTATATTGATTGGCCAGCTCCCCATCATGGTACCTTTCTGGTACCAACGATAGCACTGGCAAGGGGTAAACCCCTTAAACCCCTGTTTTTATAAATTCTCCCCTTTTAAAATATTCTGCCAAGTATTAGGAGCAGTATCTTCCATGTTATCAAGTACATGTGCATAGATGTTGAGTGTTACTGTAGCATTGCTATGCCCTAATCTATCAGCCACAACATTTGGTTTTACACCATGCTTTAAAAGCAAAGTTGCATGAGTGTGCCGCATAGAGTGAATGTTAAAACCTTTTGGGATACCGGCGGCAGAAAGCATCTTAAAGTAATAACGGCGTTTAAAGTTTTGTACATTTACAAATCCGCCAAATGTGTTGGTAAAAAGCAAATTATGTATATTTTCAAATTTGTCGCCAAGCATTTCTGCATAAAAATTTTGGTTTATTTTCCAACGTCGTAATTCGATAATAACATCTTCACTAAGGTATATTTTACGTTTGGCCTTATCAGTTTTTAATTCACTAAAGCTATATTTACCATTGATAAATAACAGTTGCTCTTTTAAGTCGATATAACCTTTAGCCCAATTAATATCTTGCCAGCGTAAACCAAATAATTCACTGCTGCGCAATCCAGTTGCCAAGTCTAAATTAACGACATTATAAAAACATTGTTTGTAATATTTAGTGCCTTCATTTTCTATAATATAATTTTTGTTTTTTACTCCTTCGTAAATATATGAACCCTCTTTGGCTACCTCTAACAATCGCAAAACATCATTTTCATTAGCTACAATAATGACGGGCTTTTTTGTGCGGAGTGCTTTGGTTCCATCGACAGGGTTATCTGTAAGCAGATGATTTTTAACAGCTGCTTGGCAGGCTGCTTTAAAGTAACGGCGAATTGTATTGACAGATGTAGGGGAAAGACCTTGTTGTTTTGCGCCACCGTAAATAGCAAGAGAATTAAAAAAATTTTGTAATTCCATAGGAGTTAAAGTTTTTAATTTTCGTTCTCCAAAGGCTCGCACAACAAAGTTTAATTTTTCAGCATAAGTATTAAAAGTAGATGGGCGGACCGTCGGTTGCATAAACAAAATTAAATATTTTTTTATCCAATCGGCGACAGTGATATTGGCGCTGTCAAAAACTCCTTGATTAACATCAAATTTAAATTTTTCTACTTTTTCTTTTAAATCTATTTGCCGTTTTGCAGTTAATGTTTTTGGAGTTTTTATACCGTTTATCAGGTATGTGCCTCTCCATGTCCAGCGCTGATTAACTTTGTCAAAAAAGACGGAGCCTTCGCCCCATGCCCGGCGTGCCATTAGGCTTTGGTAAGCGTGGTATGTTTAGTTTGCCACGCATCTGCTTCTGCTAGTTTGCTCGCTACCCAGCTGCAAGGAACAAAAGGGCGTTGCCCAATATACATAGCAGGTATATCACCACGTTTAATCAGGCGATAAATATTGCCCTTGCTGATGTTTCCAATTATATCGACTACTTCAGCGACGCTATAAAATTTTTTAGTCATTTTGATTTCTCCTTTTTATGATATTGAATTAAGCCTGTGCCATGACAGGTTTCACATAGCAAGTTATCCACAGTTCCTTTACCATCACAAGTAGGACATTGATATATACTACTATCAAGACAAGAGAATAACTTATTATTGTTATTCTCTTGTCTTGTTTTTAGCTTGAGAATATCAAGAGAATCCATGAGATTCTCTTGTGTTGTACTGTTATCTTTATTAGTATTCTTTGTCATTATGGCTTCTTTGGCCGTAGTTAACAATTTAATTTTCTTGCCATTGCGTAATATTGCAACATAAATCTTTGCATCAGGACATACTTCAGCTAAAAGCTGTAGATATTCGCTTTGCTTATGCCAACGTATATCAAGCCCTTTATTATTTCGTACCCAGTCCGTGATATATGCTACCAATTCATTTTTATTGAGTAATACAATAAAATTGGCTTGAATGAGTTGTATTAAGTCTTGCTCATTAGCCCGTATTTTGTTGACAGTTGCAAAGGCTTCGACGATGCCGTCATCATCTGCGTCAGCGTTTAAATGAAAGTAAAGTGATTGTGCTGTAGCGCTTAAACGCAAAAAGCGGGCACCGGAAATAACACGTTTGTCTATACAAAAAGCGTTCTTCACTATTCAATCAGTCCCAACTATGATATAATTTAGATATATTAATATTGCCTAATTATTATAACAATATTACAATTGCAATATTGTTATAATAATTATAAAGCGTTCTTGCAATAATGTCAATGAATTTTGCAATATTATTTTAGTACGAGGTGTGTTTTGTGTTTAATTCAGAACTGTTTGCGAACCGATTAAAAAGTATACGAATGCAATATCAGTTAACTCATTCTGTGTTAGCAAGATATTGTTCAGTATTTAATGTGATAAATTTAAGCCAATCTACTTTAAGTTTATGGGAAAATAATAAGCGGACTCCTACAGTTGATAATTTACAATTTGTTGCTGATATTTTTGCTGTTAATTTAGACTGGTTGCTTGGCCGTTCAGATGAAAAATACTCCGAATCTGTTATTAAAATTTTGGAACCTTCTTCATTTCCTTTAACAGTGACGGTTTGTGATACAACAGTAGATGTGCCGATTGAGTTGCCAGATGACTATAAAAATTATGAAATTCGTCAACAAACATATTCATTAGCTGCTCGAGCAGATATTATTTTTTTGCTCTATATCATTAAGTATGAATGGGAACGGTATGTCGGAGATCGAATTTATGAATTTGCTGATAAAGATGAGTCTGAAATCAAAATTAAAGCCTATCAAATATTTCATTATCTTTTGATTAGTGGAGCAAATAAAGAATTTTTAGAGCATTGCATTAAATCGCTCAATGTAGTTTTCGAAAATAAATCGCCGATATTTGCAGAGTAATAAAAAATCCGTCAGAGTAATAATACTCTAACGGATTTTTTAATTTAGTCTTAAAATAAGTCTTATCTTTGGTTTTTCAATAAAAAAGCACTTGCAAAGATTTGCAAGTGCGCTTGTTTACTGGAGCGGGTGACGAGACTCGAACTCGCGACACATAGCTTGGGAAGCTATTGTTCTACCACTGAACTACACCCGCATGTGTAAATTGTATTAATAATTATATCACAGCCTTTCCGGCTTGGCAATATTCTAAAACCCGGCCTGCCTCCCTGCTGCCGCCTGTTCAAAAATTTTATTCCCTATCTTTACAAAGTTTAAAGATTATGGTAAAATCTCGTCTTGCCGTCACTTTTAAAGGCGGTAAAATTTGATGATAGGAGGAATATGATGGTTTATATTAAGCCGTCTACACGCCTGCGTACCGATTACAACCAAATTGCCGAACTGGCACGCAGAACAGGCGATGCAATTTACATTACCAAAAATGGGGAAAAGGATTTAGTGGTGATGTGCGCCCGGGCGTTTGAACTGCGCGACTTAGTATTAAAACTCAGCAATGTAGTTTTGGAAAGCGAAAACACAAGATTAAACGGAGCAGCCGCTTGCGCTCTGGAAGAATTTGAAGCAAGCCTGAAGCAGAAAAGCCATGGTTGAAGCGTCAATAAGGCTTCTGCCGCGCGCGGTTGACGACCTGAGAAATATCGGCGCTTACTGGCGGCGCAACATTACGCCGGACGAAGCAGACAGAATAACCGGCAAAATACTGCGCGATTTAAAAGAATTGAAGCTCTTTTATCCGGCGGCCGACAGCATTAAATACGAGCCGCTGAAAAGCAGGAATTTTAAAATTTTAAAAAGCCAGAACTATATCTGTATCTGTAAAAAGGTGGAGCATATTATTTATGTTTACCATATTGCCCACCTGCCTACGGAATATCCCGATATTTTTTAACTTATAACAATAACAGCACACCAAAGCAGCTTTTACAATGCTTTCAGTGTGCTGTTTATTTATTTTCTGCCTTTAACTTTTAGCTCCATCTGCCGTTTGGAACGCCGGTACTGCAGCATAAAGCGGCGCACCTTCAGCACGCGGAACAAACTGGAAACCAGCATTACGCCGATGGCAATGGCAACGGAGTCCGTCATTGCCGTAAGCAAAATGGAAGTTCCGTTGTTATATTCATTATTAATAATAGCAAACATGCCCTGATAAATGCCAAGCCCCGGTACCAGAGGCACTATGCCCGGTATAACAAACACCGTTACCGGCTGTTTGAAAATGCGGGAACTGAGCTCACTTGCCAGTGCCAGCGAAATGGTGGCGCAAAAATTGGAAACAAACGATGTATAGCCAAGTTCATGCCGCAGGTATATAAAAACTACCCAGCCGATAGCGCCGATAACGCCGTCGATAAGCACAATCTTTTTCGGCGCCTGAAACAGCACCGCAAAAGCCATAGTGGCAATGCAGGCAAACCCGAAGGCGGTTATAATTTCCATAAATCCCACCCCCAGATAAACCAGGCACGCAGCACAAACGCAATGCCGATAGCAATGGACGAAGCAAACAGCAGCGCTTCCGCGATACGCGAATTGCCGCTCATTAAATTACCCGCCATATGATCGCGCAGGCCGTTGCAGAATGCCACGCCGGGCACAAATGGCATCAGCGCGCCTACAATAATTTTTTCCATTGTGCACTGTACGCTCATGGCGCAGCAGATAAGCGCAACGGTTGCAATAACAACACCGGCCACGGCGTTTTCCCAAAAAGCGCTGGGGTGGTAGCCTGCAATCTGCTTTAAGGCAACCATGGCAGCGCCGCCTGTAATAAAGGCCGCAATAAAGTCATGGCTGTTGCCGCCCAGCATCGCCGCAAAGGCTGCCGAACCAATGCCGGAGGCAAGGCAGACCATCCATTTACCGTAAGGCGCAGGCTGCCGCCATTTTTTGTCCAGCCATTTACAGGTATCTTCGTAGCCCATATCCCACTTGGCAAAATTGTAGGACATGCTGTTCATTTCGCTGATAAGGCTTAAATTAGTGCTGCGGTAGCCAATTCTGCTTACGCGGATAAAGCTGTCGGTATCTTCATTGCCCAAAATTATAACGGTAGGCGTTACAAAAGGGTCAACCTCATAGCCGTGCGCCAGGCAGCAGCGCGAAATGGTATCTTCCACACGGTAGGTTTCCGCGCCGCTTTTCAGCAGAATTTTGCCCATTTTTACAGCTATATTGATAGTCTGGTCACGTGTAAAATCTGTTTTAGCCATTATTTTCACCGCCCTGTGCGGCAAAAAGCTCTGCCACAGCTTTTTTAAAAGCGTTGGCGCCGCCCATGGAAGGATGCGGCACACACTCACAGGCAACGCCGTATTTGCCGAGCGTCTGCTGCGATTTGCGCCCGATTGCCACAACCTTCATGCCGGGAATAAGCTGCATTAAAAGCCGCGCGTACTCAATGCCAACATCCAGCTCCTCACCCGTCGGCGTACGGTTGCTTAAAATATTGCCGTCTTTATACGGATGAAACGGAAAAATATTCCACAAAACCGTATCATAAGGAGATAACCCGTGCCGCGCAATGGCGTTCCACATAACCGTCGCCGTGGGTTCGTTAAAGCCGTACAGTTTTTGCGTGCGGTTCAGGCGCGGGCTGTCAGGATTGCTGGTGCGCCTGTAATCCCACTCACCCAGAACCGCCTGCGGCTCAACATCCGGATGATTGCCGAGCAAAATGCGTTCACTGGTCATGGCCATGCCGCTGAAATGCCCGCCCTGATAGCCAAGTCCTTCGGCAATGAACAGAAAATGGGCATTTTGGCGCAGCTTTAAATAGCGCAGAAAGTTTGCCGCACGTATTACAGGCGCCTGCGGGCTAATGTCACATTCACTGTCGTAATCTGCCCACGGGTTAAAAACCTGCGGGCTGCTGTATTGTTGTAGTTTTTCAATAAATTCTTCTGCCGTCACAACTGTTACCGCCATTAAAGTTTTACATCAATCTGTGCCGATACGCCTACGCCCTGCACACGGTTAACATCGGTAATATCAACTTTGTCAATCGGTATCAGCGCTTTGGCGCGGAAACTGCCGAAAAACGATGCTTCTATCAAAAGCGCAGCCTTGCATTTTTCCACCTGCGCATGCGGGCCGCTTACCTGCGCCGCACCTGCGTAGCTGCCGTCGCCAACGGTAATTACAGGCACAACCTTGGTTGCGTAATCACTGCTTACGGCATATTTGCCGGTTAAAGTGTTAATGGCGCTGTTAAGCTGGTCATCAAACTGGCTTACAAGCACGCCGATGGCGCCGCCTTTTAAAACAGTGCCCAAAATTCCGGCCTGCGCCGGAGCAGTGCTGCTGCCAAGTATGAAGCCGCATACCAGAGCAGCCGCTATATATTTTTTACCCTGCATAGTAAAACCTCCTGTTAAAAATTTTACAATATAATTATCTTCGCCGTTTTTTTATAAACGCCTGCCCGATGTAAAACTTTTTTCTTCATATTTACATCAGCCTTCTTTTGGCGTACCATTAATATATAAGTTTTATAAAGGAGCTGAACCATATGGAATTCTTTCAATATTTAGCACCGACCAAAGTAATTTTCGGGCGCGGCACCGAAGCACGCACCGGCGCACTGTGCAAAGAAGCCGGAGCAACAAAGGTACTTATTCACTACGGCGGGCACAGCGCCAAAAAGTCCGGCCTGATTGACAGAATCTGCGCTTCGCTTCAGGCGGAAGGCATCAGCTATACAGAACTGGGCGGCGTTGTGCCGAACCCGCGCCTCAGCAAAGTTTATGAAGGCATTGAACTCGAGCGCAAAGAAAAAATAGATTTTATACTGGCAGTAGGCGGCGGCAGCGTTATCGACAGTGCCAAAGCCATCGGCTACGGCCTTACCAACGAAGGCAACGTATGGGACTACTACACCGGCAAAGCACCGCAGGCCTGCATGCCTATAGGCGCAGTGCTGACCATTGCCGCCGCAGGCAGCGAAATGAGCAACGCCAGCATTATCACCAACGAAAAAGGCTGGTTAAAACGCGGCGCTTATTCTCCTTACGCTTACTGCAAATTTGCCGTTATGAACCCGGAACTTACCTATACCCTGCCCGCTTACCAAACAGCAAGCGGCTGCACGGATATTATTGTGCACAGCCTGGAACGCTTTTTTACCAAACCGGATGTTAAACAGCTTAATTTAACTGACGGCATTGCGGAAACGCTGATTAAAAACGTAATGCGCAACGTAAAAACCGCCCTTAAAAAGCCTGATGACTACGATGCACGCGCCGAAATTATGTGGAGCGGCACCCTTTCACATAACGATATCACAGGCGACCGCACTTTGGGCGACTGGTCCTGCCATCAGCTGGAGCACGAACTCGGCGGCATGTTTGATATCGCCCACGGCGCAGGCCTTGCAGCAGTTTGGGGCAGCTGGGCGCGTTACGTAATGCCGGTTAACCCCGCACGCTTTGCGCAGCTTGCCGTTAATGTCTTCGGCATTCCCTATACCGCCGGTGCGGAAGAAAAAATTGCCCTTGAAGGCATTGAAGCCATGGAAGCATTCTTTAAGAGCATTGGCATGCCGACGAAAATCAGCGATATGGATATTCACCTTACCGATGAACAGATTAAAGAACTGGCCTATAAATGCAGCTTTAACAACACGCGCACCATCGGCGGCTTTAAAGCACTGAACATTGACGACATGGAAAAGATTTACCAGATGGCTAAATAACCCCTGCCGGAATATGATGAAAAAACTTTTACTGACAGGTTTTGACCCTTTTGCACATTATAACATTAACCCCTCGTGGGAAGTAGTTAAAGCCCTGCCGGAAGTAATCGGCAGCTTCAGCGTGCATAAAATGCTGCTGCCTAATATTTACGGTACGGCCGGGCGGCTGCTGCTTGAAGAAGCTGAGCGAATTAAACCGGACGTTATTTTAATGACAGGCATGGACAGCGGCAGCACGCGCCTGCACCTTGACGCTGTTGCCGTAAACCTGCGCGACGCGCTTTTAGAGGACAACAAAGGCGCAGCGCCCTGGGGCGAACCCGTTGTGCCTGGCGCGCCGGCAGCGTATTTTGCCACCATACCAACGCACGCCCTTGTAAAACGCCTGCAAAAGCAGGGCTGCCCGGTTCACCTGGGCTACTGCACCGGCGGTTATGTCTGCAACGACATTTTTTACACCGCACTGCACCGCTTTAACGGCACGCCAGTAAAAACCGGCTTTGCACATGTGCCGCTGCTCCCGCAGATGGTATGGGACGAAAGCAAAGCCCTGCCGCTTGAAGAAACCGTTAAAACCTTGCGGCAGATTATTGAAAATCTGTCGGAAATACTGACGGAGGAAGAACATGCTTGACGCAATCGCCGCAAGGCGCAGCATACGCAAATTTAAAAACACGCCGGTACCTCGCCATATAATTGAAGAAATTATAAAAGCAGGCGCACTTGCCCCGTCCTCCAAAAACAGGCAGCCGTGGCATTTTGTGGTAACAACCGGCAAAGCAAAAGAAGAAGCGCTGGCCGCAATGGAACAGGGCCTGCACCGTGAAGCGCAGCAGCCGTTTTTGCCCGAAAGCGCGCAGTATATAGCCGGTGCGTGGAACACGCTTGCCATTATGCGGCAGGCACCCGTAATTATTTTTGTAGTCAATCCGCTGGGGCTTGATTTACTGACCCCGCAGAATGCAGAAAACCGTGTGTTTGAAATCTGCAACGCACAATCAATAGGCGCAGCCGTGGAAAATATGTCGCTGGCGGCGGTGGAAGCAGGGCTTGGCAGTCTGTGGATTTGCGACACCTATTTTGCGCAACAGGAGCTGTGCACATGGTTGGGCGGCAAGCTTGCCGCAGCTTTTGCACTGGGCTACGCTGATGAAGAACCTGCCCCGCGTCCGCGCAAATCGTGGAGTGAGACGGTGGAGTGGCGCGAGTAAGTTATTTAAAATAAAAGGTTTGTTTTATGAACTTTATTGAAGATTTTGCAGAAACCATTAAAAATATACAGGGTTTTCAGCCTGATTTGTTTGCCGGAGCAACGGAAACAGAACTGAAGGCTGCGGAAGAAAAAATGAATATAATGCTGCCGGAGGATTTTAAAAAATTTTACCGAGCGTTTAACGGTCAGAATGAATATGCTGATGCACTTTTTGATACGTTCTTTCTGTGCAGCTTAAAGCAGATACTTTATTTTTGGGATGCCTTTAAATTTAACGAAGAGGATTTTCTGAAAATTCCTGCTGAAGCAGAACCGGGCATAAAAAATGTATGGGGCTGCGCATTGTGGGTGCCTTTTGCCGCAACGGCTGACGGGCATTGCCTGTGCCTTGATTTTGAACCGGCAGAAGGCGGAAACGCAGGGCAGGTTATTACTTTTTGGTATAACTCGCCGGAGCGTGAACTTGTTGCGCCATCATTTAAGGCTTTTATTGTTGATTTTGTGGCTAACATAAAAAACGGTACCTATGTGTACACGAAGGAAATTTATGATGATATTACCCTTGGCATGATAGCAAGAAAAGACGGCAAGCCGATGTTTGGCGTTGAATGACCGTATTAGTTAAGTTCTTGCTTATTATGATTAAAATAAAATTTTAAAAGTTAAATTAAAAATGCAGAACAAAATTTTTACTATTGACAACAAAAAAATAACGGTCTATCCCGCATTGGCAGAAAACAAACCGGTAATTTATTTAACCACTTACAATGATGACGGCGGCGAGGTTTATGATGAACTGCAAAAGCAGGGCTGCCCGGATTTTACGCTGGTAACAATCAGCGGACTGAACTGGGAAGCAGAACTTTCTCCTTGGGCAGCGGGCGGTTTGTTTAAGTACAGCGAGATGTTTACCGGAGGCGCGGACGCTTACCTGCAATTTTTAACGCAGCAGGTTTTACCGCATGCAGAAGCAGGCTTGAACGGAATTTTGTGGCGCGGGCTTGCCGGATATTCGCTGGCCGGTTTATTTACCGTATACGCGATGTACAAAACGGATTTGTTCAGCCGCGCGGCGAGTATGAGCGGTTCGCTGTGGTACCCAGGTTTTAAGGATTTTGCCCTGAAAAACACGCTTCGTATCGCTCCGCAGCATTTGTATTTTTCGCTTGGCGATAAAGAAGCACGCGCACGCAACCAATACCTTAAAACCGTGCAGCAGTGTACGGAAGAACTGGCAGCGCATTACCGCAGCCTTGGCATTAACACTTGTTATGAACTTAACACCGGCGGGCATTACCGCGATATTATTAAGCGCAGTGCCGCAGGCATTAAGTGGCTATTAACCCAATAATAAAAGCAACCCGCCGTTATTACGCGGCGGGTTTTACATTGTAAATTCAGCAAAAGCATAGAGATGTGCTTCAAGGCGCGAGCCAAAAAATGTGGCGGCTAAAATCAGTACGCTATTTTTCGGGAGCCCGGCTGCGCAGCCCGGGCGGAATCGGAGAAGCCACATCATTTTTGCCGGGCCGCAGAAGTATATCTCTATGCTTTTAAATTTTTAAATTATGATATTGCTACGCTTTCTCATTCCACAAAGTAAAGCCCAGTATCAGCGCGCCGCCGATAAGCTGCATCAGCGTCATGGGCTCACCCAGTAAAAGTACGGAAATTATTACGGCAACCAGTGGGTCTATATAGCTTAAAATAGCGGCTTCCTGCCCCGTTAAATCTTTCAGTGCGGAAAAATACAGGCAGTAAGTAATGCCTGTATGGAATAAACCAACCGTCAGCAGGCACGCCCAGCCGGTACCGTCCAGCAGGTTCAAATTAAACCCGCTGCTTAACGCCACGTACGGCAGCAAAGTAACAACGGCAGCCAGCATCTGCAAAATGGTACGCTGTATGCCTGCCACGTTTTTAATAAATTTATTAAGCAAAATAACAGCGGCATAAAAAACCGCCGCCCCCAGCCCAAACAAAATGCCTGTAATACCGGCAGTTTCTTCACCGCCGCCGGTGCCTATAATAAGCACCAGCCCCAGCGTGGACATTACAAAGCAGATAACCTGTTTCGCCGTCAGCCGTTCGTGAAACAAAAGCGGCGAAGCCACCGTAACGATAACCGGCGCAAAGTAATAGCTTAAAGTAGCCGCCGAAATTGTTGTATAGCGGTACGCCTGAAACAGCAAAATCCAGTTAATGCCCATGGCAATGCCGGAAGCAAGTAAAAGCGGCAGCTCACGCCCGGCGTTTTTTAAATTAAGCCCGCCTTTTTTAATAAATACCAGGTAAAACCCGATAAGGATGGACGCCAGCACCGCGCGGTACAACGCCAGTTCGCCGCTTGTTACACTAATATTGCGTGTAAAAACGCCCAGCGTGCCGAAAATAACCATAGCCGCACTGAGCATTAATTTTGCCTGTACACTTTCCTTCATAATATCTTTCCCTTTCAAAACAAAATAGATTTTGTAACAGCGTTTTAAATATTGCTGTTTTCTTTTAATATATTGATATTAGTGTAACTCCGTTAAAGAATTATGTCAACAAACGTAACCAAATAAAGCACAGTAAGCAAAAATAAACCGTTAAAATTTTATTAAAATCTTTTGTATCTTTCTGCAAATATGGTACAATGTTTAGGAATTTATTTTGCTTTTACGGAAAGGCGTTTAACAAGTGCTTGCAAAAATAAAAAACTATCTGCGCAATGATGTTGTTTTAAGCGTTTCGCTGCTGCTGGCGCTGCTTTCGTGCCTCATTGAACCGCCCACCCTTAAATATCTGCGCTACATTGATTTTAATACGCTCATCATGCTGTTCTGCCTGATGCTGATTATTGAAGGCCTGCGCGGGCAGAACTTTTTGCAGTTTATCGGCAGCCGCATATTAATTAAGGTAAAAACAAGGCGCGGCATTGTATTTACACTGATATTTCTATGCTTCATCAGCAGCATGTTCATCACCAATGACGTTTCGCTGATTACCTTTGTGCCTTTCGGCATTATGATTTTGGAAATGATTAATTTAACGGACAAACTTTGCGGCACCGTTACGCTGATGACGATAGCAGCCAACCTCGGCAGCATGTTTACGCCTATCGGCAATCCGCAGAATTTGTACCTGTTTTCGCTTTCGGGCATGGGCGTGCCGGAATTTTTGGAACTGATGTGGCTGTATACCGGCCTTGCCGCTTTTATGCTGACGGTAGTTGTGCTTGTATTTTACCCGGAAGAACACCTGCAGCTGGATATAAAAACCGAACGGCTTAAAGACAAGCGCACCGTCTGCTTTTACCTTGTTTTATTTGCCTTGTGCGTGCTAACCGTGGCCCACTTTGTGCCGCACCTGGTACTGCTGGCCATTGTTGCCGCCGCGCTTTTATACAAAAATAAAAACCTGTTCCGGCAGATTGATTACTCCCTGCTGCTGACCTTCCTTTTCTTTTTTATTTTTGTCGGCAATATGAACCATATCGGAAGCCTGCACAGTTTTATCAACCAGATTCTGGCCGGCAACGAAGTTTTAATAAGCGTCGCCGTCAGCCAGGTTATCAGCAACGTACCCGCGGCAATGCTGCTTTCAGGTTACAGCAATAACTACGCCGCGCTTATCGTGGGCACCGACCTCGGCGGCCTCGGCACGCTCATTGCTTCCATGGCAAGCCTTATATCCTACAAGCAGGTTGCTGCAAAGTATCCGCATTTAAGGCGGCAGTACCTGGCAATTTTTACGGTTGACAATTTAATATTTTTGGCAGCACTGTATGCGCTGCATGCTTTTTACTGATATAAACGTCACGGCCATAAATTTTTGGCGCTGCCGTTTTGCATCTTCCGCAGGAATATTTTTATAAAAAAGCCGGATAGCCTTGCGGTAAAATGCTATAAATGGTATGATAAGAAAGGATAATAAGTTTTGTCGTTAAGGAAGGGCACAAAAGAGGCTGCTTCCTGTTTCTTATTGTAAAAAACACTTTGGGGGGCAAAAATATGATTGAACGCTATACCAATCCGGAAATGGGCAATATCTGGACTCTTGAAAACGAATTCCGCACCATGCTGCGCGTGGAAATTCTTGCCTGCGAAGCCATGAACAAACTGGGCATTGTGCCTGATGACGCTTTGCATGACATTCAGACCAAAGCGGATTTCCGCATTGAACGCATTAAAGAAATTGAGGCTGTTACCAACCACGATATTATCGCCTTTTTAACAAATGTTGCAGAATATGTTGGCGATGCTTCCAAATACATCCATAAAGGCTTAACCTCAAGCGACGTTAAAGACACCGCTATGGGCGTTATGATGCAGCAGTCCGCAGACCTTTTGATGAAACACCTCGAAAAGCTGCACGAAGTTTTAAAACGCCGCGCCGCCGAACACAAACACACCGTTATGATTGGCCGCACGCACGGCATTCACGCCGAACCGATGACCTTCGGCCTGAAATTTGCGCTGTGGATGGATGAAACCGAACGCAATATGGAACGCCTGAAACAGGCCCGCGAATTTATTTCCGTCGGCAAGCTTTCCGGCGCTGTCGGCACTTACTCCAACATCGACCCGTTTGTTGAAGAATATGTATGCGAAAAACTCGGCATTAAGGCTGCACGCCTGGCAACCCAGGTTATCCAGCGCGACCGCCACGCCGATTATTTAACCACCATCGCCATTATCGGTTCTTCGCTGGAAAAAATGGCAACCGAAATCCGCAACCTCCAGCGCACCGATATCCGCGAAGCTGAAGAATATTTTGCGCCCGGCCAGAAAGGTTCTTCGGCCATGCCGCACAAACGCAACCCCATTACCTGCGAAAAAATCTCCGGTATGGCAAGGCTGCTGCGCGGTTATGCCGTTGCCGCCCTTGAAGACGTTACCCTGTGGCATGAACGCGATATTTCCCATTCTTCCGTAGAAAGGGTTATTCTGCCGGATGCAACCATTGCACTGGACCATATGCTGCGCAAATTCATCAACATTGTTGATAAACTGCTGGTTTATCCGGATGCCATGATTGCCAACATGAACAAAACCGGCGGCCTTATTTACAGCCAGAACCTGCTGATTGCCCTTGTAAGCAAAGGCGTACTGCGCGAGGACGCTTACAAATGGGTACAGCGCAACGCTATGGCCCGCTGGCTGGAAGGTGCAGACTTTAAAACCAATGTTGAACACGATGAGGATATTAAAAAATACCTCACCGACGAAGAAATTGAGCATTGCTTTGACCCCATGCCGATGCTGCGCAATGTAGACCTCATTATGGCGCGCTTCGGATTATGATTATATAAGGAGAGATAGTTATGTCATCTGTTGTAGTTATCGGCGCCCAGTGGGGCGATGAAGGCAAAGGCAAGATTGTTGATTACTTGGCTCAGAAAGCCAACGCTGTTGTACGTTATTCCGGCGGCTCCAACGCAGGGCACACCGTTGTTGTAGACGATGTTGCCTATAAACTGCGTCTTTTGCCCTCCGGCGTACTGTACAAAGATAAAATCAATATCCTCGGCAACGGCGTAGTTATTAACCCCGCAGTTGTACTTCAGGAAATTGCAGGCATGAAAGCCCAGGGCATTGACTGCAGCAATCTTTTGATTTCCGACCGCGCCCACGTTGTTATGCCTTACCATGCAAAATTGGACGAACTGCAGGAAGCTGCACTCGGCGAACACAAAATCGGCACTACCAAAGGCGGCATCGGACCCTGCTACATGGATAAAGTTGCCCGTACCGGCATCCGCATCTGCGATTTAATGGAACCCGATACTTTTGCTGACAAGCTGCGTGTAAACCTGGCTGCCAAAAATGAAATTATTACCAAAATTTACGGCGGCGAACCGTTTGACTATGACAGCGTGCTGAAAGAATACCTGGCTTATGCCGAAGAACTCCGCCCGCATGTTTGCGACACCGGCGTTGTGCTTGGCGAAGTTTTTGAAGCAGGCAAAAACGTATTGTTCGAAGGCGCACAGGCTACCTTCCTTGATATTGACCACGGCACCTATCCGTATGTAACAAGCTCCAACCCGACTGCTGCCAATGCGGCAACCGGCAGCGGCGTAGGACCGCTGTGCATCAACCATGTGGTTGGCGTTGTTAAGGCATACACCACCCGTGTTGGCGAAGGCCCGTTTGTATGCGAACTGTTTGACGCTGACGGCAACGCCCTGCGTGAACGCGGCCATGAATACGGCACCGTTACCGGACGTCCGCGCCGCTGCGGCTGGCTTGACGCCTTTATGCTGAAATACAGCGCACGCGTAAACAGCCTTGACTGCCTGGCAGTAACCCGCCTTGACATTCTTGACGAAATGCCTGTAATTAAAATGTGCGTAGGCTACAAATACAACGGCGAAGAAATCAAACAAATCCCGGCAAGCCTGAAAGTTTTGGCACAGGTTGAACCTGTTTACGAAGAATTTGAAGGCTGGATGACCGATATCAGCGGCGTACGCAAATACGAAGACCTGCCGGAAAGCTGCAAGAAATACTTAAAACGCATGAGCGAAGTAGCAGGCGTTGAAGTTGGCATTGTTTCCGTAGGCCCCGACCGCGAACAGACCATGATTTTAAAAGAACTGTTTTAAAAAGTTCATAAACTGAATAATTAACTGCGGCACAGTCTTAGGCTGTGCCGTTTTAGTACAGGAGAACAGTTTTATGGCCAATCTGCAATATGTACTTCATGAAGGAAATAAAAATACCGGCAGCCTCAAATTCGTGCAGCCGGAAGCTATGCAGGCCGTACTTGAATTTCACAGCGGCATTGCAGGTTATGCGCAAACTCCGCTTGTAAGCCTGCCTAATCTGGCAAAACAGCTCGGCGTTGGGCAGATTTTTGTTAAGGACGAATCGGCACGCTTCGGGCTGAACGCCTTTAAAGCTCTGGGCGGCAGTTACGCCATTGCCAGATACTTATGCGGCAAATTAAATATACCCGTTGACGGAAACAGTTTTAACGTTTTGTGCAGCGAAGAAGCCAGAACCAAACTCGGCACCATAACCTTTGTAACGGCAACGGACGGCAATCACGGGCGCGGCGTAGCCTGGGCTGCCAAACTTCTGGGGCATAAAGCAGTTGTTTACCTGCCTGAAGGCTCAAGCCAGGAACGGCTTAACAACATCCGCGCTCTGGGCGCAGAAGCGGAAATTACAAAATTTAACTACGACGGCGCCGTGCGCCTTGCCTATGCCATGAGCCGCAAGCACGGCTGGGTACTGGTGCAGGATACCGCGTGGAGCGGCTACGAAGAAATACCCACCTGGATTATGCAGGGCTATACCACCATGGCGCAGGAAATTGCCTCCCAGCTAAACAGCATAATGCCGACGCACTTGTTTTGCAGGCCGGTGTAGGCAGCATGGCAGGCGCGGTACTCGGCTATTTTACAGCGCTTTGGCAGAACAACCTGCCTGTTACCGTTATCTGCGAGCCAGACAAAGCCGCCTGCCTGTATAAAACGGCAGCGGCAAACGACGGCACACTGCACAAAGTAACCGGCAGAATGAACAGCATGATGGCCGGACTTTGCTGCGGCGAGCCCTGCACTGTAAGCTGGGATATAATCAATAATTTTGCAAACGCCTTTATTGCCTGCAGCGATGACTATGCAGCAAGCGGTATGCGGCTTTTGGGTATGCCGCAAAGCGGCGATGCACGCATTGTTTCGGGCGAATCTGGCGCGGTAACCGCCGGAGTTCTGGCAGCGCTGATGCAGGACCCAGAACTTGCACAGCTTCGCAATGAACTTGGGCTTGATGAAAACTCGCGCGTACTTTTAATAAGTACGGAAGGCGCTACCGACAAAGTAAACTACCTTAAAGTGCTCAGCGGCAAATGGAAGCCGGAAAACAAATAAAACGCTTTATTTACGGCATAAAAAATAAGCAGGCTTAATGATTTTAAAATCACCAGGCCTGCTTTTATTTTGTTCGTATTTTATAAATTTCCGTTCGTTGCTTCGGCCAGCATTACGCCCTCACCGGCATGCACACGCACCGGCACCATAATCTTCTGCCCCGGCTGCAAATCGGTATTCTGCAAACCGTTTGCCTCGCAGATACGGTAAATAACGGCGCGCACATCTTCGTCATCTTCCGCCCAGCGGGAAGCAATATCCCACATGGTATCGCCGCTGTACACGGTTACCGTGCGCGTGGTGTAAATTTCATCTGCTGCGGATACCGTGCCGAACACGTAACCGCTGTATAATAAAAAGACTGCCATTACTATTGCCGTCAGCTTTTTCATAAACAATCAACTGCCTTTCAAAACATTTGTTCGTTATAGTTATAATAAAACGAACAACACATTTTGTCAAGCATATTTATGAAAATTTGTTCGTATTTTTAGTTTATGCTGCAAACAAATTAAGAAACAACCCACATATAAAACGGCATTACAACAACAGCCAAAACCGTTGTAACTACCGTAAGGGTAGCGGCATATTCGTAATCGGCACCATAATTTTTGGCAAGCACAGGCAGCACGGAAGGTGCAGGCATGGCAGCCTGAATGGTAAACACCTGCGTCATAAGCGGCGGTATGCCAATTACGGGTGCCATTAAAATAATTCCCAGCGGGCAAACTACAAAACGCCCGAACAGGGCAAGTAAAATCTGCCGGTCAAAATGGATTTTACTCCAGTCCGCATTGCTTACAACGGCGCCTATAAAAAGCATGGCCAGCGGCGTTGTCATATTGCCCATGTATTTAAACGAAACAAGCAGCGGATGCGGTAGGTGCAGTTCAAGCATTACCAAGGTAAAGCCAATGGCAAAGCCTGCCAGCGGCGGGTTAACAATGTGCTTCAGCGTCTGCACGCTAAAGAGCGGCGGTACATTTTCCGTTCCGTCAACGGCAATAATATGGGCCGCCACAACCCAGAACACCACCGTGTTCGCCATATAATAAACCAGTACAAACGGTATGCACTTTGTCCCAAACAGTTCGGTAGAAAGCGGCAGGCCTATTAAAATGGTATTGGTTACAAAAAATACCGCCGCCAGAACGCCGCGCCGCCCTTTTGGTATTTTGGCAAAGCGCACGGCAAGCTGCCCGATGATAAAACAGATTATCATCGACGAAACCGCTACCGGAAGGCCGCTGCTCATTTGTATAACCGTATCGTGCGTAAGCGTTTCCGTTAAATTCACAATCATATACAGCGGCAGGCAGATTTTTGTTATCAGTTTGGAAATCAGGTTCAGGCTTTCTTCCGAAAACCAGTGGTGGCTGCCAAGGTAATACCCGGCCAATACCATCAGGCTGACGGTAAAAACGCCTTCAAACGCATGCAGTACAATATCCACGCGGCCTCACTTCCTTTTAAAACATTATTTTTTAATTTGCAGCGTTCTTAACTTCCTCCAGTTTGGCTTTCATCCATTCAATCATGGCAAGCTTGCCAAATTCAAACCAGGTGGTGCAGTTACTGTTTTTGGCAATATAAGCGTTCCATTTTTCCTGGTTTACGTTTTCCACCTCCAGCAGGTTCATAATGCCGAAACCGCTGCGGATTATTAAATCGTTCATAGAAGTAAACTTGCTGTTTTCCTGCAAAAACTTATCGTTGAACAATGCCGGAAAAGATACAAGGCTCAGGGCTTTGCCAAGTTCTTTATCATGCTTGAAAATTTCAAGATAGTGTTGAAATTCCTTCTCAATATCCATCTTTTCTTTGTTTTCCATAATTACAATTCCTCCGGAGTAGAATTTTAAAAATAAAATTTATGCTTTTATTTTAACACACATAACAATATAAAAAAACCGTTAAAAATTTTAATTTTGTTCCGCCAAAATGCCGCCCTTTAAATTTTTGTTGAATCCCTACTTGATTAGTAGTAAAATACTTTATATGAAAGGAGTTCAGCATGAAAATATCTACCAAAGGACGTTACGCGCTGCGCCTGATGCTCGATTTAGCAGCCAACAGCCAGCATGAATATACGCCGGTTAAAGAAATTTCCCTGCGGCAGGATATATCCGATAAATATCTGGAGCAGATTATCGGCCGTTTGAGCAAAGCCGGGCTTGTACAAAGCGCCCGCGGCGCGCAGGGCGGCTATAAACTTACCAAAGCGCCGTCAGAATGCACCGTTGGGGAAATACTGCGCGTGCTTGAAGGCGACCTTGCCCCGGTAGCCTGCGCGGCTTCCGTGCATCCGGCACTCTGCCCGCGCCTTGATGACTGCGTTACAACAGAAGTATGGCGGCGCATAGGCGAAGCCATCAACAATGTTGTAGATAATATTACGCTGGCGGATTTACTGAAATGGCAGGAAGAAAAATGCTGCTGTAAATAAAATTGCTTTAACCATGCTTTATAATAATCAGGAGGGATTTTTTATGGCAAATTTAACACGTGAAGAAGCTTGGGAATTAGTAAAAGAATATAACAAAGACCCGTTTCATCTGCGCCACGCACTGACAGTGGAAGGCGTTATGCGCTGGTACGCCAACGAGCTCGGCTACGGCGATGAAGCAGATTTCTGGGCACTGGCCGGGCTTTTGCACGACCTTGATTTTGAAATGTACCCGGAACAGCACTGCATTAAATCGCAGGAAATTATGCGCGAACGCGGCATAGACGAAAAACTCATCCACGCCACCGCCAGCCACGGCTACGGCCTTGTGTGCGATGTTAAACCGGAACACCAGATGGAAAAAGTTCTGTTTGCCGCCGACGAGCTTACCGGCCTTATCGGCGCGGCAGCTTTAATGCGCCCTTCCAAAAGCGTAAGCGACATGGAAGTAAAATCCATTAAAAAGAAATTTAAAGATAAAAAATTTGCGGCAGGCTGCCACCGCGAGGTAATTACGCAGGGCGCCGAAATGCTTGGCTGGACGCTTGACGAACTGTTTGAAAAAACCATTGAAGCCATGCGCGTTGACGAAGCCAAAATAAACGAAATCTGCGCAGCGCTGCCGCCGAAGGAATAACATGAAGAAAAAAGTACTTGCCGCCATGAGCGGCGGCGTAGACAGTTCTGCCGCGGCAATGCTGCTTTTGCAGCAGGGTTATGAAGTTATTGGCGTTACGGCGCGTATGTTTAACGGCTGCGATATCGGCCTGCCGGATGCGCCGCTTAATATTGACCGAGACATTAAAGACGCACAGGCCGTAGCGCAGAAACTTGGTATTGAGCACAAAGTTGTTGATTTAAGAGCCTGCTTTAACAGGCACGTTATACAGCACTTTGCCAGCGAATACCGCTGCGGCAGCACGCCCAACCCCTGCGTGGACTGCAACAAATACATAAAATTCGGCGCACTGTTGGATTACGCCAAAGAGCTCGGCTGTAACTACCTGGCAACAGGGCATTACGCCCGCATAGTTTACGATAACGCAAAGAGCCGCTGGCTTTTGGCACGCGGCGAGGACCACCGCAAGGACCAGAGCTACATGCTGTTTTCGCTCTCGCAGGAGCAGCTTTCGCACGTGCTGCTGCCCCTTGGCGGCGTAAGCAAAGACGAAATACGCAGGCTTGCCGCCGAAGCAGGCCTTGTTACCGCCCAAAAGCCGGACAGCCAGGATATCTGCTTTGTGCCTGACGGCGATTATGCCGGTTTAATCGGGCGCATCGGCAAAGCTTCCGATACCGCAGGTAATTTCGTGCATCTTAACGGGCAGGTTCTCGGCCGCCACAAAGGACTTGTAAACTACACAATCGGTCAGCGCAAAGGCCTTGGCATTGCCTACGATTACCCCTTATATGTAATAGAAAAAGACACCGCTTCCGGCAACGTTACGGTAGGCCCGGCAGAAGCATTGTTCAGCCGCGGGCTGATTGCCAAAAACTGTAATTTTATTACCGAAGCCGCCCTTACCGGCCCGCTGCGCGTAACCGCCAAAACACGCTACCGCCAGCAGGACGTACCGGCAACCATTGAACCCTGCGGCGAATACGTAAAAGTTACCTTTGATGAACCCATGCGCGCCGTTACGCCGGGGCAGGCCGTTGTATTTTATAACGGCGAATTTATTGTAGGCGGCGGTATTATACAAAGCGCGCTGAAGGAGTAAGCCATGAAAAAAACTATTGCCGCTTTGGCAATCTGCCTGTTTGCAGCCGGTGCTGCGCACGCTGCAATGCCGCAGACGCCAAACACAATTACGCCGGATTTACTGGCAGAAGCAACGGCAAAACTGAATAACCCGCCAGCGGAAAACCCAGCCGGCACGGAGCAGCAGAACGCCCAAACGCCAAAAGAGATCCCGGAACTCGAAAGCAGTAATACAACCGCGCAAAACGGCACAGCACCTGAGCAGGAAGCTGCCGTAAAAACACCGGCAAATGTAAAAACCGCTGAAACTGACACCGAACAGGACAAAAACACCGTACAGCAGCAGGTTAAACAGCCGCGCGTTGTACGCCGCACGGTAAAAATAGAACCTGCCAAAGAAAACTGGTATTTAACCAAACCGGCAGATTTTACCTACTATGTTAATAAAACAGCCCCGTCTTACAGCCTGGCAATACCCACGGCATTCGGCGCGGATTTGCTGGCAGGGCTGCCCGCAGAAGGCCCGATGATTACCCGCGGCGCGGATGACGCAACGGCAATGATGTTTAACGCCTCCCTGCCGGACGGCAAAGCCGCAGTGTTTAAAGACGCGCTGGCAGGCAAACAGCTGATGGCGCCGCCTGCACCGGTAACGCGCCACCTGAAGGAAAAAGGCGAAGAAATTATCGAAATTACCGAATTTGAAGCGCCGCCGCAGTACAGTTACCGGCAGGTAAATACCGAAGCTTTAAACCTGCCGCCCCAGCTGCAAAACCTTGTGCTTACGGAAGCAGGCGAATACAAAACCTTTCAGGGGCTTAACACCCGCTATATGCAGTTTAAATGCACCAGCGGCAATGTGCCCTGCCTGCTGCGCCTTACGCTTACGCAGCACAGCGGCTACCAATATACAGGTTTTTACCTGTTCCCCGAAAATAAGCGCCTTACCTTTATTCCCCTTGCGGATTACTCCGCACGCAGCCTGCAATGCGGGCAAAGCTCACTGTTTGATAAATATTAAAAGACTTACAAAAACAAAACCTGCCTCCGGACGGATTATTTTCGTACCGAAGGCAGTTTTTTTATGCGTTATAAGCAATGCCGCATTATAAAAATTTTTGTTTTACGCTTTTTGCGAGAGCAAAAGCCCCAGTATAATCAGCACGCCGCCCGCCAGCATTTTCACCGTTACGGGCTCGTTTAAAACAATTACCGCCGAAGCAACCGTCAGCACCGGCACGGCGTAAATATAAGCGCTTGTTTTAACAGCGCCCAGCACTTTAACGGCATAGTTCCACGTTACAAAACACATGGCAGATGCGCCCAGCCCCAAAAACAAAATATTAAACAAATATGCCGGGTTATAAAAGCGTGTTAAATCCGGCGTAAAGCCGAAGATATATAAAGCAGGCAGCATAAACAGCAGCCCGTAAAAAAAGATATGCCGCGTAATTAAAATGGTGTTGTAGCCGAAGGTTGTTATTTTGCGCGTCAGCACGGCGTAAAGCGCCCACACGGCGGCAGCGCTTAACGCTAAAATATCGCCGGTAAGGTTAAACTGCATATCGCTTTCGGCAGTGCTTATGAGGTAAATGCCTGCCATGGCAAGAACAAAACCAAAAATAAAACGCCGGTGCGGGCGTTCCTTACCGCGCGAAGCCGCAAAACCTGCCAGCGCCGTAAAAAACGGAGCCGTACAGAGCAGCACACCGACATTGGAAGCCAGCGTATAAGTAAGGGCAATGTTTTCCAGCAAATAATAAAGGCAAATACCGGTAAGCCCAGCTGCAACAAAATAAGCCTCCTGGCGCAAGCCGCCATAAGGCAGCAGCCGCGGGCAAATGGCAAACAGAGCCAGATAACCGATAACAAAACGGCAGAACAATATTTCCACCGGTAAAAAGCCTGTAAGCAGTATTTTTGTTGAAATAAACGTAACGCCCCACACAAAAATGGTTATAATTGCCGCTGCGTGGCCTCTTGTCTTATCCACGGCACTCCCTCCTTAACAAAATATTATAACAAAATCTGTCTGCTGTTTCCTGTAAAAAAACGTCAAAAAAAGACGGCCCTGTAAAAAGGCCGCCCCTTAAAATTTTCCGGTTATGCCAATTCTTTAGGTTCGCTGGTAAAGGAATATTCCATTGCTTTAATGTTATCAAGATAAAAAACGGTCATAACGCCGTCATCGGCATTATACATATTTTTCAAAACCGGCACGGCTTCCAGCATGGCAGCGCGCGCTTCGCGGCGGTCGTCCATTTTTACCTCGCCGTCAAGGCGAATCCAGCTGTCCTGCCCTTTCATGGCAGAAATTTCCACGCGCGGATTTTCCAAAAGCTGTTTGTAAACGTTTTTGGTTTTTGCGGTAATAAAATACAATTTGCCTTCAAATTCGCACACAGCGCCAAACGGACGTACACGCGGCTGATTGCCGTCCATTGTCGAAAGATAAAATACGCCGCTTTCTTTTAAATAATCAAGTACAGCAGACATTGTTTTTATACTCCTTCCGTAAGCCGGTTTGTTTTGGCTTACGTTTTTATTATAACTCTGCCCGCACAAAAAATAAACAAACTTATATGCCCTTCGCCTGTAAAATGTTATAATAAAAATCAGCAGCAAGTTTAACGGAGGTGCCTTATGCTACTGTCCAATCTCAGCCTGATACTGGAAGGCGGAGGCATGCGCGGCATGTTTTCGGCCGGTGTTTTTGACGCTTTTCTGGAAAAAGAACTGGTTTTCCCGCATATCGCCGGGGTATCGGCGGGAGCCTGCAATATACTTTCGTATATGTCGGGGCAAAAGGGCCGCACCAGGCGGATTATTGAAGATTATGTGGGCGATGACCGTTACTGCAGCGTAAAAAACTGGCTGCGCACACGCTCGCTGTTCGGGTTTGATTTTATTTTAAACGATATTCCCCGCCATTTAATTCCATTTGATTACGATGCGTTTTATAAATATCCCGGCAGGCTGGAGGTTGGCACAACGGACTGCGGCACGGGCGAATCGGTATGGTACACGCAGATGGATATGGGCAGAAATTTTACGCCGGTGCGCGCTTCGGCATCGCTGCCGTTTCTGGCGCCCATTGTGCATTTCGATAAACGCCGCCTTTTGGACGGCGCGCTGACAGACCCTATTCCGTTTGACCGCGGGCAAAGGGCAGGCTACGATAAGTTTGTAATTGTGCTGACGCGCAACAAGGGCTACCGTAAAAACAGTACCGTTCCGGCCGCGCTGGTTAAGCTTTGGTACAAGCATTACCCGCTTTTGCAGCAGATTTTGGCAGAACGCCCGCAAAATTACAACAAACAAATAGAAGCCGTTGAAAAACTTGAACAGGAAGGCAAGGCCGTTATTATACGCCCTCAGCAGCCACTGACGATTGACCGGCTTGACCTTGACAAGGAAAAACTTTTAGCACTGTACGACCATGGCTATGACTGCGGCCTGAAAGCGGCAAATAAAATTATAAAATTAAATTACAAATAAGGAGAAGCAATAGATGCAGGAAATAAAATGCCCCAAATGCGGCGAGGTGTTTCAGGTTGACGAAACCGGCTACGCTGCCATTGTAAAACAGGTAAGGGACGAGGAATTTCACAGGGAAATTCACGAGCGCCTGGAACAGTTCGAGAAAGAAAAAAACGCTTCGGTAGAACTTGCCAAAACTGCAACCGCCAAAGCGTATGATGTTGCGCTTGCCAAAAAAGCAATGGAAATTAATGATTTAAAAAGCCAATTAAATATGCAGAAAATGTCGCAGGCCGCATCTTTGCAGGACGCACTTAATAAAAAAGAACTGGAACTGGCGCAGAAAGACCAGCTGATTGCCGGGCTTACGGAGCGCTTAAACGCAGGCAAACAGGAAATTGAACTTGCCATTGCCAAAGTAGTTAACGAAAAACAACAGGAGCTTAACGACAAGGAGCAAAGCATTTTGCAACTTACCTCCGCCATTGAAAACGGCAAAAAAGAAAGCGAACTGCGCGAACAGACCTTAATTACCCAGTATGAAGAAAAACTTAAATTTAAAGACGAGGAAATTGAGCGCTATAAAGATTTTAAACTGCGCCAGTCTACAAAAATGGTGGGCGAAAGCCTGGAGCAGCACTGTGAAATAGAGTTTAACAAATTAAGAATGACCGGCTTTGCCAACGCGTATTTTGAAAAAGACAACGATGCGCGCACCGGCAGCAAGGGCGATTATATTTACCGCGAAGCCGATGAGGACGGTACGGAGTTTATTTCCATCATGTTTGAAATGAAAAACGAAATGGACGCCACTTCCACCAAAAAGAAAAATGAGGACTTTTTTAAGGAACTTGATAAAGACCGCCGCGAAAAAAACTGTGAATACGCCGTGCTTGTTTCCATGCTGGAATCGGAAAGCGAGCTGTACAACACCGGCATCGTCGATGTTTCTTACCGCTACCCCAAAATGTACGTTATCCGCCCGCAGTTTTTTATTCCCATTATCACGCTGCTGCGCAACGCGGCACAAAATTCACTGCAATACCGCAAGGAATTAAGCGTTATTAAAACGCAGAACATTGATATTTCCAATTTTGAAAACGATTTGAATGAATTTAAAGATAAATTTTCGCGCAATTACCGCCTTGCCAGCGAAAAATTTAAAAAAGCCATTGAAGAAATCGACAAAACGATTGATCATCTGCAAAAAACCAAGGATGCGCTTTTATCTTCCGAAAATAACCTGCGCCTTGCCAACAACAAAGCGGAAGACCTTTCCATTAAGCGCTTAACGCGCAACAACCCCACCATGGCCGCCAAATTTGCAGACTTGGAAAAAGATTAAAACTATATAAAATTAAACAGCCTTTAAGGCAGTGCCGCTACCGGCGCACCCTAAAGGCTGTTTTTTATTTGCTGTTCATTTATAGTTAATAGCTTTTAATTACCGTTTTCAGCCGTTTTTGCGGCACACTAATTTAAAAGCAATTTCGTGCTCCAGCACCAGCGGCTTTTCCATGGCAAAAAATACCATGCTCTTGGCGGCAGTGGTTATTTCGTGCGTTATTTCCGCCGTAAAAGGGTCAATAATCTGCCCTATCACCTCGCCCCTGCGTACTTCTTCGCCCGGAGCTTTTAACGCTTTAAAAATGCCGCCTGCCGGTGTAAGTACGTTAATAAGCTCGCTTTCGCTGATAACGGTGGAAAGATAGCCGCTGTAACAGGTATATTTTACCGCACCGACGCGGCTTAAATAACGCAGTACGGCGTCCACCGCGTTTGCGGCACTGTCATCATCAAGTCGCGAGGTTTCCTGCGTATAAATATTAAAGGCAGCACAGTCCCATATCTGCCAGTTATAGTTCAGCGTTGTTGTGTCTATGGGCTTCGGCTCGCGCGTTACAATATACGGCAGCCCAAACATGCTGCCCAGCGCCGGACTTTGGTAACCTGTATTAACAATGCGGGCGTGCGGCACAAATTTGCCGGGCAGGTAAAAGCTTGCCATATGGATACCGCAGCGGTAATCCTTAACAGCC
>OLIX01000756.1_pt1 | contig 32206 bp, 30 predicted proteins | sample 1601331 | NCBI WGS metagenome assembly OLIX01 (sample SAMEA2452120, study PRJEB22498) | human gut metagenome | biome: human feces; feature: human gut; material: feces | place: Australia | collected 2012 | reverse complement strand
TTTTGCCTGCACCAGAGCCGCCGCAGACTAAGATATTGAGATTTCGGCGGTGCTTTTTTCCGTCAAGACCGATGCGGACATTCTGGGTCAGCAGCTTGTTCTCGGACGGGTCTTTATCCCGATACTTCTTATTCAGCGCATCGGCGTTGCCCCATTTTGCAGAGCCGTGTTCCTCACGCCTGCGGTAATTCCTGCGTGTGGAGAAATAAATACCGATAGCCATACCGTATGCGGCTAAAAAAACAAGGACAGTCTTTACGCTGTCCTCACATACGGTTACGGCAAAGGGACTTCCCATAGCATCGGTCAGTCCTCGGATGATTTCTACAATGCCGCCGCCCACATATGGGGCGGTCAGCAGAGCAAGCCACACGACGGGAACGATGCCGCAGGCGGAAAGAATTAGGCTCGTCTTTTTGTCGTTATCGTTCCTCATTGCACCTGCAATGCACGACCTTGAATTTCTTTGTCGGGGCGTGTGCTACCTTGCTAATCAGCTCGTCAACAGGCTCGGTGGGGCGTTCCTCCTGTAACTGCCGTGTACGCAGGGTGTTGAGCGCATTGATAACGATATTTTTATCGTACTTGTCAAGTGCGATATGGTATCGTTCTTCTCTCATAGGCTGTACCTCCGTTTATCGTTCCTGTTCCTTGCTTTTGGCAGGCTTGTTCTTCTCCAAACTCTTATACATTTCGCTCTGGATTTCACCCAGAACATCACGCATTGAGCCAAGTTCTCCCTTGAAAGCCTGCGTATCCGTTTCCGCAAGCTCTTTCGGAAGTCTGGAGAAATTAAAGCCTCTGGTATCGACACCGTAGCGAGAGCTTACCATATATGCCACGCAGTAGGATTTGAACTCGGACGCTTCTCGGCTTTCGTTATGCTTAAAGTCAAAAACCGCCGCTGACACTTCCTTAGCCATACTCACAAAAAGCTGTTCCTCGTTAAGACCTGTGCGGATAAAAATGCTCTGCTGTTCGCTGTCGTAGTAGGCAGGCATTTCAAGGTCTGCAACAGGTACAAAAGGTACGGGGCTTGCGTCAATGAGTGCCGACACAAGCTCACGCATAGATTTCTTTTCCTGTGCTTCCTGTCTGTCCTTTGCAGAGGTTTCAGAAATGTCATAGACCTCTTTTGCGTTGTAGCCGACCGCCTTAGAGCCGTCCTCACGGGTGTACTCCTTGCTCGGCTCAAGAATAACGACTTTCTGTGCGTCCTTATTCACATAGACACGGCTCTGCTTCCAAGCGGCTTTTTCTTTAAGCTGCGTTGCTTCTGGCATCTGTGCCGATACCAGAATAGCATTGTTTACGGAGTAGCGGTCAAACCGTCCCTGCACATCAAGATACTGACGGAAGCTGTCGCCGCTAATCATCATTTCGGAGCAGGTGTTGTCAATCAGCTCATAGGCTTCTTTGCGCTGTGCCTGCTTCTGTGCAGCCCATTGTTCTTTGTCAAACGGCTTGTTGCCGCCGCTGAATACATCATAGATACTCATACTTGTTTACCTCGCTTCTTTGGATTTTTTGTGTTTCTTTTTTCTCTGGGGCTGTTTGTGTTCGGTCTTACCGTTGGCACTCTTTGCCCTGTCGGAAGCTCCGCTTTTGTCCAGGGCGGAAGTGCCTTTGTCCGCTTCCTGTTCTTTGCGGCTCTCCTTGATTTTCCGCAGTTCCTCTTTGACAGAAGGTTTTTCCTTAGTCATAGTAGCCCCCTCTGCGGATTTGCTTTGCTTCTCTGAGGTAGGCTCGGACTGAGGGGATTTTTCGGTCTTTGCCACCGAGGGGTTTGGGGCGTTTTCCTCCTTGCCGACAGGCTTACCCATAAGCTCATCAAGCAGCTTGTCCTTTTCTGCTTTTTCGGGTGTTGTGATTTCTGGCTCTGGCTGTCCGTTCTTTTCGTCTTTGGATTTCTCCGCTTCGGTTACGATAGAAGCGGTGTCCACCGATGCAAGGTTGAAGCGCTCCACGATACGGCCGATTTTCGATGCATCCTCCGCACGGGCGATAACATCTACCTCTGCATTAGGGTCGTTATTCTTGCGGTCTGCAAGGACGCAATAAAGAACGCCGTACTTTTTGGCTTCCTGCGTGAATGTTTTGAGGTCGTCATTTTTCACGGTAAAGACCTTCAGCTCTTTTCCAGAGCGAAGCATTGAGGAAAGCCGTGCCTTGCCTTTGGTTTTCTTTTCTTCTTTCAGAATGGAATACAGCAGGATGGCGATGTTTTTCGCTCCTGCGCCTGTGATTTTTGCAGCGACCTCAAAGCCCTCCAAGCTCATTCGGACAATTTGTTCTGCCGCTTCGCCGCCTGTGTTCATTCTTTGTCAGCTCCTTTCTTTGCTGTTCTTGTTCATCTGCCCGTATCGCTGCGAGTTTTTCTTTGAGGGTGTCGCTACGGGCGGCGATACCCTCGCAAAGTTTGACCTCCTTTCGCAGAATACTGAGGCGTTTGGAAATATCGGATAGCTCTGCCTTGACCTGTGATTTTGCGTCCTCGTCCTTTGCGGAACGGGATTTGGAGTAAAGCTCCTTGCGCTTTTCAAGCAAGGCGGACATTTCCGTTTCCAACGAGCCTTTGTATGACAAAAGCTGCTGTGCCGTATCAATGTGATTTCGACAAAGCAGCCTTGTTTCTTTTGCTATGGCTTCCATTTTCATAAGGTCGTCCTTTAGCAGATAATGAAGCCGAGCATAATTCTGTTTTTTGTTCTTCGGCAGGATACCGAGCTTGTAGCAGTAATGGAGATAAAGTCCACGCAAGCCGCCGATTTTCTTAATATCCGAAAGTGACCCCTTGACCCGATAGACCTTGACCTGCCTCGGTGGGTCGGTAAATCGGTCAAGCCTTACGGCATAGGAATTTTGACTGATACGCTCCGTTATTTTGTCGTTGGTATAATCCTCTCCGAGCTTATAGAGCCGCTTCGGTCTTTGCCAGCCCTTTCCGATAATCGTCCAATACTTGCGATTAGGGTCAAAGCTCACACGGTAGCCCATCTCCGCCATAATGCGGTCAAAGTCTTTCAGCGTGTAGGACTGTGCAATGGCTTCATCAACTGCCTGCCTTGCAACATTATCTCTTGTGGGGCGTCCTTGTTTTTCCGCTTGATAAAGCGCATAGGGCTTTTTCCTGCCGCTTGGGTGTTCAATAACGGACAGAGCATACTCACGGCAAAGCTCATCGGAGTGATGACGAAGCAGCCGTAAATTTGCTTTGTTGTCGTGATAGTGCTTGCCGTCCGCAAAGGAAACGGAGTTTACTACAAAGTGGTTATGCAGGCACTCGGTGTTGAGGTGGGTGGCAACAATGACTTGAAATCTGTCGCCCCACATTTTCTCGGCAAGTCTGACCCCGACCTCGTGCGCCTGCTCTGGCGTGACCTCGCCAGACTTGAAGCTCTGGAAGCCGTGATAACAGACAATCTTGCTCCTGTCGTTCCATTGGGCTTTGGAAATCATCATTTCATCTCTTGCGGTAGTCGGGTCGCAGTTTACGCCCGTGACAAAGAAACGCTGTTCGGTCTTATCCTTATTGGTGGCGTACTCCATTACATCGACCATCGCCTGTAAATCAGCTTCGGTGTATTTGGGATTGGCGGTTTTTTCGGGATTTTCTGCGTAGTCAATCGGGTGGTCGAGCCTGCCACGCACATCCCATATCTCGCAGACCGCCATTAGGATACCTTGCGGGGCAGCAGATACCTTTTGCGGATTTCGATTTGAAACTCGTGCCACTTCCTTGCTTCCTCTCGGAGCATCGGCGTGTCGATAAAGCCGAGGGCGTTTGCCTTGACCGCAAGCTGATTGATACGGTTGCCGATAGCCGACAGCTCTCGCATCATTTTATAGAACTCTGGGTCGGGCTTCTCGCACAGGCGGTAGCCCTTTACCGTTTCTCTGAGGAATGCTTCTTTTGAGCGACCCGATTTTCGCACAAGCTCGTTAAGCTGCTCGGCTTCTTCCTCAGTCAGACGGAAAAGTATCTGCACATTTCGTTTTCGCATTTTTCACTTCCTCTCTCTCGGACAGACGGTTTATCTGCAAGCAGCACATAATCGCAACGCCCGTCAGCCCGCCGAGCATTATGCCGATGATGAAAAATATAAACTCACTCATTCTCAAACTCCTTTCTGTTTTCACGGGGTATTAGGGGCAGCCCCCTAACAAGCGAATTTGGTTAGCCAAATTCAGTGCTTGGTAAGACATATCATTCTTCACACTCGTCCTCATACAGACATTCTCCGCACACGGGGCAGAAGTACGGACAGTCCGAACAATCATCTTCTTCGGACAATTCTTCCTCATCGGTATCGTCAAGACCGTCCTCGCTGTGCTCGGTAATATCGGCTTCGCCGCAGACAAAATCCTCATCGGAAAACTCAATAAGGTCGGTATCAAAGAGAATGATTTTGACTTTCTCCGCTGCCTGTTCGGGGCTGTCGGCGCAAACGGAAATGGTCTTTTCATAGTGGGCGGTAAGGGTCACATCATAGTTTTTCAATCGTCATTTCCTCACTTTCGTTCTTAAATTTAGGGTCGGTTTGGTTGTCGTTTTTCAGAAAACCTGCTGCACAATCAACGGACATCACTCCTTTCACGGACGGGCTTTTGCCTTGAAAGCCCCAGATAGGACATTAAAAAATCGTTGACATCCTTGCCGACAGGCGGCGGAGAATCAACGATTTCATAGTCCTTTTTCAGTAATTCGGTTAAGGCGGCAGTACACAGCCTGCCTGTTTTGTCATTGTCAAGATGCAAAACAACGGCCTTGACCTGCGGATTTTCTTTAAGATAAGTGGACAGCGCAATGGGGACTTTGCTCTCGCTCAGCTCCTTTTTGGGCTGATATACACCCGACAAAGAGAGCAGATTTTGTGTCCGATAGTCCTTGCCCTCGCATTTAAGGTAGGTCGCATAGGACAGTAAATCAATGGCTGCTTCAAATAAATGCACCGTGTTTATCGGCTCTTTTGCAAGCAGTCGGAACGAATATCGCTTGTCACTTCCCGAAGCGTCCTGCTTAAAGGGACTGCCAAGCGTACTTCGTAGGGCGGCATACTTTGGCATTCCGCTTTTATCCTTGCCCACAAAAACGGCATTGTGATAATCGGCGCTTTCGTAAATCGTACCGTCTGCAATGCACTCCTGTATGAGCTGATAATCTATGCCACGCCCGAAAAGATACTGCATTACTCGGCTGCAATCCTTGTTTTTCGGCGGCAATAGCAGAACTTTCGGCTCGTCTTTTTTCGGCGTATGCGGTGGCGTCCATTCAACCGCACCGCCCGTCAGAGCTTCGACGGCTTCTACAAATCCGTAATCCTTGACCTTGATAAGATAGTCAAGGGCGGAAACGCCGCCGATACCTCTCGACCACCAAAACCATTTTCCGTTAGAAATTTTTAAGCTGTCGTGTTCTCTGGTGCAGTAAACGCTGCCGCCGACACGCACCAAATTGTTCGGCTCATAAGCTCTGAGATAGGAGAGCAAGTCCATTTGCCGTGCCTGTTCGATAACCGCAGGGTCAAGCTGCACATAGGGTCTGCTGCTTCTCATTCAATCAAATCACCTCCAGAAATAGAAAAAGCCGAGTGATTTCCGTTAAGTGAAAACCACTCGGCTATGTAAAAGCGGCATCAGCTTTTCGCCAATGCCGCCGTTCTCGGTTATAAAATGCCTGCCTTTTTCAGATAACCCACGCTGTCATAGCAGCCTCGGAAATAAATTGCTTCCTGCTGCATATCGCAGAGCCTCGCCCGAAGCTCCAGAATTTCTATCAGCGCCGTACATTCCTGTTCGGATAAATCGCTTGACTTCTCCGTATCGAGTACCGCCATCACTTTCGGATACTGCCTGTAAAGGCTCTCTATCTTTTCCTCTATGGAACGGTATTCGGAATTGGTTTCTCTCAGCTTAGATATGACGGAGCTTAGATACTCCTCGAAAATATTACTGTGCGCATCGACAAAGGTTTCAAATTTGAAATTATCAAGCACGGTTTTCACCTCCGATTTAATACTTCTTGTACCTATTATACTGCCCCAAAAAGGTCATTACAAATATACAAACAGCATTATCTCTCTCGATTTGCACATTTTCTTTCGTGCTGCTCCTCGCTCTGGTCTGGCTCGGTATCCATAACGGAACGGTCTTTCTCATTCAAATTAAGTTCGATATTGAGAGCGTTCAGCCGTTCCGTCTTTTCCCGCAGCTCATCTTCAAAGGCAAAAGGCTTTTCAACCTCCGCTTTTGCGGTTTGTAGCTGCTCGATGGTTTCCGTCCGCTTTGTCTTTGCGACCTCCAATTTTACAGGGATTTTCGCAAGCTCATTTTCAATTCGGGTCAGATTGCCGAGCGCATCGCTGCCCAATTCGACCTTGTGCTTTGCTTTCCCGCAAAGGTTTAGGCAGTAATGGGTGTTGAGCGTATCATAGTAAACCTCCATTCTGAAACCACGGTAGCTGCCGATTTCCACGGGATTGGCAAGAGTATTTTCCTTGCAGACGGCAAGGAGCATTTCGCCTGCGGCTGCTTTTTCGGTAAAGGTTACGCCTTTTATTGTCATCGGGCAGAACTTATCCTCGCCCTGCGGCTTGTGCAGCTCGGCAAGAGCCGTATCGCTTTCATAGCCTGCAATGCGTTCCTCATACTCCTTTATGGTCTGCGGATAGAATTTGAGTATCCTGTCCTCAAGGTCGTAATGCTCGGACAGATAGCTTTGTTTAAGCACACGCAGCTTTGATACCTGTATATCCAAATCCATTTTCTCCTTGAAACGCTCATCACCTGTGGCAAGCATTTTGACCTCCGCAAAGGACAGCGCAACCTCGTCCACATCTTCGGCAGAACGGACGGGGCTTTTGCTCGTCATTATCTGGCTGATAAATTTCTGCTTGCTCTCTACCAACTGATAGAGGTAGGCGTCAAAGGTCTGCTCAGTAACATAACGATAGACCTCAACCTCTGGGAACATATTACCTTGCCGTTCAATACGCCCTTGCCGCTGTTCAAGGTCGCTCGGTCGCCACGGGCAGTCCAAATTATGAATGGCTTTGAGCCTGTCCTGCACATTCGTGCCTGCTCCCATTTTCGGGGTAGAGCCTAAAAGAACTCGCACTTCGCCGCTTCTGACCTTTGCAAACAGCTCTTTTTTCTGTGCGTCGGTAGTCGCTTCGTGAATAAAGCGTATCTGCTCCGCAGGGATACCCCTGTCGGTCAACTTTGTTCGTATATCGTCGTAGACATTGAAAGTGCCGTCGTTTTTGGGCGTTGACAGGTCGCAGAATACAAGCTGCGTCGCCCGTGTGTCGGCGTTTTCCGCCCAGATACGGTACACATTATCCACGCAGGCGTTGACCTTGCTGTTTTCAAAGTCTGGCAGCATCGGGTCGATAAGCCTTTGGTCAAGTGCCAGCTTGCGCCCGTCATTCGTGATTTTCAGCATATTGTCGATATACGGCTCTACAAGTCTGTCACGGACTTTCTCGGCTCTCTTTGCGAGGGAAGCAACCATTTCCGTTTGAATTTCGCTCGGAGCGACCTTGATATTGCGGTAATTGACCTTTGGCACGGGGAGCTTCAGCATATCGGCGGTCTGAATGTCGGCTACCTCACGGAACATCTGCATCAGCTCTGGCAGGTTGTGAAACTTGGCAAATCTTGTTTTCGGGCGGTAACTTGACCCCTCTGGGGCAAGCTCCAACGCCGTTATGGTTTCTCCGAAAGTAGAAGCCCAACTGTCAAAATGCTGTAAGCCATTCCGTACCAGAGTGTCGTACTGCAAATATCTCTGCACCGAGTACAGCTCTACCATAGAATTGCTGACAGGCGTACCTGTTGCGAAAATCGTTCCTCGGTTGCCCGTGATTTCGTCCAGATAGCGGCACTTCATAAAGAGGTCGCTTGACTTCTGGGCTTCGGTCTGGGCAATGCCGCCCACTCTGCGCATCTTGGTGTAGAGGTATAAATTCTTGTAAAAATGGCTTTCATCAATGAACAGGCGGTCAACGCCGAGCTGTTCAAAGTCGATTACCGTATCCTTGCGCTTGGTATCATTGAGCTTGTCGAGCTTTGCTTTGATACCCTTGCGGGTTTTCATAAGCTGCTTGACCGTGAATTGTTCGCCTTTGGAAGCCTGCACATCTTCGATACCTCGTTCTATATCAAAGAGCTGTTTTTCCAACTGCATTTTCTGGCGTTCCACGCTCATCGGGATTTTTTCAAACTGACTGTGTCCGATGATGACCGCATCATAATCGCCTGTAGCAATGCGTCCGCAGAACTTCTTGCGGTTGCCCGTTTCAAAATCCTGTTTGGTCGTGACAAGGATATTGGCGCTCGGATAGAGCCGCAGATATTCGGAAGCCCACTGACCGACAAGGTGATTGGGAACAACAAACATTGATTTCTGGCAAAGTCCAAGCCGCTTGCTTTCCTGTGCGGCGGCTACCATTTCAAAGGTCTTGCCTGCGCCTACCTTGTGGGCAAGGAGCGTATTGCCGCCGTAAAGGATATGAGCAATAGCGTTTACTTGGTGCGGTCTTAATGTGATTTCTGGGCTGATACCCCCGAAAGTGATATGGCTGCCGTCATACTCACGGGGACGGATGCAGTTAAAAGTGTCGTTGTAATAGCGAACAAGGCGGTTTCGCCGTTCTGGGTCTTTCCATATCCAATCCGCAAACGCCTGCTTGATAGCTTCCTGCTTTGCCTGTGCCGCCGTTGTTTCCTTTGCGTTGAACACCGCTTTTTTGTTGCCGTGTTCATCATACACATAGTCAAAGATACGGACATCACGCAGGTTCAGCGTGTCCTCAATAATGCGGTAGGCGGAAGCCCTCTTTGTACCGTAGGTGCTGTTTGCCTTGACATTATCTAAGTCGGAGCTTTTGTTTTCAATAAACCAATCGCCGTTAAACTCGGTGTAGCGCACCTTGATTTTTCCTCTGGCGTACTGTGACGGGGTAAGCAGTTCCATAACAAACTGCTGAATGTCCTCCTGCGGTATCCAAGTTGTTCCCAGACGGACGGAAATTTCGGCAGCGGACAGGTCTTTCGGAATGACCTGCTTTAAGGCTTCCACATTGACCGTAAGCTCTGGGTCGTCCTTTGCCGCCGCCTGTGCAATAATGAGCTTTGTGCGAACATTGCCCGACAGATACTCGTCTGCGGCTGCATAGGAAACAGGCTCGGAGTTCGGCACTTTGAAGATAACGCCGTGCAAATCCTTGACAAGCTCATCCTGCGTTTTGCCCGTAAGCTGTTCCATATAGGGCAAATCAACACGGGCTTTCTCTCCGATGGATAGGGCAAGGGCTTCGCTCGATGTTTCAACCGAGGTTACTTCACGGTGCGGCTTGATAGTCCGCTTTGTGAACATATCTGCTTTCCGCTTGAAATTGCCCTCGTCATCAAGCACTTCCAGAGAACACAAAAGAAAATAGCTCTCGTCTGATGCAAAGGCAAGATAATTCCCTCGGCTGTTGATAAGACCGTATTTTTCGGTATAACTGTCGTACAGGCGGTTTAGGTTTTCCTGCTCGGTGCGTATCATTTCCTCTGGATAATCCTCGGTCTGATACTCAATGAGCCTGCGTACACAATCCCGTATTTCAATAAGTCCCTTGATACGATTTTCCGCCGTCATTGATACGGTGGCAGGGGTCATACGGTCATTCTCTCGGAAATAAACCTTACCGTCTACCAGAGCGAATGAGAAGTTGCGTACATTCGGGTCGGCAGGAATTGATGTGTCCTGTTCGTCGGAGATTTGGTCTATATCATTATCAAGCTCTGTGATTTCGCCGTTTATCCTTTGAACGGCGTTGTGAAGCAGCTCGGACAGAGGTTTATCCTCATAGGCTTTGCAGACAGGCTCTGATTTCCCGAAGCGTGTACTTTCAAGCCACATTTGCCCAAGCACCATTTCGGGATGCTGAACAAAATAGCTGTTCATCGTAACGCCGTTTTCGTCTGTGTCCAGATACACCCAATCTGGCTCAACATCAATTACACGGTCACGCTTTTGCAGAATGAGAATATCGCTTGTGACCTCTGTGCCTGCGTTGGCACGGAATGTGTTGTCTGGCAGACGGATTGCACCCAACAGCTCGGCTCTCTGGGCGATATACTTTCTTACCTCTGAGCTTGCTTTGTCCATTGTTCCCTTAGAGGTAATGAACATCACAACGCCGCCGGCACGAACTTTATCAAGCGCCTTTGCGAAAAAGTAATCGTGTATGAGAAACTTCTGGGCATTGTATCGACTGTCGTTTACACGGATTTCTCCGAAAGGCACATTACCGATAACCACATCAAAATGGTCGGCTGGAAGCTTTGTTTGCTCAAAGCCCTCTATGGCAATATTGGCTTTCTGGTAGAGCTGCTTTGCGATTTTGCCTGTCAGCGGGTCTAACTCTATACCGTGGAGCTTTGAGCTTGCCATACTTTCGGGCAGCAAGCCGAAGAAATTGCCTGTGCCGCAGGAAGGCTCCAAGATATTACCCTGTGAGAAGCCCAAGCGGTCGAGCGCTTCGTACATTGCCTTGATAACAACGGGCGGCGTATAAAAGGCGGTCAGCGTTGACTCCATAGCGGCGTTGTATTCCTCTGGGGATAGGCTCGCATACAGCTCCTTAAACTCGTCAGCCCAAGCCGCATTGTGTTCGTCAAACGCCATAGACAAACCGCCCCAACCGACATACCGAGATAGGATTTCCTGTTCTTCGGGTGTGGCAAGGCGGTTTTCGATTTCAAGCTCGTGCAGAAGATTGATAGCCGCCATATTGTTGCGGAACTTTTCTTTTGCGCCGCCTACGCCGAGCGTGTCATCGGTAATGCGGAAATTATGACGGTCAGCAGATAAAGCGGCTGGAGCTTCCGTCTTTTCTTCGGACGGTAATTCGGCTTTTGCCTGTTCCAAAAGGCTTCGGATATAGCCGATTTTCTCCACTCGGTTGATAGGAAAGCCTGTGCTGTTCTGAAAAGTGATGTCACGCAAGGACACATCGCCGCTTATCCTGCCGACGCTCTCCACAACATATTTGCGGTTGTCTATCGTGATTTCTTTGCCGATAAGGTCGGCGTTGTCCTGTGTGGGAACGGGATCTAAACCTTGTTTAGCCCGTTCCACATACAACCATTCCTCGGCTTCTTTGTCGGCAACCGCTTTCTTGACTGCCGCCAAGCCCTCATTTGCTGCTTTCTCTGTGGGATAGGTCAGAATTTTACCGTAATCATCGGCGTAATATTTCTCTCGGACATTATCCCAGATAGCATAAACATCTTCGGGGTCGGGAAACGCATCCGAGGTCATCAAAATCTCAAAGCGTTCCTCTTGCGGCTCGGATTCATATTCCGAAGCAACCTTTTCCGCATAGGCAATCATCTCATCTGCCGCAGACGGTTGTTCGGGTTCTTCGGCTTTTCTGTACCAGTCGCTTTCGGTAGCCATAATCTCAGCAAGGAGCTTTTCGTCATCTGGCGTCAACTCAGTATTCTGCTCCAAGAATGGGATAAATACATCACGCCCCAAGCGCAGACTTTCCATCCGTTCTCGGTAATAATCCTCGCCCTGTCGCTTCCATTCGGGGATAAACGGGCATTGCGGCGACAGGCAGTAATCATAATAATTCTTGATATGGGCGATAAGGTCGCCCTCGCCGTCGCCAATATCAAAGCGCCCCTCATAGTGAAAGTCCTCGCCGCCGACGGTAGCGGTAATCTCAAAATCTGTCTTGTGATACCAACCGATTTCCTTGCTTTCACGCTCTCGGTGCTGCTTTTCGTCCAGAACACCGAGCAGCTTGTTTCCAAGGGCAAAGCTCAAATCCGTATAACGGTCATTAAGCTGCCTGTCGTAAAAAGCAGGGTGTTCGGAAAAGCCGATAGAAAACTGTATTCCGTCTGGTTTTTTCTCGGACGGTGTTTCTGTCTGCTGCTTCTCGGTCACGACAACTTTCAGATGGTCGTTTGCGGAATTTTCCTTGAGCTTGTCCTCAAAATCCTCTCGGCTGTATTCCTTGCCGAACAACGGAAACTCTGCATTTCGGAGAGACACGGCGTTTTCGTCAAAATCTGTAATTTCGTACTTATCTGCGCCGATATACACCACATCGCCCTCATTGTAGAGATAGCGAAGCGGATGCAGCTCCAGCAATTCCTCGGAAAATTCCCACGCATTGCTGCGGCTGAAAACCGATGTCGTTTTCAATTGTATCTGGGTAAGAAAATCAAGGAGCTGTTGAACAGCAGCGGGGTCGGACAAGTGCTGTTCCATTTGCTCAGCCGTAACATCGGCAAGGTCAGAACGCCCCACATTGGATAACAGGTCTTTTTCGTACCCGTCCAAGTCACGGATAAAGTCCGACAGGCGCAGGGCAAGGGTATCCCGTTTGTCGGCAGGCAGCAAGTCACGATGAGCGTCGATAAAACGCTGCCTTGCTATTTTCCTCTGTGCGTCAACCTCATATTGGGGAGCTGACACGCTCTCCAAATAATCAGCATAATGGTCTTTTTCTTTCGGATTGAGATAGCGGTTTGCCTTTATCAGCTCACGCAGCCGCTTTTCAACCTTAGACCAACTGAGCCGCAAGTCGGGGTTTGTATATGACCCGTGCTTTCCAATGCCGATGCCTTTGCCGTCGTGCCATTCGCCGCCTTTTGTTCCGTCGGGGTAAAGGTGCGTTCCGCCGCCTGTACCGTATTCCTTTTTGAGAAAAGCGATATTACTTTTACTGTCCTCGGATTTCTGAAACTGACGATAGATACGGTATTTCCCGTCTTGAAAGCCGCTTCCTCTTGTCAGAACAGAGTCAATATCTTCCTGTGAAACAGCAAAAGCAGAGGTTTTTTCGTCCTCTGCTTCGGCTATCATTTCGATTTGTTCCTCTACGGTAGGAAGATTGACCTTGACCTCATCGGCATTGGCAATGCTTACTTGTAAATCAGCTCGGTCATAATCACTTCCTCCGCTTGACTGCGGATGTTGTTCATTCTCTGTACCCACTGCATTGGGGCTTTCTCTTTCAGTTCCTCCGTTACGCCCTGTTCGGCTGAAAGCTGCTTCGTCAGAAGCTCCAACCTCTGGAGTGCTGTCTGTTCGGTCTGATACAAATGCTCGTTCAGTTTGCCCGATGTCAGCAGATTGAGATAGGTCACTCGCTTGTGCTGCTCCAGATAGCTCCTGTGCATCTGTGCGTATCTGCCAAGCGGAATTTCTTGCTCGGTCGGTAATGTCAGGTCGGGAATAAGATAATCGCCCTGCCTGCTGTAAGTGATTGCGTTCATTATTTTCGCTCCTTTCGGGTTGTATTCTGCCTATATTATATTGGCTTTTGCTTTCAGGTACAAAGGTGCGATTTGTGCCTTTCTCTGCGATTTGCAGATTTTGTATCGCAAGAGAAATTTCCCTGAGAGCCATTTCGGAAATATCGCTTGTGGCAATGCCGAGGGCGTTAATAGTCGCAGGCGTATTAAAATTGATAATGCCCTCAAAATCCTCTCGGTCAAAATGCTCGTTTGTATCCAGACCGCAGCGGCTCATCAGCATAAATGCAATGCTGTTTGTTACCAAACGCCTGTAACAGACCTCTACATTAAGGTCGTCCAATTCCTCCAAGAAGCTATCCTTTGTGAAGCCTTTGAGCTGAGAGAAATAGTCTTGCAGATTATCCTCAACGGCGTTCTTTGCCGTTTCCGTTAAGGCAGAAGCAAGGTCGGTGCTTTCCGTATTACCAAATCTGTCGGAGAGCCTTTCGATAACAGCCTGCTCGTATCGTCCGTTCATCTGCCATATCGGGACGGGGCGGCTGCCGTAATATCCGTCGTGCGTGTCCGAAACATCAAAATAGTATTTAAGGGTATTCCTGCGACCCTTTGGGTCAAAAACGGCAATACCCTTACTGTCTTTGTTTACCCAACGCTTAAAGCGCTTGTTCCAAGTGTCAAGCTCTGCAACAGCGATAGCGTCGGGACGTTGTGCATAGATTAAAAGCTGTTCATCAAAGCGGCATTTATAGTTGCGGCAAGCAGCAGCTAAAAAGCTCTGCCACGCCTGCGGATTTTTTGCAACTGCAATACCTGTGCGCCGATACAGCTCCGTAATTAGCTGATACTTCGCAGCCATTGAATTTGCACCTCCTTCGGTCTTTCTTATTCATCGGCAGCACCGCCGAGAAAGGAAATGACCTTGTTCGCTTTAATGCTCTTTTGCAGGTCGTTGATAAGGGCAATGTCCGCAACCGTGATACCCTGCATAGAGAGAATATCGTCCATAGTCATAGCGGAAATTGCTTTTTCATCGGTAAAGCCTGCTTCCAAAACCTTGTTCAAGACCTTGACGGCTTTCTGATTAACAGCCATATCGCAATCCTCCTTTATCGTTCATAGTCGTTTTTCCTCGACGCTTTCTGGGACGGCTGCTCCGCCTGTTTCGGCTCGTAGGTCGCTCCGTTTTGCTGCATACGCTCGGCAAACTCGCAGATATGAAAAATGTTGTTGCCGACCTCGGTATGGCATTCATCTATAAAGCGGCAGGAATATTCTCGCTTTTCTCCCCAAGAGTTCGTTACGATTATCCTGCCGCCGTCTGGGATACGGAACAGCTCTTTATAGTTCGGGTCAATAAATCGGATACCTTGCTCAGCTTTTTGAATGTGCTTATCAAGCCATTCCTTTACAAAGCAGTAGCAATAAAAATTGTAGTCGCCCCTTGTGGGGTTGCAGCGCAGCAGATATGCGTGTTTTTCTGTATCCACACGGAAACCGTATTCCGTGCAATAGCACCCCTTAAAGGCGCTATCTGCATACTGCCTTGCATACGCACTCATATCGGAACGGCTTTTCAGCAGTCCGTATTTATCGGAGCGCAGAGCGTTGATAACCTCGTCAAATTCCGCCTTGAACTCGTCCGTTTTCCATTGTGTTCGGGTGTCCGTCCAAGTGGTATAAAAGCCGTATCCAGAGCTGTCAAAATCGCCACGCAGATGACCGATATTGGCGGTCTGTCCCTCAAGCTGCATACTCTGAGCATAGGTGTATTTCTGCTCGGCAGGAGTTAAAGCTCGTATCTCCATATCAGCGTTCCTCCCGACTTTTCTGCTTTTTCTCTTTTTCCTGCGCCTTGATTTTAGCAAGCGCTTCCTTCGCCCAATCGGGCATACATTCGGGCTTGATTTCGCCAAGCACATCGTACCTTTCCCATCTGGCTTGTTCGCCTGTGGCAAGGCAAGTGCCGAACACCGCCCGACCTCTGCCGCCGATAGCTCCGTTTCCTCCTTCAGCCAACACAAGCTGATAGGCGGGATGCCGATACTCATAGCGTTTCGGCTCGGAATTGATAACAACGACCTTTCCAACAATGTTACGCATACCGTCATCGGGGATACAATGCTCCTTTGTAAACACGGTCTTGTCAAAGGGAAATTTGGCAAGCTCCTCTTTGGTGCGGTCAATCTGCGATTGTACTCGGTCAACAAAAATCTGCATTGCTTCCAGATAATCGTCCGAAGCCACACCCTCTGTCGGCCACGCCGCTGACAGAGGGTTGTGGTAATCGCAGCAGCACACCATAAAGGGATACGGGTCTTTTTCATCTGCGCCGAACACGACCTCTTTATCTCCGATATAGATGCTCTGGATAATCTCGTAATCACCGAGCTTTCTCATTTCCTCACTCATTCGGCTGCTCCTTTCGTTCTTTTTTCTCTTTCTGCTCGTCTAAAATTTTTTGGATACAGACATCGCAGAAAATAACTGACCCGTCCTTATATCGGGGGTAAGGACAGGTCTTGCAGTCATATACCTTTTTATCGCTCACGGTCATCACGGCTTTTCTGGCTTCTATCGGGCTGATTGTAGGGCATACGGCACTCCCGCCGATAGCGTTCATTCAGCTTCTTCCTTGCTTCGGACAACTGATTGCAGTAATATCCCCAGAAATAATCCGAGCCGTTTTTGCAGTACCAACACACATAGGGGTTGGGGGCTTTGGCGTTATGACCGATAACAAGCTCATTACTCCCGATAGTATGGCTTTCTATGATTTCATAACCGCTGTTTATCCGTTTTTCCTCCATTTTGCACCTCATTCCTTTGCGTATTTGCGATACGCCTTTTCGCCTGCGGCACGAAGCCGCCTTACACGGGCGTTTCCCATAAGCTCTGGATATTGTGCCTGTAATTTGCGGCGTGTCCTGCCGACACTCTCAAAGCTCGGCAGTCCCAGATATTTATACTGAGCCATTACCTCGGCAAAGGGCATAGCCCCTGTATCTTTTAGACAGCCGTTGCAGACTTTCAAATACAGCAGCATATCGTCGTTTCGTGCTTCCTTGTCCTTTTGCAGAACGGCTCTGACCTTGCCCTCAATGGTTTTGAGATTTCTCATAGATTTACCTCCATAAACAGCAAAGGGGCGGCTTTTTCAGCCGCCCCACGCCTGTTACTTCTTTCTGTTACGGATATTCAGCCATACCGCAGCGCCTACGATAAACACCACAAGCACGATTGCAATAATGGTCTTTGCCTCCATAAATCAGTCCTCCTTTTTCTTTTTCTTAAAGCCTACGAAGCCGAGAACGCCTGCGCCCAGAACGGAAGCAGCCGCAAGGCTTACCCACAAAGCAATATTAAAGTCATCGCCCGTTTTCGGGGTGTCCCGAAGCTCGTTGTGCATCTCAACGATAGTGGTAGCACCGACTTTGACCGCAGCCTGCTTGTCGGCAGGCAGGATATATTCTGCGGAAACGCTGTCGTTTACCTCGGATACGGTGTATTCGCCAATTCGCAGACCCTCAATAAAAATCTCGCCGTTTTTGTCGGTCTTAAAGGTCTGGTCATAGCCGTCAGCACCCGTCACACGGAATGAGAAGCCCTCAACTTTACCGTCAGAGGAAGTCTTTACGATTTTAAGAGAGCCTTTCTGCGCCGCATTGACAAAGCCCACGCCTGCCTCGTTTTCAACGATATAGGTCTTGCCGTTTTCCTCGATGGACACGGAATATACATTCTCGTCAAGCTCAAAGCCTGTCGGAGCAGTTTTCTCACGGACAAGGTACTTTCCGTAGCGAAGCTCCTTCATCTGATAAACGCCGCCGTCAAGCTCGGTCATTGTTCCGAGCAGCTTGTCGCCGCTATCCAGCTTGCCGTCACCGTTGGTATCGGTATAGACCTCAAATTCTGCACCTGTGAGCTTGTTGTCGGGGTAGTCCTTATCGACCTTAGTCAATTCGATATTGCCCTTAATGAAGTAGTTGACAAGCTCGATTTCCACGACCTCATCAACCGCACCGATTGTGACCGTGATTTCTTCCTCGGAAAGTACAAAACTTGTCGGGCTTTCGATTTCACGGATTACCCAAGTTCCATACGGCACTTTTTCAAAAGAAAAGCTACCGTCAGCAGCAGTGACGGTAGTCTGAATAGCGTTTTCGGTTGTGAATTTCTCTGTGCCTGTCTTGAAAATGCCGATAACCGCACCGCCGAGAGCGTTGCCGTCCTCATCGGATTTCTTACCGCTTACAGAGCCGTAAATGATGTCATTCTCAATGGCTTCGCCGCCGTTGGCTGTGATGTGAACGGTAGCCGTTTCCTGTCCCGCATACTCGAAAGTGACGGGATATTTCTGCACGTTCAAGATATATGCGGAATTGGTCGCAAGCTCTTTTACATAGTAGCTTCCGATAGGCAGGTCTGTTTTGACCTTACCGCTTCCGTTCCCGTCAAGAGAGATAATCTCAATCAGCCCGTCGGCAGGGATAACCGTGCCGTCTGCCGCAGTCAGTTCCTTTTCCGCATACAAGCCAAAGGTCACATCAAAGATTTCGCCGTTCTTGCCGATGCCGTAGGCTTCGTCCGTCATAAGGCGCTTGATAAGGTCGATTTCTACACGCTGCCTTTCGTTATAGAAAGAAGCGGCGGTTTCGGTAACAGCGACATTCTGACCCGCATATACAAGCTCAACGGCGTGAATTTCCTCGTTCAGCACCATTCCAAACGGTGCTGTGATTTCCTTGACCTCGTATTTTCCGAGATAGAGTTCCTTGCTTACCGCCGTGCCGTCTGCACCTGTGGTAACGGTATCGACCACTTCGCCCTTAGACGCTCTGAGCGTACCGTCCAGAGTGTAAATATCCTCGGCGGCGGTAATCTCATAGACTGCGCCCTCAAGCCCACGCACCGCATAGACGGGCTGATACAAGCCGCCTGCTTCATTGACGGAGCTGAACACTTCGCCCGATTTGGATACGGTAATAGTGCCTTTCTGTGCCATATTGGAACGTACCACCTCAATGACGGTAATGCCGCTGTCAACCTCGGAGTTCTCCTGCATCACATCAAAATAGACAGGCTCGGAGTTTAGCACATAGCCATACGGCGCTTGTACCTCAACCAGAGAATAGCCCTTGCCATATTCCAAGGTCTGCGGCGTAATAAGCTCGCCATCGGCTGTGGTATAAAAGGTATCAATGGTCGTCACTTCGGGATAGGTGAAGGTCATTGTCACAAGGTTTCCGTTCGGGTCGTAAATCTGGAAGCCTGCGCCTGCATACGGAATGGTGTTGCCCGTTTCCGCATCTTTCTTCACAACCTTGATATAGCTTTCAAAGTTTGCGTTGTTGATAAGATAGCGGTAGGTCTGACCGTCTTTGCTGATAAACACATCAAAGGGCTTCATCAGCTCACGCCCCTCCCAACCAGAGGTCTGGCGGACGGTATAGATACCGTAAGGCATATCCTTTGTCTGGGCAAAGCCGTTTTCATCACAAGTAAGAATATCTCGCTCGGTTTCCTTTGCGGCGTCAAAGCTGCCTGCCGCCTTGCGGAATACTTCAAAGGTTGCGCCTGTTTCGGGCGTTTCAATCTGCGTTTCGCCGTTGTCGGTGTGCTTGATAATGGCGATATTGCCCTTGATAACCTGCTCGGTCACATCATTTGCGGTAGAGTTAAACTCCACGGTGTAAAGCTCTGGCTCTGCGCCGACCTTGTGGATTGTTCTGTCGAGCAGATAGCTCTCGGACGGGCTGATTTCTCGGACAGTCCAATCGTTGCCGCACACATAATACTTCGTTGTAAACTGACCGTTTTTATCGGTCGTGTAGGTGTCAATGAGTTCTTCGCCCTTATAAATGCCGTAGACAGCACCCGCAAGAGAAGCGTCGCCCTGTGCCGTACCTGTTTGGGCATCGGATTTCGTTACGGTCACATTGAATTTTTTGAGAATGTTTGTAAAGCTGCGGCTCGTTACCTTTTCCCATTCGATAGGCGCTGTCTGAGAAGCGGGAATGACATAGCGTGTCGCCGTGTCAATTTCCTCTACGGTGTAAGGTGTAAAGCCGCTGATAAGCACATTTTCAAATCTTGCAACGCCGTTTGCATCGGTCACGGCATATTCATCAACGGGCAGACCGCTTAAAGATGTGCCGTAAAGATGGAATTTCACACCCTCTACCAAATTGTCCTCGGAGCTTTTGATAATCTCCAGACTGCCACGCTTCAGCGTATTGCTGAAGGTCACGGTAGAGGTGTGACCGCTTACGATAGTAATTCTCTGAACACTCTGCGGCTCATATCGGTCAATCGGCTGTTCTGTGACGGTGTAGACCCCCGGCATCAAAGAAATATCTACCGTACCGTCTGCTCTGGTCACGACGGTTTGATTTACGCCGTTGCCAGAAATATTGAATTTGATGCCAGATACAACACCGTCCTCAGAGGTCTTTTTGATAAGACCTGTTCCGTAGGTTTCGGTATCAAGCTTGAAATAGAAATATACAGGGTCGGAAGCTCCCGAAACCATTGTTTGCTTGCCTACGCAGCCCCAGATAAGCATCTCGTCGCAATCCAGATTGACGGCTTTCTGTGCGGATACCGTAATTGGCGAGGTAATCATTTTGTCGCTTGTAAAGGTGTACTGATTTCCGCTTCTGGATACCTTAATGCCGCTTGCCGAAAGGCTTAGATTGGCGAGTGTGTTGCTTGTGTCGGTAAGGGTCAAGCTGTAATTCTGCTTGTCGGGATTATACTTGAGCGTATAGGTGTCTGCCTTGTTCTGATTTCTTGCGGCAAAGCTCGGAATGGTATAGTGGTTTGCCATCTGCGACAAAATCCAGTCATAACACTTTTCGGCAGGTCTGTCCTTTAGGGAATAGCGGTAAGTGTCCGCATCAATGCCGTTTGCGCTGTGCAGGTCGGACGGGCTTGTGCGGAGCTGCTGCTGATATTCCCAGATAATCGTTTGGGTCGCAAACGCATAATCATCTGTGTTCGTACCCGCAACGGGCGAGGATTTTCCCTCGTGCCAGCCGTACATCAGAGCCATCATTACGCCGAACTGCGCTTCGGTAGGCAGCTTGCGAAAATAGGAGCTGTTTTTGCCACTTTTGGATACATAGCTGTTTCCCGTATTAAAGTCAATGCCCGACTCTACGCAGTAAACTTGGTGCGTTCCGCTGCTGTCGGTCATCAGGTATTTGCGCTTGGCGTTGCCTGCGCTGATTGTTCTTACAGAGGTGTTGCCGTCGCTGTCGTACACGATGAACGAATAAGAGGATTTGCTGCGGTAGTATCCTCCGTCAGAGCCGACATAGTAGTCCCCGAATGAGGAAGTGCAGCTAACGCCTTCCTCGCTTGTCCACGCAAAGGCGGACATCGGCAATGCCATAACCGCCATAACAAGGCAGAGGATAGCCGCCAGAAGCCGCCTTCCGTTCTTCTTAAACTTTGTTTTCATAGACTGTTAAACCGTCCTTTCTTGATTTTGGGTATAAAAAATCCCCCTGTTTTTGAAACAGAGGGATAAGCCTTGCTGCCGCTTATGCAAAAAGAAAGTAAACCAGATATTCTCCGTTTTCTCTTGCTTCGCAGCAGATATTAAAATCTGAGATTTCATCAATTCCGTATGCGCTGAGATTTTCAGCGGTATGAAACTTGATATAGCTTTCAAGGCTCTGCTTTAAGGCTTCGCCTTGATTGCTCTGTGATGCTGTTACGGGGTTCCACCAGCTTGCGTTGCTCGGAGTGAGAGAAGTATCCAACCAAAGCCCCATTGACTGACCGATGCTGATACAATCCGCCTTTATCGCTTCCATATCAAACTCAAAATCATAGGCTGTCTTTGTGTTTTCGGAAGTGGTTTGCGTCGGTGTTTCCGCAGGCGGCGGATTATTATTTTCCGTAGGGGTCTTAGTTGCGGGTGTTTCTGTTTCAATCCGCTTGACAGGCTCGGTTTGCTTTACCGTTTCGCTCTGAACAGGCTCACGCTCCGTTACCTCTGCGGCAGTTTCAAGCGCTGCACTCGTTTCTGGAGCTTTGCTCTCATTACTTTCCGAGGAAGAAACGCTCTCTGTGCTTTCGGCTTCGGCAGCAGCTTCGGTTTCCGTTACAAGCTCGCTTTCATCATTTCGTGTAGAGGCTGTTGAAACATCGGAGCAGCCGCTAAGCAGCATTATCAGCACAAGAAGCGCTGCAAACATTGATTTTCTCATCATCTCGACCTCCTTTACGGCTTCATTATACGAAAAAAAGCCGATGTCCTCAAAGGTACAAACAGATTTGAGAGATATTGCAGATATTCTTTTCTCGGATAGTCTTGGCAGTAGTTAGGGGGTGAGGTGTGGAGAGGGGGAATCGCAAAATGCGGCTATCCACGCAAACAGGCAGACCTCGCCCTCGGTGTGCGGCTATCTTTCGTGTGCTTTGTTCCGTTGCAGGTGTCGGTTGTAAAACTCCAACGCCTTAACAACAAAATCCGTTTCCTGTCCTTTGGGAACGGTTTTCGGAATGAGCTTGGTTATTCTTTCGTCACGGAAAGCAGGCTTTTCCTTTTGGTTTGGCTTTTCTTCCTCCATAATGGATTGGATAACCTCGTCCGTCAGCTTTCCGTCTTGGTTAAACTTTTTCATTTTGATAGCCTGCGCCAATGAGGGAGTAGCGTCGTTATAGCTCATCGCTTCAAGCAAGGTGTATTGCTGTTCCTCGGCAAGATAGGAAATCTCCACCGCTGGACGGAAAGCAATCTGCTTTTCATCTACCATCTGGAGAATTTCGGGTACAAGCTCGGTCAAGCGGATAAAACGGTAAATTTGCGGTTGACTATCTCCGCTATTTTTGCTGACCTGCTGTGCCGAGGTTGTTCCTTTCAACTTATTATCCAATGGAGAAGAAGTTAAATCTGAACGCTGTCCCTGTCTGTTCATCGCTTCAAGCCGCATTTTATAGGCAAAGGCTTTTTCGCTCGGAAGAATAACAGACCTTTGCAGATTGCTTTCCACCATAATGATAATGGCTTCATCACGGGTAAGGTCTTTGACCTCGCATTTGAGTGTTTCAAGCCCCGCAAGCTCACAAGCCTTTTTGCGCCTGTGACCGCTGATAAGCTCATACCGCCCGTCATCTTTTAAGCGCACGGTCGCAGGGGTCATTACGCCGTTCCGCTTAATGCTCTCGACAAGCTGTTCCATATCCTCGTCCATTAAAACCTTGAACGGATGGTCTGGAAACTCGTCAATATCCGATATGGGAATATCCCGTATCTTGCTTAAAGCTGCTTCCGCACGGCTTTCGTCCGTCTGGAACAGGTCATCGTAAGCGGTCAGCTCGATTTTGGTTTCTCTGTTTCTCGCCAAGCTCTGCCACCTCCTTTGAGAACTGTTCATATGCTGCGGCAACCTTGCCGCCTTTGTCGTAGGCGAAAATGCTTTTACCCTCTGCGGTTGCTTCCACCGCACGGATAGAATGAGGTATCTCGGTATCAAACACCTTGATTTTCTGACCGTAGGCACTCTTGACCGTCGCCGTGATTTCTTTTGAAATGTTGGTACGGGGCATAACCATTGTCATTAAGATACCGTCAATTCTGAGTTTGGGATTGATTTGCCGCTTGACCATTGACACGGAGCGAAGCAACAGCTCTAAGCCTTTTGCAGAAAGATAGTGGGGCTGTGTTGGGATAACCACGCTGTCAGCCGCCGCCAATGCGTTAATGGTTATCATACCCAAGCTCGGCATACAGTCGATAAGCACATAATCGTAGTTTTTCTTAACCTCATTCACATAGGTTTTCAAAACACGCTCACGGCTCATCGCATTGATTAGCCTTACTTCAAAGCCCGATAACTCAATGTTTGACGGAAGCAGGTCAACGCCCTCACTGTGGGATAAAATCCCTTGCGAAACATCAAAAGATTTATCGTCTGTGATGTTCTGCATGATTGTGGAGAGCGTAATGGGTAAATCGTCTGGTCGGCTGTAACCCAGAGCCATTGTGAGATTTGCCTGTGCATCGGCGTCAATCAACAGCACTCTTTTTCCTTGCTTCGCCAGACCCACACCCAGATTGACCGCCGTTGTGGTCTTGCCAACACCGCCTTTCTGGTTGGTCAGAGCAATCACTTTGCAATTTGACATAGCTGCGTCCTCCTTTCGCATAGATTTAGCCGCTTTGTCAAGGCGGCTATGTAAATCGTACAGAGAACGCAAAAAAGCCGCTTACTCTTATGGAAAAGAATAAGCGGCTCACTCTTGAATTGACTTAGATATATTCGATTTTCATTTTCTTGACGGGCGCATTGGCTACCTTGAAAATGAGTTCGTCAATGCAGTCCGTATATCTGCCTTGCCGTATGAGAGCATTTTTCAGCTCCACAAAGCTATGTAATATCAGCGTCCTTTCGTGACTGTCTACATATAGATGAGTGATTTTGTCTTTCATACTCTCGACCTCCTTGCGTTTATATTGTACCGTAGGTCGGTGTTAAGTTCCAATGTGCGATAGGCTTGTCCTATGCAACATCGGGAACAGCGGCGTAAATATTGATTGTTCTAACGCTGCCACGCTTAACTACCGTAGGATGTTCGGAGAAGTCCACTCTGTTATTTTCGCCGTACTTCAACACCTTGTCCGAGGTCTTTAAGCTATGTACCCAAAGCCCACAAAACGCAGGATTTTGAGCTGAATTTGTGCTGTGGAACATTTCCGATGCTTCTCTGGGTCGAAATTTTCAAAAATGATGTCATTCGTTAGACCCTTGCTTGAGTTTCTTGTGATTATCCGAAATCCAATGAATTGCGCATTTTTGTAATTTTTCAAGCAATTCAAGGTGTTCCGCATAGTTAGCATCATTCAAACATCTACGCTTATCTGTTAATCTAATTACATTATTTGCTTTTTGTTCCATTCCGGTCTCTCGCTCAGTTCCGACTATGACCTGTCCATCGTCTGACAAAAACAGCTCCAAGGACTTAAATATGCTTCCTAAATTTTCGGCATCCTGTCCTTGTTGGTTTGGAGTGTCAACCACATAGAAATTGAAAGGACTCTTTGCTCTATATAAATTATATAGATACAGTGCTGATTGATACATATAAACCAATCGAGGCGTTTCACTACCTGTACGGTCTATTATTTGCACAAAATCCCTGAGTTTAATGAATGTTTTAGGAAGATTTATCGCATCTGCAAAAGTGCGACAATATCCTTCTATGTCTCCTCGTATTTCTTTTGAACGCTCTTTGGATTTCTTTTCATTTATTTTATCATCGATTATTGCTATCTTCGCAACATACGAATCAATGTCTCGTTGTAGAACTTCCAATTGAGCCTTGCAAGATTCATATATTTCATACTGTCCCTTGTTCTTATAAAAAGACGAATATGATAGAAGTTCTTGAGAATTACGAATTTTTTGCTCGACGGATTGAATCTCTAACGAAACTTCACTATAACTTTTTCTGAGGCCTTCCAACTTTTCTGTAGCAATAGATATACTATTTTTCAATTCATCCATAAGTTTCTCAGAATGAGCATAGTCTGAAGTTATATTTAATTGCTCATCTAATCCGTTTGAATAAACAGCACCACAAATTGGGCAGACCAACTCATCTTTTTGAGTCATTGCAAACTCAATGTCCTTTTTGGTTTCTACGAGATTATGCTCTACCATATGCAATTTGTGCTGATTGACATATATCTCATTTTCTAAAACTGACATCTCTGCGCTATAAGAGAATTGCAGCTTTCTCATTTCTTCCGCCTTAGAAAGTAAGGATTCAATATCAGTTGTGACATCATCAATGGATTCAATATTCTCAATTTGTGTTAGCGTAGATGTAATACGGGAGACAAAATTTTGATTGTAATTAAATTCTTTTTTCTTGTCGTCCCTTTCGAGTATGTGTTCTGCTTTTTGTGCTTGAAGTTCGTAATATGTATCGTCAAGATACCCGCACACATACTTATTTGTATGCGCTTTCCAATCTTTAATATATGCAACATTGCTGAAGGAATCGGCTATTTTTCCCCAACCTTCATCTTGGTCGATATACTGGAATCTAAATAGTAATGGTGGTGTCACATTGAATTGCTTGCCATCTTTTGAAATGCACGGCATCTTAATACCTAAAATATCCATTAGGCAGTTGCTATATTCGTGAAAAGCGTCTGTTTCAATAATGCAAGAATAGTCATCTCTGTTACTCTTAAAAATCTGAAATTTCTTGCCTTGACGAACAATACAATAAGAGTTTTTACCATATTCAAAGAACAACAAATAAGTGGAAATTAACTTTTTCCAATCAGATTCAATCCTTTTGCACTCGCATCCCAATGTGGTAAATATACTTTTAATAATCGAGGATTTTCCCGTTTTATTTCCACCGAGAATAATATTAAGTCCATTTTCAAAAGGAACCTCTAACGACCGAGACTCACTTTGACTGATTACTATCAGTTTTTTTATCGTTAGTCTTTTCATTTCCTTTTTCCTCCTGCTGCTTTCGTAAATTTCTAATTAAAATTTTGTACTGTTGTTCTTGTTTAACCTTATCGACTGAACTTGTGCTCATAATACAACACCTCAACTAACGATTTATCAAGAGATTCTGATATGAGACTGCGATTTCGTAATTCTTGAATGCATAAATTATTTAATTCATCGCATACTCCGTTCGTCTCACTTGATTTGCAATATGTAGAAACCACTTTTCTCAATGCCACAACAATTTCTTGGTATTTTACATCATTAACATCGAGCCATCTCGCATCATGAAGTGTTTTTGCTGCTATTATACGATTAACATCTTTGTCCGACAGCGATTGCGTAACCAAGTAATTGCGAAATGCATCATAATTTCCGCCGCTTTTTATATTATCATCAATTTTCTTGCCTACTTGAGCTACATCTACACCTTTTTTCTCAACTAATCTTCTCATACTAATGGGTACTCTAATTCTTTCTTTGCTCTTTTTTCTTACGTCATTTAACAACTGCTGAAAAATAAGATTTGCAGTATTTGACGGAATATTTTTGTCTGCCAAGTGATTAAAAAACTTGCCCATAGCTTGAGATTCATAAGTTGTTAGTTGTAATTCTGATTTATGAACAAATGTGTTCTGGATGAATTCTTCAAAGACTGAATCAAAATTGCTCGGCATATCATCAGAGAATTCTTCTTTGATGCGGTCTTTGATTTTTTCATATAGTTCTATATTCTCTGTTTGAAGGTTTTTTCCGTCTTCAACATACGTCTGCCATAATAAAACATCATTATCGAAGTCATTGTTTGATACAAAGTGACAGTGCGAGCATTCGGAACCAAAAACCAAATAGTTATAGAAAATAAAACCTAAAAATGACTTTTTGTATCCACCTGTTTTTTTCTTCTCCCTTTTAGACATTTCCGCAATAGTCCAGTCAGAAGAGTCTTCTTTTGTTTTTATCTGGAAAAATTGGTACTGCTGATTACTGGGAGAAAACTCAGCCATATCATCATGGAATTCACAAAAAACTATACACTCCGCATCCTCTTGTAGTCTTCCTATAATATGACATACTATCCAATGGACTTGATATTCGAATCTGTTATAGGAGTCTGAACCTGCTTGCTCACGCTGTTCGGTTGTAAGCACTTTACTCATAAATCGGAACTCCTTTCATTCTTAATCCAGTTCAAATCAACTTTCCACTGTTTTTGCCATTCCACCTCATTGACTATCGCATCAAACACAGGTTCAAGGAAAGTCTGGATTTCAGCGATGACAAACGGAAACTCAAGTGTATCGTCTTTTATTGTTTTCAAAAAGTACTTCCAACGCTTTTGCATATCCTCGTCATCGGCAAGTGAAACAACCCGCTTAAAGCTATCTCTATCGTAGGGAGTGCCACGCCGCTGCAGGGTGTTAAAGATAGCGGATTGTAATCTTTCTCCGTCAAAATTGAATGTCCTTGAAAGATAATAAATATCGTAAAAATCTTTCATTCTTCCTGTCAGCTCAAAGCGCTGCAATATAGCATCAAACTTCTCGGCAATAGTGCTTTCAAGTGAATAAGTTTTGATTATCGGTGCCTCAAAATCTGGAAGTTGCGTACTGATTTTGCGTTCTTCAGCACGGGGGAATATAATATCACCCACACCAATGTCAATGTTGAATGGCACACGCACATTCTTTATTTGAGCAATAATTTGTGTACTGATACCGTGGTATTTCCTTTGTGGGGAAATTTCCTCAAATCCTTTTGCCTGCATTTCTATATAATCGTTGCCTGTTGGCGTGTCAATAATTTTACCAATCAAATCTTTTATATCTTCTATAGAATTAGGGTATCCACGGAGCAGAAAATCGACATCAATAGTAGCTCTGCTTTCGAAATTGGTTAGGGTATAAATGAACAGTCCGCCTTTGAGTATCAGCGTATCTCCATACCCCGATTTAGATAACTTTCTCAGAAATTCTTCTTGAACAAAAAGCTGCAAGCATTGTTGATAACTGATACCCGAAGCCTTTGCCTTATTTCTGAGCTTTGCCAAAACGGAAGCTGCTTTGTCTGCCATTACAACCACACTCCTATCAGTTCTTTTACCTTTTTCTGCACACGCAGCTTCTTGGCATACATCATAAGATTGGGGATATTCTTTTTCGGGTCATTAACATATCCCTGTATTGCTTTATTGAAAATTTCCTTATCCATTTTACTCATATTTTTTAGAACATCACATATCGTCCTGTCACGGTCATAAATTCGGACTTTTGTAAAATCGATTTTGCCGGTTGTTTCGCCAAGCGTAACCAACTCTGGCTCAATGCGATATGCTTTAATAAACGGGTACTCTATGTTAGTTCGCAATTTTGAAATATTCCTATCTATTGCAAAACACCATTCGGCAGGGTTTCTATCACTGTACTTGTAATAAAACAGCGCTGTTTCCATGCAAAGAACAGCATCTGGAAACAATGTGTTGATGATAACTATTTCTCTGGTTTCACAGCTTTCAATCCAATGGTAATAACCACGTCTTATTCTTTCAATATAGCCTTCGTCCAAAAGTTGTTTAATGTCGGCATAATATAGCTTGTCTTTAAGAATTTCGGCAGTAGACATCACATAATGATGTTGCTCAAAAATCTTTTTCACCACTTTAATATCATTTTCACGCAGCATTCGCACACCTCTACTTAATTGCCTCAAATTCGTTAATCGGTCGGGTACTTTACTATATTATTATATACCATTTTCATATAGAAAGTCAATAGCGAACTACCCACTTGTTTGTTTCCAAGTGGGTAGTTCGCTATTGATAAGGTGGATGGCTTGTCCACAATTGAAGCATACGGGGCTGATATTGAATTAGACAGCAACTTGAAATTTTGTTGAAGCGATAGCGTATAGATTTATAGTCCGTTCTATCTCTCCAACCTCGATAGAATAAGGCTTTTCGGCACTTTTCCCATTGTCAGAATCGTCGTATTTTTTAATTCTGTCGAGTGTCGAAAAGCTATGTATCTTAAAACCAAAGACCTCACGTTTGTCCTCGTATTTGATACATTGGAACATTTCCGATGCTTCTCTGGGCACCGAGGAGCTGGGACACCTGGAGATCATCGGCGCCATCGTCCACCAGCTGACCCGGAACATGACGCCGGAGGAGGTCAAAAAGGCGGGATACGAGACGTATTTTGTGGATCACACCGCCGGGGTGTATCCCACCGCCGCCTCCGGCTCCCCGTGGAACGCGGCGTCCATGGCCGTCAAGGGCGACCTGATCGCCGACCTGACGGAGGACCTGGCCGCCGAGCAGAAGGCCCGGGTCACCTATGACAACATCCTGCGCCTGTCCGACGACCCGGACGTCAACGACGTCATCAAGTTCCTGCGGGCCCGGGAGATCGTGCATTTCCAGCGCTTCGGCGAAGCAAAGCGTACAAGATGGAGAGTTACCAAAAGAGCTGCTGAACAGAACAGCCGCAAGTCATCAAAAATGGTGGCTTGCGGCTGTTTGATTCTGAAATCCCTGGCAATGGGCGCACACCCTTTCACGGCAAGGTTTCTCCGTTTCCCTCAATGCGGCCATCCGTCATCTGAACGATCCTGTCACAGCGTTCGGCAATCGAAGGGTCGTGCGTAACGATGATCAGCGTCTTGCCGCTTTCCTTGCAGAGCCGCATGAGGATGTCCATGACATTCGCTTTGTTCGCCGCGTCCAGTGAGCCGGTGGGTTCGTCCGCAAGGATGATCGGCTGGTCACAGACGATTGCACGGGCGATCGCCACCCGCTGCCGCTCTCCGCCGGACAATTTGCCCGCCTTGCGGTTCAGCTTGTCTGATATGTCCAGCTTCTGCGCGATCTCCCTGATTCGGGGCTTATGCTCCCTGCGCCTGATCTGCCTGTTATAAAGCAGGGGGATTCGGATGTTGTGATATACGGTTTCATCGTCCAGCAGGGCGAAGTCCTGCACAATATAGCCGAACGAGGCATTTCGGAAAGCGCTGCACCGCCTGTCGCTCATGTTCAGGACTTCCTTTCCGTCCACGGCGACGCTTCCGGAATCCGGCTTCAAAATCAGACCGATAATGTTCAAAAGTGTGGACTTGCCGCTGCCGGAAGGTCCGACAATGGCAACGGCTTCGCCGCTTTCCACGGAAAGATTGGCGTGATTTACCGCTTTTACGGTGTAGTGGCTGGTATCATAGCTCTTGCAGGCTTGTGTAACGGTGATTCCCGGCATAGTTCATTCCCTCCTTAATCCCTGTGAAAATTTAGATACAAAACGCTGCTGCACAATACTTGTGACAAAGAACGCCGAGCCCATGGTGGCTGCGAATACCATGAGAAGATTCAGCGGCGACGCGAGCCTGTTCAATGACAGGATCAGGAGCGTTCCCGCAAGCGGGATCACATGGTATCCCAACACGAACAGATACATCCTTGTAAAGATAAACCGCTGTGTTGCGCCAAACAGATGATGCACCGCATATTCCGGGATCCGGCGGCGCAGGATGCGATAGGTATTCAGCAGCAGCGCACCGAATAAAACCAGCGTGGACATGATGTAGAACAGAAGATACGCCTGATGGGTGCGGGTGCTGCTTGCGGCGGAAAGCCGCAAAAAGTTTTCGGTTGACTGTATCTCCGCATAGGCGGAATAGTTTTGATACAGGAACGACCTGACATCGGCGGTGCTTTCCTCTGTGGGTTCGGCAAGAATCAGACGGTCTATGAACATATCCACCGATACGTGCGGAAACGCTGCGAGGGAAAGGGCATCCTCACAGGATGGCGAGAAAACATAGAGCGTTTTCTTCAGATTCTCCGATGCGAGTGGAATGTAGTGCAGCGGATGGTAAACGTCCATATCGGATGGAACAACGGTTACTGTGCATTCGTGATCTCCGATGCGGAGCGTCTTTCCTTCGTCTCCGGCGCAGTCCGGCGAAACCGCGGCGATGGGTGCATCACTGCCTGCCGGAAACGGGAATGCTGTCAGCCGGGTGTAGGCGCCCACATAAACGATGGTCTGCTGATACCCGCCGATGCCGGGGAGAAGGACGAGGCTGCCGAGGTTGTCATGCTTTTGAAACAGATCCACGAGGCCCTGCTGCCGCCCACTGCCTGTGCTGATAGGCTGTGCGGTAGTTTCCCGGTCAGCCGCTGTCATAAGGCTGCTCAAATCCTTTACCCGCACCATGCTCACATCGTTTTGCGTAAAACGACGGATTGCATCATTTTGTGACGCGACATGCTGGTAGCTCAATCCCACCAGCACGAAAGCCATGATGGACATTGCGGTTAAGAAGCCGTAAAAAACGACCCATCCGGCATCCTTGACCAAATCCCGGATCACCTGCCCGATCAGTGTCATATCATGTTCCCCCTTTCCCCAGTCGTGCGGCTGTTCCGCAGTAGCCCGCCCAGTTCAAAATCAGTGAGAACAGTACAAACCCTGCCGTAGTACCTATCAGCAGCGTGGTCAGATCACTGTCCGGCATATAGGTCAGCCCCTGGTACAGCGCCACGCCGAAAAGCAGAGCAGCAGTCAGTGCAATACCCATCGCCGTAAGGGTGGAGCGGAGGAACAGCCGTGCTTTTGACAGCCCAAACAAATGATAGATTTGATAGCGGCGGTCATTTTCCCGATACATGGTCAGCACCACATAGGAGAAGCAAAAGATCAAACCGAGCATGGCAGCGGAAATCGCTCTGGAAAGAACGCTGTCCGTCAGAAGCTTCGCCGCCAGCGCGAGAAGGCTCAAACGCTGCCGCTGGTCAGTGACCGTATAGCCGCTATTCTCAAATAGTGCCGTCAGACCACTGGTGTCCGTGCCATCTGTGAAGTACATTCCATCCTTCGCCCCGCTCATGGACAACGGATAGAGAAACCCTGCATTGGAGATAACGGAAGGCACATCCTGTTCCCGATAGGTTCCCAGTACAGGCAGCCCCAGCGCGTCCGGCAAAAACCGCCCATCGCGCACATAGGTTTCCGAAAAAGCCGCGTCCTCTGCGGTTAATACGCCCTGCGCGTCACAAGGCAGCGAAAGCCCGACGGCTTCACGGAGCCAATTCGAACCGTCCAGAATGCCGCAGCCTGCGGCAAACCCGTTCTTGTATAGGATTGTCGCCTCGTTCTCCAATGCCCAGCGTTCCAGAAGCGCATACAGTTCATCGGACGGCGCGGCGGCGCTTGGCGTGCCTGCGTCCTCCTCCGGATGAAGGTATATCCGGGAGACGTCCGCGACAGTAAAGGATTGCAAGCCCGACACGGGGCTGAAATAGTAGTCCGAGTAAATGATGGAAACGCCAAGCCCTATGCTCGCAAGAATCAGGATCGAGCATAGCAAGGCAGCCCAGTTCTTTTTTCGCATAGCTTTACCCTCCGTCCTCTCACAGCGCAATGTGCCGTGTGGCGCAATCGCTCACATAGGGATCATGT
>OLIX01000698.1_pt1 | contig 33942 bp, 28 predicted proteins | sample 1601331 | NCBI WGS metagenome assembly OLIX01 (sample SAMEA2452120, study PRJEB22498) | human gut metagenome | biome: human feces; feature: human gut; material: feces | place: Australia | collected 2012 | reverse complement strand
AAAGCCCGACTGCCGCAGTACAGATGAAGATGGAATTGACCATTTCTACGAGCATCCGCAGGTGGGAGCAAAGAAGACGAAGACAATTTTACGCAGATTAAAATTCGACAATGCAACCATTGATATGGTCTGCCGGCTGGTGGCAATTCACGATATTAACCCGGCACTGACACCGGAGTCCGTACGAAAGGCAATACAGAAAGCGGGATTAGAGTGCTATCCGGTTATATTTGAACTGAAGAAAGCAGATATTTTAGCCCAGAGTGATTATCAGAGGAAAGAAAAGCTTGAAGCATTGGACGGATATCATAAGATTTATGATAAAATAATCAAAGATGCAGACTGTCTGACACTAAAAGACCTTGCACTTAACGGACGGGACTTAATAGAACTTGGTGTGAAGCCCGGTCCGCAGATAGGGAACATTTTGGCAAAGCTTTTAGATGTGGTAATTGAAGAACCGGAAAAGAATACAAAAGAATATCTGACAGGTTATACTTTAAAGAACCTCTTCATATGATAGAAAGACGCATAAAGATTTGTGCGAATTCGTCGTATGGAGGGGTTTTTGTGTATAATTTATCGAGCCAGTTGTTAGAACAGTATCCGTTTGAGGTGACCGCCATCCAGAAAGGAAGGGGAACCTATATCTGCACGACATCAGAGGGCGGAAAAATAATAATAGGATCTTTTCGCGGGTCAAAAGGCAGAGCGGAAGCTATAGAACATGTTTTGCTCCGTCTGAAAGAAAATGGAATAGAAGCAGATGAAATCATACATACCAGGGAAGGAGAAATTTTAGCCCAGGAGGTGGATGAAACATGGTACTATGCCAGAAAATATATGGAGGGCAGGGAGTGTGAGACCAGGAGCCGTGATGATGTACTTGCTGCGGTAGAAGAACTGGCAAAGCTGCATCTTGTCCTGCAGAAGGTGGAGGATGAAAATTTAAAAATTGGCGGACAGGATTATGCCATGGAGGTATTCCGGCACAACCGGGAGCTTAAAAAGGTGCGCAATTATATTCATGGAAAGCATAAAAAGAATGAATTTGAAATGATATTTATGCGCAATTATGAGATTTTCTTAAAACAGGCACTGGACGTGGAACATCGGCTGATGAAACCAAATCCGGGTGAAACGCAGGGGCAGAGCGGAAAGCAGAGCCGGGAAGCAGCAATGTATGGAATCTGCCATGGAGACTTTAACCAACATAATGTATTATTTACCCATGGTAAAATTATAATTACAAATTTTGAACAGGCACATTATGATGTGCTGGTAGGGGATCTGGCGCATTTCTTACGGAAACTGATGGAAAAACATAATTTTAATATCGGGCTGGCAACGGATATGCTGGCAGCTTACGAAAAAAGACGAAAATTATTACCAGAGGAATGGGAGCAGCTTTATGTAAGGATGGCATACCCACAGAAGTTCTGGAAAGTGGCAAATCACTACTTTAATGCCAATAAGGCGTGGGTGTCCGGCAGAGACATTGAGAAGTTGAACCGGGTTATCGAACAGGAAGAAATCCGCCAGCAGTTTTTAAGAATGTTATTTTATTTTGTGGAATAATCATGTATAATCATGTACAGGCAATTGCCGGAGGAAAAGAGCATACAGGAGAAAAAGAGGTGCGAAATGAAGCAATCAGGGAAGCACTGGCTGTTGGCTTTGGTTATTTTCACAGTATTTGTGGCCTTGAGCGGCTGTGGAAAGAAAGACGATGGGCCTGTCAGCATGAAAGGCTATGCATCAGGTGTTGAGGCAGCAACGGAGGAAGAGACACAGGCAGAGGAAAGCAGCCTGTATACGGTAAGTGGTGTTGATACAACACTTTCAACAATGACATTTCTGAATATTGACACGGGACGTTATGAACAGTATTCTTATACAGACGGGACAATTTTTAAAGACAGACATGGCAGTCTGATTTCGGCAGCATCCATGGCACCGGGAAAAGTGGTTACTTTAACACTACGGGACAAAGACCTGATATTAGAAAAGGTGGAGCAGTCGGCAGATGCATGGGAGATGGACGATATCGGAAAATTTTCCTATAATGAAGAAGATAAGATATTTACCATAGGAGACACAAAGTATTCTTATGATGAAGAATTACAAGTGTTTTCCGGAGATGCAGCCATAGAATTGTCCGCAGTTACCGGACAGGACACCTTAAGAATACAGGGAATTGACCGGAAAGTGCTGTCAGTGTCCGTTACAACAGGACATGGAGTCATCCAGCTTGTAAATACACAGGCATTAGAGGGCGGCTGGTTAAGCCTGAATCATAAGAATTATTATAAGATCACGGAGAATATGCAGTTAGAGGTGCCGGAAGGAACCTATGAATTAACCGTTGCCGGCAATGGCTACGGCGGTTCCACAGAGGTAGCTGTAACAAGAAATGAGCAGATTTCCGTGGATGTAGATTCCATAAAGGGTGAGGATCCGAAATATTGTACTTTAACCTTTGCGGTTGATGTTGCAGGCGCTTTGATGTATATTGATGGTAGTCAGGTTGATTATACACAGCCATTACAGCTGCAGTATGGCATTCATTCCATACAGATTACTGCAGATGGATATGACACCTGGTCGAAGCGGCTATATGTAAATTCACCGGAAGCACAGATAGAGATTGCGTTGTCAGGTGATGATACGGGCAGTACAGAGACAGAATCGACGGAAACTGCCGGAAATGAAAAAGACACAACCGTGGAGCATAAGCATTCCGACAGTACATCGAATTCCAGTGGAACTAACAGCTCCAGTGGAAGTTCATCCAGTGACTCTGATGCATATAGGAAGGCATTGAGTGAAATTATTGATACATTAACCAGTAACAATAATTCTTCGACAAGTACATTAAATCAGGTAGTTAACAGTCTTACGAATTAGTGGGAGAAATGAAAGGGCGAGACATCCGAAGGAGGCTGCCACTGGCAGGTTCTTTTGGTAAACAACATAAATGAAAAGCAGGAGGAAATCAGGAATGGGTTACAAGGAAACTTACGAAGCATGGCTTGAGGGAGCGTATTTTGATGAGGCAACCAAGGCTGAACTTCAGGCAATCAAAGACAATGACAAGGAAATTGAGGATCGTTTCTATAAAGATCTTGAGTTTGGTACAGCAGGATTACGTGGGGTGATCGGTGCCGGTACCAACCGTATGAACATCTATACTGTCCGCAAAGCAACACAGGGTCTTGCAAATTATATTTTAAAAGTAAATGCACAGGATAAGGGTGTGGCAATTGCCTTCGATTCCAGACATATGTCACCGGAATTTGCAGATGAATCCGCACTTTGCCTTGCAGCAAACGGAATCAAAGCATATGTATTTGAGTCATTAAGACCAACACCGGAATTATCTTATGCAGTCCGTAAATTAGGATGCACTGCCGGAATTAATATTACAGCAAGCCACAACCCGCCAGAATACAATGGGTACAAGGTATACTGGGAGGACGGTGCACAGATTACACCACCTCATGATACCGGAATTATGGATGAAGTAAAGAAAGTAACTGATTACAGTACCGTTAAGACCATGTCCTTAGAGGATGCCAGGGCAGCAGGCCTTTATGAGACTATCGGCGCGGCAATCGATGATGCTTATATTGCAGAGCTTAAGAAGCTTGTGGTACATCAGGATGCCATTGATGCAGTAGGCAAAGACCTTAAGATTGTATACACACCATTACATGGAACAGGAAATATCCCGGTCCGCCGTGTGTTAAAAGAGCTTGGCTTTGAAAATGTATATGTTGTTCCGGAACAGGAGCTTCCGGATGGAGATTTCCCAACCGTAAGTTATCCGAACCCGGAGGCAGAGGAAGCATTTGCATTGGGACTTGCACTGGGCAGGAAAGTAGATGCAGACTTAATCCTTGCAACTGACCCGGATGCAGACCGCCTCGGTGTATATGTAAAGGATTCTAAGACGGGAGAATATCATTCTTTAACCGGAAATATGTCCGGCTGCCTGATTGGTGATTATATCATCGGACAGAAGAAAGCAATCAACGGCTCCCTGCCGGCAGATGGTGCATTTATCAAATCCATCGTATCTACCAATATGGCAGATGCCATTGCAGAATACTATGGCATTCAGTTAATCGAAGTATTAACCGGATTCAAGTTTATCGGTGGCAAAATCTTAGAGTTCGAAAAGACCGGAAAAGGAACCTACCTCTTTGGTATGGAAGAAAGCTACGGCTGCCTGACCGGAACCTATGCAAGAGATAAGGATGCAGTGGTAGCATCTATGGCGTTATGTGAGGCTGCTGCATATTACAAGACCAAGAATATGACTCTTTGGGATGCAATGCTTGCCATGTATGAAAAATATGGATACTATAAAGACCATGTTGAGTCTATTACATTAAAGGGAATCGAGGGTCTGGCTAAGATTCAGGAAATCATGGATACACTGCGCAGCGAAACTTTAACTGAAATCGGTGGCTATAAAGTTGAAAAAGTACGTGATTACAAGAAGGATACCATTACAGACCTTGCAACCGGAGCAGTAACAGCAACAGGACTTCCAAGCTCTAATGTACTTTACTATGAATTAAACGATGCTGCGTGGTTCTGTGTAAGACCATCCGGTACCGAGCCGAAAGTAAAATTCTACATTGGTGTGAAGGGTTCATCTATGGAAGAAGCAGAGCAGAAATATGAAGTCCTTGGAAAAGCAGTTTTGGACAAAATCAATAAAATGTTATAGACCAAATTGTATGCCTTAATTTACCGTATTTTCCTTGACAAATAAAGGAAAAACAAGTATAAATATATTCGTAGGTAATCTTGGAGAGTGTAGACCTCAAGAAGAATTATAAAATCCAGAGGAGGAATTTTAACATGAACAAAGCAGAATTAGTATCAGCTATGGCTGAAAAAACAGCTTTATCTAAAAAAGATGCAGAGGCAGCTTTAAAAGCTTTCACTGATATCGTAGCTGAAGAATTAAAAAAAGGTGAGAAAATCCAGTTAGTTGGATTCGGTACTTTCGAAGTATCTGAAAGAGCTGAAAGAACAGGAAGAAACCCACAGAGCGGTAAAGAGATGGTTATTCCAGCTTCTAAAGCACCTAAGTTCAAAGCAGGAAAAGCTTTAAAAGATTTAATCAATAAATAAGTTGATAAAATGATTCTGATTAGAGGTGTAACGAAAGTAGAAAACTGCTTTTGCTACACCTTTTTTTATTGAAATTCGAAGTAGAAAAGAATTTTCTATCATTCTATATGCATGAAGACACAGAAACGGAAACTGTTTTTGTGAAACCAGAATGCTGTAATTGCAGCCCTGATTTTTCCTTTTGTTAATTGAGTCTGTCTTTCCAATGTTTGACAAAATGCGGTGGGTGTTCGCCTGTATGCGGATACATGAACGAGACGGTTAGGGTGGCTTGCATTCTGCATAGCAACCGGCAACGCTGACACAGGGAGGTGTCAGCGAGGTGCAATTGGAGCATGGATGCGACTTTGCGCCGGTTGCCAGAATAACCATTTTCTTTAAGCAGAATGCTTAGCCACCCTTGCTGGCGAGTGGTCGTATCCGCAGCAGACGGACAACCGCCGCATTCCGTCAAAGCAAGCGGAAAGCCAGCCTTATATCAAGGAAAAATCAGGACAGAAATTACAACGCATTCTGATTAGATACAAAAGCCAGTTTCCGTTTCTTTACTTCATGGAACATAGAAGGATGGACAATGCTACTTCGAATTTCAAAAAGAAAGAAGGTAAGCAAATGAGATTAGACAAATATTTAAAGGTAACCCGCCTGATTAAACGCAGAACCGTTGCCAACGAAGCCTGTGATGCCGGACGTGTCACCGTAAATGGCAAACCGGCGAAAGCATCCGTCAATGTAAAAGCAGGTGACATCATCGAAATCATGTTTGGCCAGAAGACGGTGAAAGTAGAAGTGGTTGCAATCGCAGATACCACCAAGAAAGAAGAGGCAGGAGAATTATTCCGCTATCTGTAAAAGAGTAAAAACGCATAAAAAGAGAAACAGTCTCATATATTTTGGAAAGGACTAACTTTCGGGTAAAGGAGTATGAGACTGAATGGAAGAATTGAAAACAGCAAAAGCACATAAAGTATTGTTGGCAAACCGGAAAAGTGCAAACTTTAGCGGAGTGCTGGATGTGCTTTCTTTTGATGTAAATGAGATTTTGCTGGAAACAGAACAGGGAATGCTTCTGATAAAGGGAAATGACCTTCATGTAAACCGCCTGTCCTTAGAACAGGGGGAAGTGGATGTCACAGGGAAAATTGATGGCTTAACCTATTCGGATGTGGAAACCTATCATAAAGGTGGCGGAGAATCCTTCTTAGGCAGGTTGTTTAAATGATAGAAATCAGCCCGGAAATTTCCGGTGAAGCCTTAAGGTTCCTCTTGTTCATGCTGGCAGGGATATTATTAATCTTAGCCTTTGACCTGTTTCGGATTCTGCGCAGGCTGATCCCCCATAGAACCGGAGTGGTTGCAGTGGAGGATATGCTGTACTGCATCGGAAGCGCCATATTTATATTTATTATGCTTTGCCGGGAAAATGACGGAGCAATCAGGGGCTTTTGCATGCTGGGCATGAGCGTTGGGATGCTGTTATGCAACTATGCCATCAGTCCATGGCTGGTGAAGGGAATCGTAAAAGTATTTAAGAAACTGTTTCAAGTAGTGGGGAAACCATTGCGGGCAGTATTTCGCATGGTGGCAGTACCCTTACGTTTCCTGAAAGGGAAAATCAGAAGATTATTACGAAAATTACAAAAAACGTTGAAAAAAATCCGTAAAACTATTAGAATGGTGTTATGTAAACTATAGATGAGGAAATGAGTATGACAAATAGTCGAAGAAAAAGAAAACAGAAACGAAACGGAAGAATCTGTATCTCTTTGATTGCGATAATGTTCTTGGTGATTATGTCAGTTCAGATTGTTAAGCTCTACCAGAAGGAGCAGGAGTATACTGCCAGAGAGAAGGCACTGACGGAATCTTTAGAAGATGAAACAGAACGTCAGAATCAGCTGGATAATTACGAAGAATATACCAAGAGTCAGGAATATATTGAAGACCAGGCAAAGAGCAAGCTGGGACTGACCCATGAAAATGAGATTATCTTCAAGGAAGACAAGAAGTAGAACAGCTTCGAAAACATAAAGACCATAGAAAAACTTAAAATAGACAAACCATTCCGCTTTTTGCCGAAAACTTTTTTGAAATGAGACAACGGTTTGACAAAGATTTCGGACAAACATTTCTATAATAGCTTCTGCTGTCACAAATGACAGGAGAAGGAGGAACAATGGAAATGAAGAAATTGAGAACGAAACAGGCGGTAATATGTTTTATAGGGGTAGCAGTGTGTAAATTAGGATTTGCAGGCTGCTACCCTTTTATCCCGGCATATTTTGCGGCAGCTTACCTGGAACGGGGCGGACGGCTGCTGCTTGGAATCGGAATGTTTCTTGGAATGGCATTTATGCTGCCGCTGACACTGATGACAAAATATGTAATGACACTGCTGGTAACCATAGTAATCATCAAGCTGGCAGAATGGGTAAATAAAGGCTGTTATACCTGGATAGCTGCCTTTGGCGCAGGCTGTTCGGCAACCTTATTATCTGTATTTGGAGAAATGTTAAACGTAAGAGACGGAATGCGGACGGAAATGGCGGTCTTAGAAGGAGTCTTTATATTTGCAGCCACCATGGTGTTAAGCCGTATCATACATAGCTTTCTAGAATTTACATTTGTGAATCAGCCAATACCGGAGATAAAGAGTAATGAAGAAGAAAAACTACTGACCTATGCAAAGTCCTTTCAAAGCCTTTCCGATATATTCGGGCGGATGAATGTGGAACATACCAGTTTCTCGGCAGAGGAAATGGGCAGGATGCAAAATGAGATAACCGGGAAAATGTGTGTTTCCTGCGACCAGTGCGCTCTTTGCTGGGAAAAGGATGACAGCCCCATGTACGGCTATCTATCGTCACTGCTGCAATCTATCCGGGAGGCGGGAAAGACAAACCGCGATATTGAAAAGAAAATGGAAGAATATTGCCCCTATATGCAGGAAATGACGGCGGAGGCTCTTCGGATATTTGAAAAAGCTTCTTTAAATATGGCGTGGTACAACCGGCTGGTAGAAAACAGTGAGGTCATAGCCGAGCAGCTGGATGCCATGGCATATATCATGGAGGATTGTGCAAAGAAGCAGAAAAATATTACAGAAGAGTGCCGGTCAAATCTGCAGGACATAGCTTACCGGGCAAGGGAGCGGGGCATAAAAGTGATTGATGAACAGCTCTGGGAAAAGGAAAACGGCCGCTGGCAGCTTGTGATGAAAGTCATGGTAAAAGATGGCTGTGTCACTACGAGAGAACTGACAAAGGCAGTAGCCGGAGCATTGAACCGGCGCATGATTCCGGAGAAGGATACCAAGACGCTGATTGGAAAAGGCGTCAATCTCTATACCTATGAAGAAGAGCCGCGGTTTCAGGCAATTTATGGCGTAGCCCGGATGGTAAAGGATGGAGCAGCCGTTTCCGGGGATAACTTTTCCTTTTTGGAGCCGGAAAGTGGAAAAATGGTCATGTGCTTATCGGATGGCATGGGTTCTGGAAGTCTTGCCTGCAAGGAAAGTGAAATGGTCATTGAACTGGTGGAAAAATTTCTGGAGGCGGGCTTTGATGTGGAAACGGCAGCCCGCATGATGAATTCTGCCATGGTGATGAAAGGGCAGGAGGATTTATTTTCCACGGTGGATATCAGTGAACTGGATTTATATGACGGAACCTGCCGTTTTTATAAAATCGGAGCGGCGGCAACCTTTATCCGGAGAAATGGCATAGTGGAATGTCTTATTTCCACCAGTCTTCCGGTGGGCGTGTCTTATAAACTGGATATGGAAAAAAGCGAAAAGGACTTATATAACGGAGATTTCCTTGTCATGGTATCAGATGGTGTGCTAGAATATTTACATGTGCCGAATCCGGAAGAAACCATGCAGGAAATCATAGAAAGCATTGAGACTAATAATGCAACAATTCTTGCAAAGCGCATTTTAGAGCGGGTGTTACTTTTTACCGGAGGAAAGGCGGCAGACGATATGACGGTGCTTGCCACCGCAATTTGGGAGAAATAATATGATTCCTGGTGTAGAAGCTTTTCTGGAACAATATCATATGATTGAGCAGTCGGATGTAGTGGTTGCCGGAGTGTCCGGTGGTGCAGATTCCGTATGCCTGCTGCTGCATCTGCTGGAATTGAAAGAAAAACTTTCCTTTACGCTGGCAGCAGTCCATGTGCAGCATGGCATCCGGGGCGAAGAAAGCCTTCAGGATGCAGCATTTGTAGAGAAACTTTGCAGGCGGTATCAGGTGCAGCTATTCCGCTATGATTATGATGTGCCGGAATATGCAAAGCAGCATGGATATTCGGAAGAAGAGGCGGGAAGAAATTTACGATATGAGAGTTTTCACAAAGCGTTAGAAGAATTAGGTGCGCCGGAAGGGAAAATTGCAGTTGCCCATAACCGTAATGATCTGGCAGAGACCATGCTCTGGAATATGATCCGGGGCAGCGGCATGCGTGGCATGGCTGGAATTCCACCGGTGAGAGAAGGCATTATCCGTCCGCTTCTTCATACGGCAAGGGTGGAAATCGAAAATTATTTAAAAGAAAAAGGTGAAAGCTACTGTACAGATGCTACCAATGCATCTTTGGATTATACCAGAAACCGGATCCGTAATCAGGTACTTCCGGTGTTGGAGGAACTGAATGCCGGAGTTTATGCCCATATGGGACAGCTGGGGGATGACATCCGGAAGACACAGGAATATCTGTCTGCTGTAATAGAAGAAAAAATGGCACAATATGTAGAAAGAGATTCCCGAAAGACGCAGGCTTTCCTGATAGCGGAGGAGCTTTTAAAAGAACCGGAAATCCTGTATACAAGCATTATAAAGGAGTGTATCTGTGAGACGGCCGCAAGCAGTAAAGATATTACAAGAACCCATGTAGAACTGGTACAGAAACTTTTTTCCATGCAGACGGGAAGAAGCGTGAACCTGCCTTATCAGGTGGTGGCAGAGCGGACTTATGGCGGTGTGCGTCTGCAAAAGTGTGAAAAACAACCGGAGCATAAAATTACAGAACCGGTAGGAATGCTTTCCGGTCAGTCTTCCAGTCAGCCGGTCGGACGACAAAGCGGTCAACCAGCCGGTTGTTGTGGGATTTCAATAGAAGAACATCCGGATTTTACCTGTCGGATTTATAAACGGGAAGAGTTACCGGAAGGAATTTCTAAAAAAAAGTATACGAAATGGCTGGATTATGATAAAATAAAAAATAGTCTTTTGATTCGGAACAGACAGCCGGGCGATTATTTTGTGCTGGATGAGACGGGCAGAACACAGAAGCTGAAGCAGTATTTTGTAAATGAGAAAATTTTAAAAGAGCAGCGGGACACTATTCCGTTGGTGGCAGACGGTGCTCATATCCTGTGGATTGTGGGATACCGGATCAGTGCATATTACAAAGTAAGCAGTACAACGAAGACGATTTTGGAAATACAATATTATGGAGGAAGAGAAGACAATGAGTGAGCAGATTCGTGTATTACTCTCAGAGGAAGAACTTGATCGTAAAATTGCTGAATTAGGAGAAAGAATTAGCAAGGATTATGAAGGTGAAAGCGTTCATTTAATCTGCATACTGAAGGGAAGTATATTCTTTACCTGTGAACTGGCAAAGCGTATTACCGTGCCGGTAACAATTGATTTTATGTGCGTTTCCAGTTATGGCGCGTCAACCGTGTCCAGTGGAAAAATCACCATAAAGAAAGATTTGGAAGAATCTATTGAAGGTAGAAATGTAATTGTCATTGAAGACATTATTGATACAGGAAGAACACTGCGTTATCTGCTGGATGATTTATCCGCCAGAGGACCGAAGAGCTTAAAATTGTGTGCAATGTTAGATAAACCGGATCGCAGGATAACAGACGTTGCGGTAGATTATACCGGTTTTGAAATTCCGGATGAATTTGTAGTAGGATATGGTCTTGATTATGACCAGCGCTATCGCAATCTGCCATACATTGGCATTCTTGATTTGGGATAGGAAGGAGTTTGCGTGAAGAAATCATATAGAGGATGGGGCTTTTATATCAGTCTGATTGTAGTTGTGGTTTTGGTCTGGTTCTTACTGGACGGACAGCATCTGAATCAGGATGACTATAATTATGCCCAGTTTAAACAGGAACTGGCTGATGATGAGATTAAATCTGTAGAAGTGCAGCCAAACAGAGTTTATCCAACCGGAAGACTGGATATTGTCAAAACGGATAAGTCAGAAGAGACCTTATATGTGCTGGATGTCAGTGAGGCTCAATCACTGATGGATAAGGAGAAATTTACTTCTTATGTGGTGAATGATATTCCGGCAGAAAACTGGCTGATGAATTTATTGCCGCTCTTACTTGTGTTTGGAGCAATGTTTATTCTGTTTATGATTGTTATGAACAATCAGGCAGCAGGCGGTGGTGGTGGCAGCAAGATGATGAATTTTGGAAAAAGCCGGGCAAAGATGACCACCGATGAGAACCGCAATGTAACCTTTGAAAATGTGGCAGGACTGCAGGAAGAAAAAGAAGAATTAGAAGAAATCGTAGATTTCTTAAAAGAGCCGAGAAAGTATACCAGACTGGGAGCGAGAATCCCGAAGGGAGTTCTTCTGGTGGGACCTCCCGGAACCGGTAAGACTCTGCTTGCCAAGGCTGTGGCCGGAGAAGCGAACGTTCCTTTCCTCTCCATGTCGGGTTCTGATTTCGTGGAGATGTTCGTGGGAGTAGGAGCAGCACGCGTAAGAGACCTTTTCAAACAGGCGAAGGAGAAAGCCCCCTGCATTGTATTTATCGATGAGATCGATGCCGTTGGCCGCGCTCGCGGGAAGAACCCGAATATGGGTTCCAACGACGAGCGTGAGAATACCCTGAACCAGATGCTCACGGAAATGGACGGTTTCCAGTCGAACAACGGAGTGATATGTCTCGCGGCCACCAACCGTGCCGACATGCTTGACAAGGCTTTGCTTCGCCCGGGCCGTTTCGACCGACAGATATATGTTGATCTTCCGGAACTTTCCGACCGCGTGGAAATATTTAATGTCCACCTGCGTAATATCAAGGTAAATGCACGCCTCGATGTGGAGCAACTTGCACGCCAGACACAGGGTTTCTCCGGTGCCGACATAGCAAATGTCTGCAACGAAGCCGCCCTTATCGCCGCGCGCAACAACAAGCAGGCCGTTGACTGGAACGATTTCATGTCGGCAATCGATCGCATTGTCGGTGGTCTCGAAAAAAAATCAAGAATCATCACCGATGAGGAGAAATTCTCAATCGCCACCCACGAAGCCGGACACGCCACGATCACCTGGATGCTGCAGTATGGCAATCCATTGGTGAAAGTCACGATTGTGCCCCGAGGCCGAGCTCTCGGAGCCGCATGGTATGCCCCCGAAGAGAGACAAATCATCCCGACTCAGGCATTGCTCGACACTATGTGCGGATTGCTGGGTGGACGCGCTGCCGAAGACGTATTTACGGGCCAGATCGGCACCGGAGCAAGCGACGACCTTGAGAAATGCACCAAGATTGCCCGCTCTCTTGTGCTCATTTACGGTATGAGCGACAAACTTCCGAATCTTAACTATAACGACTCTACCGGTCAGGATATGGGATTCACAAAACCATATTCAGAAGGCACTGCCGCTATTATCGATGCTGAAGTGAAGAGAATTGTCAACGAGCAGTATGAGCGCGCCAAAGAGATTTTACGCCAATATGCCGCACAGCATAACCGAATCCGCGATCTTTTGATTGAAAAGGAGGTGATTTATCACGATGATGTCGAAATGATTCTCGGCAAGAGGAAATGGAAATCTCGCACAGATGAGATTATCGAGCTCAACCGCAAAGAGGAAGAAGCGAAACGCCTCGGGCAGGCTAACGACACGTCTGGATACGAAAAGTCGCAGAATGAAAATCCTTCTTCCGACGGTTCTAAAGTTACCGATCCCGATGACGAAGATCCTGGCGTTCCTCCTCCTTTTAATAAATAAGACCGAATATCAGCCGTGCGATTGAATCGCGCGGCTGATTGATTATATATGAGAAATAGTATTGAAAACTGAAAATAGAAAAATAGTTTTCTGTTCTGTATAATTTTGGTCAAATTCACTCATTTTTGAATCATCTTGAAATATATGTGGCATTTAATTGTTAATTTTGCATGGTGGTTGATATGCGATTATCGCCGCATTAATGAAGTGATTTCATTATAAACAGGTAAAAGTCAGCACGGTAGAAGCTTTTCCCGCTTATTCATAACATAGTCGGGAGCATATAAGGTTTTTGCATTGCTTGGATTATATCAAAAGATTAACCTTTACAGAAATTATAGGAAAGATGAAAATTAGTAGACTGAATGCTTTGTCTGTGCCCGTAATGGCAATGGCAATGATTCTCCCTTCATGCAAAGGGAACAACCAACAGCAGCAACAGGCCGGAGTGCCCGAACTCGCCGTTATAACTATCGGCGAAGAGGATACAAAGCTCGAATCCGGATTCCCCACCACTCTCCGGGGAGAAAATGATGTGGAAATTCGTCCCCAGATTTCAGGTTTTCTCACAAAAGTGAATGTCGAAGAAGGACAGCGCGTCAGCAAAGGACAGGTTCTTTTCACAATCGACCAGGTAAGCCTGCAGGCTGCCGTTGATGCCGCCAAGGCTGCGGTGGAGGTTGCACAGGCAAATGTTAACACGGCCCAGACCAATGCCAACAACAACAAGATATTGCTTGATAAAAACATTATCAGCGCGCCGGCATACCAGACTTCCGTAGATGCCCTCAACGCGGCCAAGGCACAATTGCACCAGGCGCAGGCAAATCTCGTGAACGCCCGCAAGAATCTCTCCTATTCCGTGGTTACGGCTCCCGCCTCCGGAATTGTAGGTTCCATTGATTTCCGCGAGGGTTCGCTTGTTTCGCCCAGCACGTTGCTGACAGTGCTCTCCAACAGCAGCGATATGCGAGCATCCTTCTCTCTTAATGAGAAGGATATCCTGAATCTTACCGACAACGGCAAGCGTTCGATTCAGGAAGCTATATCACAGATGCCTGCAGTAACTCTTCTGCTTGCAAACGGAGAAAGATATGACCATACAGGTAAAATCATATCAATATCAGGGGTTATCGATCCTGCCACAGGTGCGGCTTCGGCAACCGCCATATTCCCGAATCCCGACGGAATGTTGAGAAGCGGAAACACCGGGCAGGTGCTTATCCCCTCCGTTCGCTCCAATTCAATTCTTATTCCACAGAACGCCACTTATGAAATTCAGGATATGAAGTTTTGCTATGTGGTAGGCGACTCAAGCAAGGTGCATTCCACTCCGATTCAGATTGCAGCCGAAAACGACGGCAAGAACTATATAGTGACCGGAGGTCTTAAACCCGGAGATGTCGTCGTTACAGAGGGTGTGGGCATTTCCGTCAAAGACGATATGGTGATCAAGCCCAAAAAGTAAGAATTTATAACGCTCTAAGTCATAAGGAGTAGATAATTATTTTTAGCGAAAAGAATAATGAATCTTTCAACATTTATCAACAGGCCTGTGCTATCTACCGTGATCTCGATCTTTATCGTGATTTTCGGTCTTCTTGGCCTGAGTTCGCTGCCTATCGAGCAGTATCCCGATATCGCTCCTCCTACGATTCAGGTATCCACGACATATACCGGAGCCAACGCGCAGAGTGTGCTTAACTCTGTGATCGCTCCTCTCGAGGAACAGATAAACGGCGCCGAGAACATGGACTACATGTACTCATCGGCCGCCAATAACGGATCGGCTTCCATCACGGTTTATTTCAAACCGGGCATGGATCCCGACATGGCTGCCGTCGATGTCCAGAACCGTGTGGCCAAAGCCGCAAGCTTCCTCCCTGCCGAGGTAAACCAGGTAGGTGTGATCACCCAGAAACGTCAGAGTTCCATGCTCATGGTGTTCAACGTATATGACGCCGACGGGAAATACTCAGAGGAATTCATCGAGAACTATATGGCCATCAACATCATCCCGGTTATCAAACGTGTATCGGGTGTGGGCGATGCCATGGTGATGGGTGCCGACTATAGTATGCGTATATGGCTCAAGCCGGATGTTATGGCTCAGTATGGCCTTATGCCTACCGACATTTCAGCTGCCCTTGCAGAACAGAACATAGAGGCGGCTCCCGGTCAGTTCGGCGAAAACGGAAACCAGAGCTTCCAGTATGTGATGCGCTATAAAGGTCGCCTTCAGGATGAAAAGCAGTTCGAAGATATAATTATACGCGCCTCCTCAGATGGAGAGGTGCTGCGCCTAAAGGATGTTGCTGACGTGGAACTCGGACGTCTCTCCTATGGATTCCATTCCACTACCAATGGCCACATCGGATGTTCGGCCATCGTGTTCCAGTCGGCCGGCTCGAACGCTACAAAGGTTGTTGAAGATATCCAGAAGGAACTTGACAAATTCCAGAAAGAGGCTCCTGAGGGAGTGAAAATCATAACGACGATGAGTGTGAACGACTTCCTGTTCGCTTCTATTCATGAGGTTGTGAAAACACTTATCGAGGCATTCGTGCTCGTGTTCCTCGTGGTGTTCATATTCCTTCAGGACTTCCGCTCCACGCTCATCCCTATCATCGCGATCCCCGTGGCCCTTATCGGTACGTTCTTCCTGATGTACATTTTTGGGTTCTCCATCAACCTTCTGACCCTTTCGGCTCTTGTTCTTGCAATCGCCATTGTGGTCGATGACGCCATAGTGGTGGTGGAGGCCGTGCATGCCAAGCTCGACGAGGGCTATACCTCGGCGCGGCGCGCGGCCATCGATGCCATGAGCGAGATAGCAGGGGCGCTGGTTTCCATCACGCTCGTCATGATGCTTGTGTTTATCCCGGTATCATTTATGGGTGGCACATCCGGAGTGTTCTACCGTCAGTTCGGTCTGACAATGGCTATGGCAATCGCCCTCTCGGCCGTGAACGCGCTAACCCTCTCCCCCGCATTGTGCGCCATCTTCCTCAAACCGCATAAAGGCGAGGAGCAGAAACCGCTCAAACAGCGCATTGGTGAAGCTTATTCGGCAGCCGGCGAAGTGATGAAAGAGACCTATAAGAAACGGATGCGTCTCAAGTTCCCTCCGTTGATTACACTCGCCTTCATCATTGCCGCTATCGCATTCCTGATGATGGGATGGTATGGATATGAAAATATTCTCAAGGGAGTGATAGCTACTGTAGTTGCTATCTTTGCAGTAATCGGCCTTTTCTCCAAAGAATTCATAGCATTCTTCAACAAAGGATTCTCTAAACTGCTTAAAGTCTATAATACAGCTTCCGGATGGTTTATACGCCATAAGATCACCGGGTTCTCTCTTGTGGCAGTCTCCATCGCAGTGCTTGTATGGCTTATGGGCACCACGGCCACTTCGATGGTGCCCCAGGAAGATACCGGTACAATTATGGGTGTTGTCGACATGCCTCCTGCTACGGCTATGGAGAAAACCAAAGCTATCATGGACAAGGTAGACAGCATTTGCGGCACCATCCCCGCTATCCAGATCCGAAATGCAATTACCGGATATAGCTTCGTGGGCGGTCAAGGAAACACCTATGGATCATTCATCATCAAGCTGCGTCCATGGAGCGAACGCGATGAGAAGACGGAAAGCGCAAACGCAGTGCTTGCGCAATTATATCAGAAATGTTCGGAAATCAAGGACGGACGTATAATGTTCTTCACGCCTCCTATGATTCCGGGATATTCGGCAACCAGCGGTTTCGAGATTAAGCTGCAGGACAAAACCGGAGGCGATCTGAACAATTTCTTCCAGGTTTATCAGCAGTTCATCGCCGCTCTTAATGCACGCCCGGAGATCCAGATGGCCTACTCCACCTTCAATCCCACATTCCCGCAGTATCTTGTCGAACTCGATGTGGCCAAGATCAAACAGGCAGGCCTGACACAGAACCAGATTCTCTCTGCCCTGCAGGGTTATTACGGAGGTATGTACGTATCGAACTTCAATAAGTTCGGTAAGCTTTACCGCGTGATGATGCAGGCAAGTCCCGAAGCGCGTGTCTCCCCCGAAACCCTTAAGAGAATTAAGGTGAGAAACGGCGCTACCATGGCTCCTATCGACAACTTTGTATCGCTCAAACGTGTCTACGGTCCTGACATCATCAACCGATTCAATATGTTCACCTCTATCGCGGTTACGGGCCAGCCGGCTCCGGGATTCTCATCCGGTGACGCCATCAACGCCATTGAGGAAGTAGGCGCTGAGACTCTTCCTGTAGGATTCGGATATGAGTATTCGGGTATGACACGCGAGGAATCGAAAAACGGCAGCAATCAGACAGCCTATATTTTCGCGCTTGTGCTCCTCTTCGTTTATCTGCTTCTTTCGGCACAGTACGAAAGCTATATCATTCCATGGGCTGTGATTCTTTCCGTTCCATTCGGTCTGATGGGTACCTTTATTTTCGCCAGGATGATGGGTATCGACAATAATATCTATCTACAGATCGCACTCATTATGCTTATCGGTCTTCTGGCCAAAAACGCCATCCTTATCGTTGAGTTCGCGCTCGAAAGACGCCGAACTGGACTGAGTGTCGTTCAATCCGCCATACAGGGTGCCACGGCTCGTCTGCGACCGATTCTGATGACTTCACTCGCCATGATTATCGGTCTGTTGCCTCTTATGTTTGCCACCGGCGCTGGCGCCAACGGTTACAACGCATTGGGAACAGGTGCCATCGGAGGTATGCTTATCGGTATGATTCTTCAGGTGCTTGTGGTTCCGGCCATGTTCGTGGCATTCCAGCTCATTCAGGAGAAGATCACTCCTCTCAAATGGAAGGATAAAGACAATACAGGCATCAATTCCGAAATTGAACAATACAGTATCAAACAGTGAACAGATTTCAAATGAACAGGATATTAAAATTTTCTATGTTTGTAGTTATGACAGTTGCCTTGAGCAGCTGCCATATCTACAAAAAATATGAACTTCCTTCCGACCAGAGTGCGATTGTCGACGACTATCGAAAAGCCACTCAACTGCCGGTGGATTCAACATCGCTCGAATACCTCGGATGGGAAAAGGTATTCACCGATCCACTCCTTCAGGGCTATATTCGCGAAGCGCTCGCCAACAATACCGATCTCGACGATGCCCGCCATAATGTGGAGATTGCAAGAGCCCAGCTCAAAGGAGCGAAACTCAGCTATTTCCCGTCGCTTGCACTCAACCCTAACGGGGGAACGGCGAGCTATGGAGGCAGCCATATGAACTGGAGCTACACGATTCCGCTTGCCGCCAACTGGGAGATCGATGCATTCGGAAAGATTCTGAACCGCAAACGCGGTGCGCAGGTATCTCTGGAACAGATGCAGGATTATGAACAGGCCGTACGCTCCCAGATAATCTGCGGTGTCGCTTCGAGCTATTATGCGCTGGTTCTCCTTAACCAACAGCTTCAGCTCACGGAGCGCACTTCGGAAATCTGGAAAGATCAGGTTGAATCGATGAAGCTGATGAAAGAGGCCGCGTATGTCAACGAGGCAGCAGTGGTTCAGAGTGCGGCCAATTACTGGAACATCAAATCCTCTATTCCCGACATTCGCCAGAGCATAAAGGAAACTTCCAACGCTCTTGCGGTTCTTCTCAAATCTTATCCTCGTGATTTCGAGGTTACATCGGATCTGACTTTCAGTCTTCCTGCCGATATTTCGAAAGGCGTTCCAATGTCTTATCTCGCAGTGCGCCCGGATGTAAGAGCTGCCGAAAGAGGGCTCGCCGCCGCATATTATACCACAAACAGCGCGCGTGCAGCGTTCTATCCTACTCTCGCAATCTCGGCTCAGGGAGGATTCACCAATCTTCTCGGAAGCCTTATTAAGAATCCGGGCGAATGGTTCATCCAGCTCGCCGGGCAACTTGCCGCTCCACTCTTCTCAAGAGGTCAGAACATCGCTACTCTTGAGGCAGCGAAAGCACGTCAGAAAATAGCTATGAACGCTTTTGAAAGCAGCGTGCTAAATGCCAGTGCGGATGTAAGCGATGCTCTCGCGAGAATCTCCAATAATGAGGAGAAAAAAGAATATGTGGAACAGCAGATCGACAATCTGGAAAAATCCGTGGAATATACCCAGGAGCTTCTCGCACTCGATCAGAAGACCACTTATCTCGAGGTGCTCACTGCCCGTTCGAGCCTTTTGAGTGCTCAGCTTGCAAGCCTTGCCTGCTGGCATAGTCGTGTGAATGCCCTTATTTCTCTTTACCAGGCAGTCGGTGGAGGTCGCTGATAAACTTAAAATCAAGATACTATGTTCAAAATCAGTCCTCTTGCTTTCGTTCATCCGGAAGCCAAAATCGGAGAGAATGTAACAATTCATGCTTTTGCCTATATCGATGACAATGTGGAGATAGGAGAAGGGTGTGAAATCGGGCCGCATGTGAGTATACGTTCCGGAGCTCGTATCGGTAAGAACAACCGCTTCTACGATGGCTGCGTCATTGCCGCCACTCCTCAGGATTTCCGTTGGAAAGGCGATGAATCGTTCGTGGAGATCGGCGACAACAATGTGATACGCGAACATGTAATCATCAACCGAAGCATACATGCCGGCCAATCAACTAAAATCGGCAACAACTCGTTCATAATGGCTCAAAGCCATATCGGACATGATTCAGTTGTCGGAGATTATGTTGTTGTAGGCAACGCTGTCAAGATAGCGGGAGCCTGCAGGATTGGCAGCTATACCATTCTAAGTTCAAATGCGCTTGTCCACGAGAATTGCGATATCGCCGAATGGGTGCTCATCAAGGGCGGTTGCCGCGTCAACAACAATGTGCCTCCGTTCACGATCATGGCTCACAATCCGATTGAGTATTTCGGCGTCAACGCCTATATTCTGCGGAAAGGTAAAAAGTCGGAGGAGACAATCGATGATATTGCCAAATGCTACAGACATATATATCAGAGTCAGACCTCTCCTTTCAATGCCATAAAACGTATTGAGACAGACGTTAATCCGAACGAGGAACGCAACGCTATTCTCAATTTTGTAAAGAAGCATGATTATAGACTCGCTGCGTTGCCTCCGGAGGTAACCGAAGACTAATCGACTCAATTCCGGCATAAATTACCGGGGTATAGCAAAGTATGAGGTCGTTAAGAATCAGCATCGGTTTTTAGCGGCCTCATACTTTGCTATGTTTTAATTAATTGCTATCTTTGTTGCAAAATACTTCTCAACGAATGGATTTAAAGAAACTTTGCACAAGAACGCTCTCGGGAATAATTTATATAGCGATAATTGTAGGATGTATATTGGGGGGGGAATCCACAGTTATGGGTCTTGCCTGCCTCTTCTCGCTCCTCGCAGTTATCGAATTCTCTAAAATCTGTTCTGAATTTTCCAAAGAAAGAATCCCTACTATCATTCTTGATGTTGCGGGATGCATATGTCTGAGTCTCGCCGGTTATTGGCCGTTCTTTGGTTTCCCTATCCTTCTTTGGATTATCGTAATTCTGGCCCGGTTGGTAGAGGAACTTTATCTTAGTGACGGCAATCCACTGAAAAGCATAGCGCTGTCGCTCATGACACAGGTTTACATCGGCGTGCCCATGGGCTGCATGGTAGCTATCTCTTCATTCTTCGACAAACCCGCGATTCTTCTCGCCGTATTTATATTTATCTGGCTTAACGACACAGGCGCTTTTCTGGTAGGAAGTCTCTTGGGAAGACACCGCCTCTTCGAAAGAATATCTCCTAAGAAATCCTGGGAAGGTTTCTTCGGTGGCTTAGGATTCACAATAGGTTCGGCTTTCCTGTTCAGATATTGTTTCAGCTCATTCTTCGGATTGGGAACCGACACATACCTTTGGATAGGGCTCGCTATAGTCGTCACTGTATTCGCGACATGGGGCGACCTGTTCGAATCTATGCTGAAACGCAATCTCAAAATCAAGGATTCGGGTAATCTCATCCCCGGCCACGGCGGCATCCTCGACCGCATCGATTCCCTCCTCTTCGTCGCCCCCGCCGTCTTCCTTTACCTACTCTCCTTCTCATTTTTAGGAGTTTAGTGGAAGCGGGGGGGGGGAAAGATTATTATGATTCTATTGTTTTCGAATCAAAGTTTCCCCATCGGAATATATCTCAATCACAATTCCTTTAAAACCGGCATTCACCGGTTTGCCGTCAACGCTATATCTTGCAGATACAATTCTATTAATTTCAGAAGAAGTCTCTTTTATTAATGAAACGTCACTGTCGATGGTTTTGAATTGATTCCAAGGTGTAACGGCTTTGTACTTTTCAATCGATTCGGAGGGAACGTGAAGAATGCATTTTTCTTTATCGATTTCATCAAATGCCATATCCCCACAAGTAGGTGGTGTTGTATTAAGACTTGTTATATAGTTGAGGCTATAGCAACCAAAAAATGCCTTGAAACCGAGAGAACCCAAGTTAGTCGGAAGAGTCACTTGCTTAAGAACATCACAACCATGAAAGGCAAAATCATCAATTAATATGACTGATTCAGGAATATTTACATATTCAAGTGATTTGCAATCAGAAAATGCAAAACTATTAATAGATGTAATAGAATCCGGTATCTTTACTGAAGTCAGTGCTGTATTTGCGAAAGATTTACTTCCTAAATATGTGATATATTGAGGTAGTTCTGCTGTGGCGAGATTAAAACAATCGATGAAAGCATAATCACCGATATATGTCACTCCGTCTGGAATTTGGACAGTAGTTAACATTCCGCATCCACAGAAAGCCCACTCTATTATATTAGTAACTGATTCTGGTATCTTATATTCACCACTCCTTCCTGCCGGATATACCCATAGTTCAGTTTTATCTTTATTGAAAAGCACACCATCTATTGAGCAAAACATAGGATTATTCCCTTTTACAAATATATCAACCAAGTTGGGCATAGCGGATAGTGCTCCTTCCCCGATATAAATGAAACTTTCCGGGAGCGTTATGGACGTCAATGCAAAACAACCGAAAAGACTTTCAACGCCAAGCGAGATTAAAGAATCAGGGATATTCAAAGAGGTGAGGGAAGGGCAATACTCAAATGCAGAATCACCAATGTATTTAATGGTATTTGGCATGCTTACGGAAGTAATCCCGCAGTATTCGAAAGCTCTGTTTCCTATAGCTATGACTGAATAAGTAATTCCGGAATATTCTACCGTCTCCGGTATTATTATTTCTCCTTCATACCCCTTGTATTCGTCATGTCTATCACCTTTAAATGTAACTTCCACTGTTTTAATTTCCGAATCGTTATCAATGATATTATAATAAATGCCATTTGATTCGAAATCGTGAGCATTGATGTTTATTGAGGTTACCACCGCAATAAAAAGCGTAATAGCAATCTTTAAATTCATAAGCAATTTGAAAGTATATAGATTATCAGAATCTGAAAATTTGTTAATAATTACAAATATAATAGCATTTTTAACAATATCAAATATTTTTATTCCAATAAAAAAGTTCATATTTCATTTCTTGACGAAACAGATCTTACTCTATCGTGGATCAACTCTCTTTTCCCTGTGATCAGTCAATTTGCGAAAATTATATTATACAAATCTGTATTCCCACAATCAGTTTTGTTATTAAACAAGCTAAATATATGCTCGATATCGAAATTTTAGCTAACTTTGTAGATGGGAAAAAATATGATTTTCAACATTTTTTCAATTATATTATTATCACAGCGTATTTCAGCATTTCTGTCTGTTTACGTTTATATGAAAAACATTATGAAAATAAGCAAACTTCTTTTTGCACTGTCTCTATTCCTCTCTTTCACAGTTTTATCATGCAAGGATGACGATGAGCCAAGCGTTCCGGTGGATGCCATATCGGTGAATATGATTGCCTCAGACGGCGAGACAACTATAGGCGGATCTGACGTATATATCAGTTCCTATATGAACTTCTCTACTTCGCAGTGTGCCATTGCCGATCTCGGGAAGAGAGGTGGATTCGACAAGAATCCGAATCTGACACAGATAGGACAGGAAGTTGCCGTTACACCCGGTCATTTCTACCAAATATTTCTTACAGGCAATATCCGTACGGTTGCAGGTGCACGTGCTGTCCCTGTTGACGTCAATTTCTATAATGTCTATGTGGATTCATGGATTTATGATAATGACAAGAACACAACCGGAGCCAAGGTAAGCTATGCGGAATGTTATCCTAAAATCCGACAATTGCCTGAATGGGGCACAACTATCGACCTGTCTTTGAAGCCTAAGCATAGCGATGACAACACGGAAGTTGCTGAGTATTCGTTCTCCAAAGGTTGCGTTATTGATGGCAATATAGACGTTTCTGATTTTAAAGATTCATATATGAAAGATAAGCTGAACATCACTATTGAAGAAAACAGTATATCTTTCTCAAACGATTCATGGACTCCCGGAGGCAAAGTGCAGGTAGTGTTGTCAGTGCGCTATGAAAGCACCTATACCCGCGTAATCATGAATGTCGAATCTACAAAGAAATTATAATCGTTTTTAAGGAACGGATCCTAAAGATTCTGTTGAAATATTATTTGATGCGGAACCAATAGCCTACGCTCGCCATTATCGACATTGAATTTGAACCGCGGAAAAGCTCGGTTCGTCCTGATTTTAGAACGTTCCCCAAGCCATAATAAAAGCGTCCTTCTATGTAAATCGAGTTGCGCCTGTTCAGGTTGAATTCTCCTCCCAAACCGGCGGATATGCCGAAATCGACCTTGTTCTCGGCAGCAAGCTGATATTGATAAGTTGTCCTTAACGAAGAAGGGAAGTCGGGCACGGAGGATAAATCCGAATAATTGAAATTCGCTTTGGTCGACTCCCCTATCTTGAAACCGACTTCCGGTCCGAGATTCACGAAGAAGCGACCCCTCCTGCCGAAATAAATATGGGCGAGGAATGGTATCTGAATATAATTGACAGTACGGGAATATTCGAACGGATGCTCTTCAAAATCCTCCTTCCACCCTCGCTGTTCGAAATTTAATTCAGCAATAAGCCCGAAATGATTTTCCTCGATATACCTGAAAGTGAAGCCGGCATTTCCTCCAAGAAGGAAACCCTGCTTCACACTTGGCGTGAACATCACTCTCGAGAGGTCGACACCTCCTTTGACGCCAATCGACACGTTTGATGAATAATGAGTCTGCGACAAGGCAGGCAAAGTACCCAAAAGGAGCACAGTCGCTACCACCTTTGTTTTAGTTATCAGTTTCATCTTACAGCAATTTTTTCGATTGAATTAAAAGGAGTGAATCTGACAATATAAACCACCGGATTCATCAGGCCGGTCCAATTGCTCGGACGCGTAAGTTCGAACTCACTTTGTGCCCCTTCCTGCGACCGCGCAACGGCGTTAATATCCAGCGAGGAGGCGGCCAGACCGGGGATGAAATAAGTTGCAGCGTCATATCCCACGCATGCATACATCGGATAAGCTTTTGCAGGCTCTCGGTCGAAAAGAGATTTATAGCTCATTTCGAATTCCCGATAGGCTCTCGAATCCTTGTCTGCAAAGAATCTGGAAGGAATAAGGACATTCGCCTTATGGAATTCATCTTTTAACGATTCTTCATATACAATCCAGCTCGGTCGGCCGAGAACGGCAATATCCGCGAGTGGCTGAATTTCCTTAAGGTCATTAACCTTTTTCAACAAATCCTGCACATCATCCTTTTTCATGGGATTTCCATAAATCAGATATTTTGAAGACTCTCTAACCGGCAATTCACTCAAGCCGGATTCAATGATAGTAAGGATGTTCTGTTTGTTCCAAAGATCGCGCAAGGAGGACGCAAGCTGATCGTTCTGATCTGACGGTCCGGCATAGACGAGCGTATAGTCGCCATAATCCTTCGCAAGACGGGCAGCCACTTCATCATTGAAATAGTTGGAAGGAGTGAGAAGCTGAATCACGTAAGGATTCCGGGTGTAGAGTTCGTTGCGGACATCAAAGGTATTCACCATAGGTGTCTGACTGATTTCCGCGAACTCGGAAAGATATGTGGGAATGCCCTTTTCAGTGGTAAGGAAAAGAATATCGGGGTCAATGTCTGATAGCTTTGTGAGCACATCGGTCGATGAGCCTGTGCCATCCACAACTGTAAAAGAAATGCGGGTGTTGCCATCCTTAATTTTGTAGAGACCTGCCATGAATCCGCGAGAGAATTCAAGATCTTTGCGGCTCGAAGGCTCGGAAAGAAGGATAGCCGCTTTTATTTCCGAATCGGTACCAAAATCGGATATGCCATGAACATCCTCATATATGCTCGAAATTCCCTCATCTGTAAGTTCGCGGGGATCTTGTTCAATTACTGTTTTCTCAATCTTCACGGTATCGATCTGAGGAATCGATACAATCGATTTATTCTTCGGCTTAGAACCTGCATCTTTGTTGGCACCTATGATATCTTCTTTGTCGACTCCTGTTTTCTCGGCAATAGTATCCCACGTATCGTTCTTATCGACTTTATACGTACTGAAAGATGAGAGTTTCTCCTCTTCGACAGTGGTAGTTATTTTCTTTATTCCTGTTCCTTTCCCGGGGAGACGGATCACCGCTCCGGCCTTGAAATTATGCTCGGATATTCCGGGATTATATTTAAGCAGTGTGGCGACAGTTGTCTCATGCGACTTTGCCACGGAATATAGAGTGTCACCACGTTTAATCGTGTAGTATAACGGCGTCTCCTCTTCTGATGCGTGCGCACCCGATTCCTGAAGAATAAGTGTCTCACCATCTTTGATTCCATTCTTACTGCCGGGATTCAGCTCATAAATTTTGTCAACGGAAATTTTATAAAGTTTAGAAAGGCCGTAGACAGTCTCTCCTCTCTTAACGACATGCGTAACCGGACTTATCTCGAGAGAATCCGGAGATTGGATCACAACAGGTTTAGTCTGCTCAGAGGCGGGATAATAGATTTTGAATCCTTTAGGAATTGGGGATATGGCCTTTGGATTGAGCTTCTGAACAGTTGCATAATCCCAGCCGAAATCTCTTGAGATTCCAAATAATGAATCCCCCTTCTTTACCGTATATACATAATAATTATGGCCCAGAATCTCGACAATAGGAAGCGCTGACGCGGCAGAGACAGTCGCAGAATAAGCCAATATAGAACAAAACAACAGTTTACGTATGCCCATCATCAATTGTATTATAATGCAAAGATAACGAGTTTTCTTCAATCGTCAAAACGAGAAATGCAACGATATCCGCACGCCATTTCTGTCAATGCCTGGCATATCGCGATATGTAAGCCGCCACACATAATCCACCCTCAGGATTGTCAGAATATTGTCGATTCCCACACCTACTTCCATATATGGCTTCCGGCCTATGGCAGTTGTGCGGGAGTCGAGAGGGAAACGATAGATACGATCGTTGAATTCAGGATTGTTCTTGTCGCTCAATTTTCCTAAAAATCCCTTAAACGTGACAATCTCACGCAATTTAAGTTTCTTGATCAGAGGTATACGGTTGAAGAGGATGCCGTTGCCGAAATATGAAAGGTCGAGAGAAGCGAACTGATCCATAGCGAATTCCATAGGGTTCAGCAATGTATAGGATTCCGGCTGTATAGTATAGGAAATATTGGCATTTTGCCATAGCAATGCAGGGAACTCTACCTGACTCCAGATTTTGCCTGCTTTAAAAACGACATCAGTATATCCGAATGAGGAGAACCAGAATCGTTTCTGGGCATAGAATTCTGTCTTGTTGATGGTGAAATCCGATCCGAGTGTCCCCTTGGGACCGAATTCATGGGTCAGCATAAACACCGGGGCATCCATATTTATGGGACGTCTCACGGTTGCACCCTGCACGAATTTCTCTCCGGGAGCATATCTGATGGTGAATTTTACCGACGACTGTGTATAGCGTCGATCAAAGCTCCCGTCGGCATTGCGGAATGTGACCCAGGGCGTGGCCTCCTGTTGTTCGCGGCTTAACTGGATTCCGAATGAAAGATTGTTTCTCAGCTCCAGATTATATTCGAGCCGTGCAAGCCTTTTATATGTGATGAGATCGCTCCTCATTCTCCGGAGTGAGAGGAACACATTATCCGCGTTTGTGAAAAGATAATGCTGGCCAATCTGGTCGCGGTCGTATTGATATGTCGCCCTGATTGAATTAACCGGGAATTCCCTTGAATTATATTTCTTGTCGATAAACGAATACTCCATTTCGCCTGAATACTTTATTTTATGGTCGCGCAGTCCATAGGCGATGTATCCGCGGGCGAATATGCGCTTGGAAAGGGCCGGAGTCGTGACTCCCCCTACTCTGAACCTGAATCCTTCGGCCGTGTTATGGCTGATGAACGTATTTACAGGACCGATGTCGAATTTACTCGGATTCCATGTGGGGACATATCCGTTAACAAGGACCTTGAGAATCTTCTCACCCCAATAGAAAAGAGGCATCGAACGGAAATTCACCATTAGATGGTCGAGGTTGGATTCTGCCTTACTCAACGGAATAAGCCTTGCCTCCGACCAATAATCCTTGTCTCTTGAAGCAGCGTCCGTGAGCAGCACTTCCTCCCCCTTCTCCGAGGAAAATTTTTCAAATTCAGGATCTTTATCATATGAGAAATTCCGGAACCGCAGCTGACGGTTGATATAAAACTTCGGAGTTCCTTTCACGGCCTGCATCTCAAGACACATATCATCAAGCTCCTTATGAACCATTCCTATCGAATCGATAAAGAAATTCTGACTTACAAAAATATTGTCGACATAATTCAGATTTATGGCTTTAGGAACGCGCATAGATATCCTCTTCACATATTTCTGACTGTCTTCCACCGGAATATAAAGTCGGCCGTTAAAACTGAAGGATTCGGGAGAATGAGGCGAGAACGAGAGTTCGATACATCTCTCGCCTCCGACCGTCACCGTGTCTGTGATCTCATATTTATAATAATCGGCGGCAATGGCCGATAACGGAGACACGAAACGGTTTTGCATCAGAGTGATGTCATTGCCATAGATGTCGATTTCGCGAAATACATCTTCAAGTACATTTCGTATGTTGTCCTGATTGAATCCCTCATCGAGTCCCTTGCTTCGGATGCCTTTGATTACCTCCATCTTGGATTTCCGGTCTTTACCGTCAAGTACCCTCGAATATTTCTCTTTCAGAGAGAGAGCGAGTATCCTTTTGCCGGTCCACGCGGCCGTATCGACAAGATCCGCGAAAACTCGGGCCTCGCGGTCAAAACGGCCTTTGCTCTGAGAAAGACCGCCTTCGAATTCATTGAAGCCGATAAGCATCTTTTCATAACGGTCGTAATTGTAGATCGGAGACTCTGCCGGATCTGCCTGCTTATGCGAAGCTCTCACTTTCTGCATCAGATCCACCGCCGGATTGTTTTTCTTTGAATACTTAGCACGTTTAGGTTTCACCACAACTTCCTTCAGACGGCGAGCCTTCTCCTCTTGAAATCCTGTATAATCCTCCTCGTTTGTAATCGTATCGATGGATACTGATTTGTTATGACTTCTTCTTTCAGTGGCAGAGCCGTTGGCATACAAAGAAAACACCGATGCCGTTAAAACGACAACGGTTATGAGCGATATCCGCCTGCCTGCGGAACTAAGTATGTATGTTATGGATTTTGACAATAAACCGGATGTAAATATCTATATTCAGACTGTTTTATGAGATTTCGCAAGATTGGAGTTGTAGTATGCGGGATTCCCGGTCACGTCCATTCCTACGAAAGAAGGAATATCAAAATCTTCATCTGAACTCGTGAGCTCAATCTCGGCCGTAACCAATGGCTGCAAAACACCTTTATACTCATCTACTTCCCAAACATGATTGCCGACAGGCACGAAGTATCTTATCTTTTCAATAACCGGAGCCTCGCACATATCGAGCAATTCCTTTGCATCCTCCGCCGGTATCTCATATTCGAATTCCTTGCGGGTGTCGCCGATTGTTTTCCCTTTAATGGTAATGAAACCCTTGTCGCCAAACAATCGGATCCTGACAGTGCGTTCAGGGTCGCGCGAAAGATAGCCTTGGCTAATCATGATTTGCGAGCGGGCAATCTTCCGATATCCATCTCCATTGACAAGATATTTCCTCTCTATCTCTAATGCCATAATCTTGCCAACATTACTTAAACTGATTGATTTCGGGCATATATTCGAAACCTGCCGAACGAAGCTTATCGATGATATCCTGTCTGTCGACGCACTCCGTGGCGCATAGCTCATCGAGCGATGGATAGCTGTCGCGCAGTTTCATATTCACTGCACTATATAACATAATCGGATCTTTTGGTAACATAACCCTATTTAAAAGAATTTATTGCTTTAATAACCTCAGAAACTGCCGCATCCGTCAATATCTGGGAGATCGGAATCGAAACTTCCTCACGATGAATTCTCTCGGTTATAGAAAGTTCCCCGGGAAGTTTCAAAAGTCTTTTGCCTGCATAACATTTCTGAAGATGCGGAGGAATCGGATAATGAATCAGTGTGCCGATACCGCACTTCTCAAGGTGTTCGCGCAGACTGTCGCGTTTGTCGCATAATAGAGGAAACTGATGGAAAACCATGCTGCCGTCGAATGTTTTACAAGCTTCAGGAATATGAACAGAAGGATTATCGATTTCCGCCGAATATCTCCGAGCAATCTCGATTCTTCGACAGTTGTCATCTTCAAGTCGCGGAAGTTTCACACGAAGCACAGCCGCCTGTAACTCGTCAAGGCGAGAATTGATGCCGATAGAATCAAACACATATTTCTTGTCGGAACCATAATTGGCAAGTCGCCTGATACATTTTGCCAACTCTTCGTCACTTGTTGTAACGGCTCCCCCATCGCCGAGGCAACCGAGGTTTTTGCCGGGATAGAAACTATGACCCGCGGCATCGCCGAGAGAGCCAGTTCTGCTATAGCCATACCGGCAACCATGAGCCTGTGCATTATCTTCTATCAATTTTAGGCCATGGCACTTGCAGATAATTTCGATAGTATCATTGTAGGCACATTTGCCGTATAGATGTACGAGCAGCAGTGCCTTGGTTCGCTCGGTCAATGCATACTCTATTTTAGAAGAATCGATTTGCAAAGTTTCAGGGTCGGGTTCTACGAGAACCGGCACAAGATTATTCTCCGATACAGCAAGAATTGAAGCGATATAAGTGTTGGCGGGAACTATTACTTCATCTCCGTCGCGCATCAATCCCATTTCCTTGTAAGCACGGAAAATAAGGGTCAAAGCTTCCAGTCCGTTCGCGCATCCAATCGTTGAAGATGTGCCTATATATCGGGAATATTCCTCTTCAAATGCTTTGTTTTCGTTCCCGAGCAGGAACCAGCCGGATCGAACCACTCTATCAACAGCCTCCGACAATTGAGGCTGATAAATCTCATTCAAACGTTTGAGATTGAGAAACTCAACCATAATTCATTCCTCTATTTCTACTTCTCCCGCATGAAGACCTTTCCTGCGTTCGGATGCAAATTTTTTGAAGTCCTTATAACGACGTATATATTCACTCTCGTCATAGTAATCCGAAGCAAGCACAAGCACCACGGCGCCCGATGAGAAATCCTCAAGCGTCCGCCATATTCCCGGATTTATCAAAAGACCCTGATAGGGTTTATTCAGGAGAATCCTCTCCTTCTTGAAACCATCGTCCAAACATAGTGTGAAACTACCGCTCACAGCAATCAGAAACTCTTTTAGCCGGCTGTGTGCGTGGCCGCCTCTCCCCTCGCCTCCGGGAACGTCATAAATGTAGTAAACCCTTTTGATGTCAAATGGGATATTTATGCCATTCTCCACTACAGAGAGATTGCCTCTGCGGTCAAGATGCCTCGGGAGATCTATCAGTTCGTAATCCATGTCTTGTGCGTTTAAGGACAGGGCCTAATAACATTTGTTGATCAATGGCTTGATCGGATTCTAATCACAGAGAAGGAATACGGGGATGCCTCATACTCCAGTTTCCCGCTCTTTATCATAACGGTTTCGCACGTCGGTTTAGTACTTACATCCTCCGGATTGCCTTTCAGCACTGTCACAGTCGCTTCTCCATCTTTAACTTTCAAAGGGATTAGAGCCTCATTTATCTTGATATTAACGGGCAAGAGGTTGGCAATTTTTAGAATCAGATCACCTGTAACATGGTCGATGGTTACGGAATGACCGATTCTTCTCTTTACCGGCATACTTTCATCAGATAGCTTGAGATCTGAATACACATATTCAGACCCGGCATTTTCGCCGTACATCTGCTGAACATAGAAATCGGGTGTAAGATAAATGGAATCATTATCGAAGAACACCATATCAGGACGCCAGTTTTCATATCCCCGTTTTGCAAGAAGTGGCGCGTAAGAGGTCATGGCCACTATGTCCCCGTTTCTTTCTACATCTGTGAGATATAGAGCCACAGATAGCGCCGTTTCAAGATTGTTTTTCCTATCCGGCAGATGCGAGGCATATTCTCCTAAATATACCTTCGGGCCTTTACGGTCATATGCGTCATAGAAATCACGGTTATGTATAAACCATCCGGGCTGCACATAATAATGTTCATCCACCATCGGAACCTTCTCCTCTTTTGCGAAACGCCATCCTTCATCATAATCCGTTCCTTCATAGAAGGGACCGACGGTGCCTACAACGGTGATTTCAGGGTGAAGCCTTTTCAGAACATCGTTTATCAATTTGAACCGTTCCTTAAATACCTCGGTAATCATATCCTCATTGCCGATTCCAATGTATTTTAGATTGAAAGGATCGGGATGGCCGGATTTTGCCCTTAGTGAACCCCATTTTGAATCTGCAGGGCCGTTGGCATATTCGATCAGATCGAGAATATCACGAATATAATTATCCATAGAATCCAAAGGAATTCCGCATTGCTGTCCCTTGGATGTCAACTCATCGTGAGAACCGCTATAAGGAATTCCCGAGTTCTGACACGGAACTCCGGCTGCAAGAACAGGCAAAGGTTCGGCACCCATATCTTCGCAAAATAGGAAATATTCATAATATCCGAGACCTCTTGTCTGATGATATCCCCAGATATTCCTAAGCGGTTTTCTTTCATACAATTCGCCAATCGACCCTTTCCAGTCGTAGATATTATCTATTCCGTCGCCATGTGCCACACAACCACCGGGGAATCTCACGAAACGAGGCTTGAGAGAAGATATAGTCTCTGCGAGATCTTTCCGGAGTCCGTTTCGCCGACCCTTATAGGTGTCAACAGGAAACAGGGAAATCATATCAAGGTCGACGTTGCTATTTGCCGGCATTGTCAACCTCAGTTTCCCCTTAGAAATATCAGCATTGGCAAAAATCTTTGCTTCATAACGTTGCCATTTCTCCCCCTTGAGTTTTATATTCCCTTTGCCGATAATGGCACCATCGGGAGAAAGAACCGATACCTCTATATCGCATCCTTTGTGCTTGCCGGGTATTCTTCCGTAAAGAGAAAATATATATTCTTTACCCTTCTTTAGCGGAATGCCGCCGAATCCTTTGTTACTGAGCATAAGGGCTTCCGGGGAAGATTCAAAACGCAGGTATGTAGCGTTGTTGGCATGGAGTGGATTTAAGGTGGAGAATGTAAAATCCACATCTTTACCAGCTTTATCGGTGAGTTCCCATGCATAAGATGGTCCCCAGCTCTTCCTGTTCTTCTCACCTCTCTTATACTCGAAATCACGGTTCTGAATGAGTTCAGCATATAAGCCACCATCAGCGGCACGGCTGATGTCTTCGAAAAATACCCCTATCAGTTTGTCGCTGATTTGAAGCTTAGGCCTGTCCAAAGGATATTTTACTTCCGCTGATACAGTCTTAAGGTTTCCGAATCTTTCGGGATCATCCTTCATGAGTTCGGAATGCATCGCTTCCTGTTTCCGTCGGTTTTCGACATACTTCAGAAGGCTATTAACGAAAGAGAAAGCGACCTTGCGTGTCTCTCCCTGGTATTCCTCTTCGCCTATCGCGACGGATACAGGATTATATTCACCCGATAAAGCATTAAGTCCCTCCGGACTGTCAGCTCTACGATACCGTTGAGACGACCAGTGAATCAAATCCTCGGATTCTGCAAAAGCGAGTGTCTCTCCCTTATCGGATACATACCACACTGCCTCCCATTTGCCGCCAAACTTCTTAAGCCGCGGACTGAACATGGTCTTGTAGCTACCCCACGGCCCGAAATCCGATTTCACGAAATCATACCCATCTTTAGCTCCGCCAATCGAATTCCATTTAATTCCATCGCCACTCCAGGCCAGACGTAAACCGCTTTTCCCTTTATCTTTTGAATAAGAAAATAGATATGCGGAATCCGGTGTTTCCTCTGCATAAGCATAGGAACAGACAAACGATAAAATAACGATCAAGAAGAGTGCAAAAGATCTCAAGAGTGAGATGGCGGCAAATATTCTTCGGGAAGACATGCTGTCTGATATTTTACGATTGCTGGAATATTATTTAACGATCACGAATCCGGAATTGGGAGCGATAGAAATTCTCACCTTTTTACCGGGCAGGATTGAGATATTCTCTTCAGCGAGCGATCCATTTTCTGAATCCTTCAGAATCATGGCATTCCCTTTACCCAAGAAACCGAGATCAAGATCAAGGTGGCGTACTTCCGGACCTGCATTGATTCCGGCCACATACCATTTCCCCTCGCTCTTTCGTGCTTTCACGGCATAACGGCCCGGATAACCATC
>OLIX01000677.1_pt1 | contig 34783 bp, 32 predicted proteins | sample 1601331 | NCBI WGS metagenome assembly OLIX01 (sample SAMEA2452120, study PRJEB22498) | human gut metagenome | biome: human feces; feature: human gut; material: feces | place: Australia | collected 2012 | reverse complement strand
TGTCAAAATAAGACAACCCGAAGAAAGAAGAGATACAGAAGTTTAAAAAAAGGACTTCTATGAGAGAAAGGAAGGGAGGAAGATACATGGACAAAAAAATGAATTTTAAATATTTTTATGGAACAGAAGCAGATCAGTTTAGTTTTTACAGAATACCCAAAGCTCTATTTACCAATGAGTGCTTCAAGGATCTTTCCAGTGATGCGAAGATTTTATACGGTTTGATGCTGGACAGAATGTCTTTATCCATTAAGAATCAGTGGTTTGATGAAGAAAATCGGGCATATATCTATTTTTCCATTGAAGATATCATGGAATTATTGAATTGTGGCAGAAATAAAGCGGTGAAATCTCTTCAGGAGCTGGATGATGAAAAAGGGATAGGTTTGATTGAAAAGCGCAGACAGGGCTTTGGAAAGGTTACGATCATCTATGTAAAATCATTTGTTCAGGAGGAATGTGAGGAACAGAAAAAAGAAAAATCAAAGATGGTGAAGTTTACAAATCAAACTTCTGTAGAGGAAGAAGAGACAGAAGAAGTTTACATTTCAAACTTCAAGAAGTCCCAAAAACAAACTTCAAGAAGTCCCGAAAATAAACTTCAAGAAGTTTACATTTCAAACTCTAATAATACTAATATTAACAATACTAATCTTAGTGAGAATAAATCTAATCATATCGTATCTGCAGATGGGATAGGATCCGAAGAGGATGAGATGGAAACATTACATGCGTATCAATCTCTGATCAAAAAGAATCTGGATTATGATTCTCTGTTAGTGAGTCATCCTCATGACAAAAATCAGATTGATGAAATTGTGGATCTGATCGTAGAGACTGTCATGTGCAAGAGTGATAAAGTATTGATTGCAAGTAACTGGTATTCGGGAGCTTTAGTAAGAGGAAAATTCATGAAGTTGGATTATTCCCATGTAGAGTATGTGTTGCATTGTCTAGGAGGAAATACGAGTAAAATCAAGAATATCAAGAAATATTTACTTGCGGCATTGTTCAATGCACCTTCAACGATAAGTGGATATTACCGGGCAGAAGTAAATCATGATATGCCGTGGCTGGCAAGATAGGAGGACATATATGGGTATTTTAAAAGTGGCAGGAAAAGTGTTATTGATACCTTTGTGGTTTATCATTTCAATTATAGGCGCTGGAGTAAAGCTGGTAGTACATATAGCATCAATCGCAAAAAAGATATTGGGATTTGGAATTATGGCTTTGTTCATAGGAACAGTGATCTGTTACCAAGACTGGCTCCAGGCAGCTTTTCTGGCTTGTATGGGAGGTGTTCTGATCTTTATTTTATTTGCTGGAGAATTTATAGATACTGTAATCGACTTACTTAGAGAAAAAATATATGCATTGATTTTGGATTAAGACTCTGAGTAATGAGAATAAAATTATATCAAGGTACTACTGATTGAAAGGAATTTAGATGCGAGAGTACATAAATTATGGAATTATGATAAACTTTCGGTAAGATTCATCAATTTATTATTTGAGATATTTGTTGGCACTCATTGGTACGAAAAGATATCGGATATAATATCTTTCACAAGTTTTTGCGATGTTATAACTCATAAAAAGTAGTTATTGAATTTACTGTAAAATATTAAATTTCCAAGGTTCAATAAGGATTTTAATCCCATCAGTATGATAGGGAGCATTAGCCATCTTTTATGTGAAAAAGTTTGAGTGAGGAGCGGCTCATCAGAGTCGCTCCTCAAGAAACGCCAAAATTGGAAAATGTAGGTTCTAACGTTTCTTAATCAGAGGCTTTTTTACATCCCCTATGAATAAGAGATATGAATCCTTTAGACCTATAATAGAAAGAATTTATAGATTTTTTTAATAGATTTAAATATTTATGTCAGTTTTTAGGTCAATAATGCTACGCAAAAATACGAGTTACAAGGTTTTTTCGCACTACAGACTCTAACAACACAAAATCCTCTTAAATCAGGATTTGAAGAAGCAATATCATTTATGTTGGTAAGATCAATAGATTCTTCATTTTCGTTACACCATTCCATAAAGTTACCTCCATATTTTTTAATAATCAGAAAAACAGCCTTTTCCTATCCAACAGATTCTAGAGAAACAACCTCCATCATCTCCTCCATTTCGGCGAAGGCACCAGTAAACTACACAATCGTCGAAAGGAGTAGGGGTATCACCTAGGTTACCACCTAATTCTTCATTATTATCTAAATTTAGCCACTCCATATAAAATCCTCCTTTACTGGAAATCTCTTATCACAGTAATTATAACAGAATTTTTGTGAAAAAGGTAGAAAAAAATGAAAAAATAGTATATAATTTAACAAAAATGTAAAAAACATCATAGGGGGATTTGAGTTTGGTATCTTTCGTATTTAAATACTTTATAAAATATAAATTTCAGGCAATTCTTTATTTTTGTATCGTAATATTAAGTGGGATTATATCAATTTTTATTCCAATGATAACTGGAAATATAGTGGATTGTATAACAAAAAACGAGGAAACTATTCTTTATGATTTAATATATATATTCATTGCAATACAGATTATTTCTGTTTCTTTAAACTTTATTAAAACAAGACTGTATGTAAAACTACAAACAAATATAGCTTTTTGTATTATCAGTGATACAATTTCTCATGTCCAAAAAGCAGATATTTGTTCTACTGAAAATTATGAAAAGGGTTATTTGAATCAAAGAATCAATAATGACAGTAATTCCTTGAGTTCATTTGTGATAAGCCTAATAGGAGATGTTTTAATCAATATTTTAATTCTTTTATTTTCTACTTACATTATAATTTCGATTAATTATTTTTTGGGAGGGATATTAGTTGGTGCAGGAATTGTATATATGTGTGTTTATATTTCTTTAAAATCTAAACTCTATAAAGTCTCAATGAAATTGAAGGAAGAACAAGCGGATTTTTTTTCAGATATACTTAGGCAGTTAACTGACATTAAATTTATTAAAATTCATTCTTTGATAAAAGATTATCAAAAACGAATGTCTGAGTCATATAAAAAATACTTTTCTCAGGTACTAAAAGCGCAAAATCTGTTCTTGGTTTATGGAAGTTTAGATTCTATTATTACCATATTAGCCAATATTAGTATATTTTTAGTTGGTGGTAGATTAGTGTTATCTAAAAAACTTACCATAGGTACTTTTACTATTGTAATTAGTTATTTTAACTATTTGATTCAAGCTTTTAAGTATTTCAGTTCCTTGGGAAAAAATTATCAAGATACGAGGGCGTCATATATTAGAATAATAGAACTTTTGAATATTGAAGAGGAACGTAACGGTGATATCAGAATAAAAAAAGTAGAAAAAATAGTGTGCAAAAATTTGGGATTTAGAAGAGATAATAAAGTTATTTTAGATAATATAACACAAGAATTTAAGCGTGGATATGTATATGGAATAAGCGGGGAAAATGGTGCAGGAAAGAGTACTTTTATCGATATCCTAATGGGATTGTATCAAAATTCATATACAGGAGAAATTTTATATAATTCTGAAGAGATGAAAATGATAAATATGGAAAAGTTGAGAAGTGATAATCTCTCTTATCTTGAACAAAACGTTGTTTTGTTCAAAGGTAGTGTAGAGGAGAATATCTTATTAACAAGAAATCATAAATGGAACAACATTAATAAAGTTATTCAAAATAGACAGGAAATGGAGGGGGTTATTGAAAAAATAGGGAAAATAGCTGAAAATAAAGGGGGAATTTCTGGAGGAGAAGGACAGAAAATTGGAATTTACAGGTTGCTTGCAAAAGATGCAGATGTTTTTATTTTAGATGAACCAACTGCATCTTTAGACAAGAAGAGTACAGAATTTTATATGCAACAGATTGTAAAGTGTAAAAAAGACAAGATTATTATTATAGTGTCACATGATGAAGAGGTATTAGGCATGTGTGATAAAGTAATCAATCTTTAGAGGAGAAGATCATGAAGAATTCAAAGTATAATATTTACAGACATAAAAATGATGATTTATTTATTTACAATACAATGTCCGGTGGAGTTTTACATCTCAATCAGGAATATCATGAAAAGTTTAAGAAAATAAGTGCTGATTCTTCGTACGAAGAGCAATTTCCTGATTTGGTTGAAAATTTAATAAAGGGCAGAATGCTTGTGCCAGAAGATGTAGATGAAACAGAAGCAGTGATTATACAAAGTAATATATTAAGATTCTCTGAGAAGGTGTATACATTAACTATTGCTCCTACTATGAAATGTAATTTTGTTTGTCCATATTGCTATGAAGTTAATAAAGTATATCCACAAATGGAGCAGAACTTAGTAGAAAAGGTAAAAGAATTATTTAAAAGGATAAAAGAAAATCATGAATATTTATCTGTTGCTTGGTACGGTGGAGAACCATTATTAGGTTTCGATATTATTCAAGAATTAAGTAAGGAAGCAATAAACTTGTTTGGAGAAAAGTATATAGCTTCTATTGTAACGAATGGTTATCTATTATCCAGTGATATTATTAGCCAACTTGAAAAATTATGCATTAAACAAATGCAGATAACTTTAGATGGTCCACCAGAAATCCATAATAAAAGAAGAAAGCTTCCTAATGGAGGAGATACATTTTTTGTTATTTTAAATAATATAAAAAAAATGGTTGAATTATCTCCTGATACCAAAGTAACAATTCGCGTTAATATTGATAAAGAAAATGTTTCACATGTAGATAAAATTTTATCATATTTAGATGACTATGGATTACGAGAAAGAGTAGGATTCTATTTAGCTCCCGTCGATAATATAAATGATACACGCAATAGTTCAATATGTTTTAATAATACAGAATTTGCAAAAGAACAACTTAAATTTGTAGAGGAAAATCTGAAAAGGGGATATAATTATTTACATTTCCCGCATGCAAATTTAGGAATTTGTGGTGCAGTCTCCCCAAATAGTTATGTTATTGATGCAATTGGGGATATATATAAATGTTGGGATGATGTAGCAAGAACAGAACATAAGATAGGTAATATTATGGATGATAAAATTCCAATGAATAAAAATTTAACTAAATGGTTATCTTATGATGTTAGAGAAGATGAAGAATGTATGAATTGTGTCTATTTACCAGTTTGTATGGGAGGCTGTCCTAATCAAAGAATTAAAGGGAAAAAGAAATGTTTACCAATAAAAGAAAATGCCGAAGAATATATTAGATTAATTTATGATTTATCTAAAGAAAGTATCTCTCGAAAATAGAATTATATTAGTATAAATATTTCCAATACAACTATAAATGTGGAGTTTTATAGGAAATGATAATCAGGTATCATGTACTGTTATCGTGAGATATTTCATATTCATTCTTGAGAGAAATAGAAGCTTATAGTTGATTGTATTAGAATATGATATTTAATAAAAAATAGTAGTTAAGTTTTTATGAAATCATAAGGAGGATTAATATGAAAAAAAAGAAACAATCTATTTTAAAAGGGTTCTTGTTTTTTATTTCTATAGGTTTATTAATAATTCATTCAAGTTACTTTATAATAACTTTTATTCATAAGCAAATAGATGCAAAGTATATAGGCAGTGAATTCTTGATAATTACCCATTTATTATTATTTATTATATTGCTAATATATATAGAAAAGAATTTATGGTCCCTTAATAAAGTAATAATTAAGTATTTTATGCTTTCAGGAATTATTCATGTGGTCATTAGTTTGATTTTGCCAAGAATTTCAGGTTATACACATGGTCCAATTGAAATACTTACTTTTAAATCATTCTATTTTGTAGATGGCGATTTATTTTGCAGAGGAATATTATTAATACTATTTTCGTATTTTGTAAAATCAAAATATATCAAAATTTAATAATATTATAGGAGGGAAAATGTATGAATTGGTTAGTAGATGTAGAAGATAATACTCCTAGTGTTTGCCCACGAAGTGCATGTTTTACTTTTGATGAATGTATTTGTCGTGGTGAATGCGCTAAAAATACAGGATTCTGCTTAGTAAAGTTTAATGGACCAGATTGTACAAAACGATCTTGTGCAATTTATATGTCATAGTTTCAAACAGTACTTACTAGATTAGTAAACTAGTTATTGATCAAATTTGAGAACCTCTGCATAATAATATAATGAGAGGAGTTGTCGCACAAAGTGAATTTGTGTGCAACTCCTTTTCTTTGTGGGATATCCAACAAAGCTGAATCATGCTTGCCGTTGTAAGGTAAATGCTTAATAGGTTCTTTCCTGAATATTTTTGCGTAAAGAAACAATGATTCCGCAGCAATGGAAACTATTTTTGATTGGCTTGATTACTATTCATAAGAAATTGAAGTAATGTCAAGCCTAGAGTCATTTTGCGGGAGTGTTAGCCGGCTTTACTTCAGTGAGACTTCTTGCATTCCGGACAATTGCCAATCGGTTTTTTGATCACCGGACAGTATGGACCTCAAGATAGGAATATTCACTTTCCACTGTTAGTTGAAATTATAACATAATATAAAAATCCCTATACGGATATAAGAAAAGGGGCTGCCTGGAAATTTACCGATAATCCTCAATTTTATTTGGCCAGGAAATTGCTCTGTATTTCTAATGGCATATTGTAGTTCTGACCACGCTTAATCAGACTGTATAACTTGAAGCTCATGAGTTCTGGACTGGAATTTAAGCAGCTACAGAGCCCGAAGTAGTTCAGATCTTCGTTCTTTGACAGATCTGCGATTTCTTTATCATCCAGGATAAGATCTGCAGCGAAAAGATTTGCTTCATATTCCGTATTATCCCTCATGTTATATAAAACATCATCTTTCATCGGAGCCATTTTGAGCTGAGAGCGATGCAGAATGATGTGACCGAGTTCGTGGGCGGCAACAATCTTTTTCTCTTCCTCAGATAGAAAACTGCTTATCATAACATAAATGGTCTGGCAGCTCATGAAACAGTATCCTTTCAATTTTTCGTAGCGGTCTGTTTCCCCAACGATCACATTCATTTCTTCTAATATCTCAAAAGGATCCCTGGTCTTGAACTTTTTTACAAGTTTTTCTACTTTGTTGTAAATATATGAATTCCCCAAATATATCACCTCGTGTATGAATCAAATAGAAGTGGGCAATGTACTTCTGATAATAAAACTATATCCTATAGGCTGTCCAACAATCACCCCATCTATTTGGCATCTAAATATTTCTTTGGTGTAAATTTCTTTGCACGTCTCTTGGAATCCAGATATAAAGACTGGATCTCATCCATAAAGGCTGTTTTGTCTTCATCAGAAAGTTCCCCGCCGGCGAACATTGCAGCGGCCTGTTCTAAGATCTGCTGAGCTTGTTTTGCTCCACGGTTTCCAAATTGTTCAGATGCTTCTGTGATAAAAGCCTCTTCTTCTGTCATGAGATAGGAGATATCGCAGCTTAAAATGTCTGCAAGTTTCTGATAAAGGTCATGTTTCTTTGGATAACGGCCTTCAATTTCCCATCCCCGAACAGTCCGAAGGGAGACACCGACAGCATCGGCTAATTGGGTTTGGTTGAGTCCTTTGTTCTTTCTTAAATTTTTCACTTTTTCACCGAATGTCATAAAAATACCTACTTTCTAATTGGCGTTTCAGGATCTTTATGTATGATGCTGAAACGGGATAGGAAATAAATTTCCTATAATCAACAAGTTGCCTCTTGACAAGAGGCGAATGATTGCCTATAATGTGAATCACAACAGAAAGGCAACTACTTGCCTATAATATAAATGATATTTCCTTTCTTGTCAATGGATTTACTGAAAATTGCCTATTTTGACACAATCACTATCGTGTGAAAAAGAGTTGGGATGAGATCTGATTGCTTAGGGGAAAGAGAAAGATAGGCAACTTATGGGAGGTGATTGATTTGAAACAGAAGGAAACATTCCTCTGTATTGATCTGAAATCTTTTTATGCTTCTGTTGAGTGTGTGGAAAGAGGACTGAATCCGTTTACTACCAATCTGGTTGTTGCAGATCCGGACCGATCGGTATCCACCATTTGCCTTGCTATCACGCCGGCTATGAAAAAGCTGGGGATCCGTAACCGTTGCAGGATCCATGAGATACCGGATCATATCGAATATATTGTAGCAAAACCGAGGATGCAGCTCTATATGGAGTATTCGGCAAGGATATACGGGATTTATTTAAACTATGTGGCAAAAGAAGATATCCATGTTTACAGTGTGGATGAGTGCTTTATGGATGTCACAAGATACCTTTCCCTGTATCACCTTACAGCGAAAGAAATGGCACAAAAACTGATGGATGCGGTCATGGAAGAAACCGGAATTACAGCAACAGCAGGAATTGGAACTAATCTGTATCTTGCAAAGATCGCAATGGATATTGTGGCAAAACATATAGAGGATCATATCGGAATGCTGGATGAGATTTCTTACCGGGAACAGTTATGGGGACATAAACCATTGAGTGATTTCTGGCGCATTGGTTCCAGAACAGAGAGAAAATTAGCCGGATATGGAATCCAAACGATGGGAGATATCGCACTTGCCTCTATCCAGTCGGAAGACTGGCTGTATAAAATGTTTGGGATCGATGCAGAACTATTGATCGATCATGCCTGGGGCTGTGAGTCCTGTAAAATGAGTGATATCAAAAATTATCATACAGAAGAGCATAGTCTTTCTAATGGACAGGTATTGATGAGAAATTACACATTTGAAGAAGCTGCTGTTGTTGTAAGAGAAATGACAGATGTACTGGTTCTGGATCTGGTGGAAAAGGGACTGGTAACGAATTCTGTAACCTTGTGGATCGCTTACGATCATCGTTTTGAAAGGGAGCCATCGAAAGGAACCGTAAGGTTTCCGGATCGTACCAATCGTTCCAAGGAAATGATCGATACAGTAGAAGCGCTTTATCGAAAGATCGCAGATCCACATACCGGGATCAGACGGATAGAGATCATTGCAAATAAGATAACACCGGAAGGCTATCAGCAATATACTCTTTTCCAGGATTCCATAAAAGCAGAAAAGGAAAGACATCTGCAGGAAGCAGTATTACAGGTGAAAAAGCGTTATGGAAAAAATGCGATCATGCGGGGATCCAATCTGTTGGAATGTTCTACCTATCGGGAAAGAAATAATCAGGTTGGGGGACATCGTGCGTAGGAGGTGAAAGTATGCTGGCAAAGACTTATCAGAAATATTTATATATTCCGAGACCGATTTCCAAAAGATATCCTATGGATGTGCAGCACAGAGTGAAGCAATTTGCCCCTTTTGCAGCACTTCGGGGATTTGAGGAGATCGTTCGGAAACAGGAAATACTTTATGAACAAAGGAAGGTGTTATCCGAAGAACAAAAGTGTGGATTGGATAGTAAGCTTCAGATGGTTTCTGTTGGAATGAAGATACAGGCAACTTATTTTAAAGAAAGCTGGGAAATGAAACCGGCAGGCCAGTATCATACGATTTGCGGAACCGTTGAATTTTTTGATCCATCCATTCATTTACGGATTGATGATACGATCATTTTGATCCCGGATCTTTGTGAGTTATCCGGAGATATATTTGAAGAATTGGAATTACCTTGTTAAATATAATCAGCAGAAATTCTTAGGATACTGGGTGAGTGGGAATCCAGAGAGAATAAGGATGGATGCGCCAGATCAACAAAGCAGGTCTGGGATTTGATGATCATGCTGTTCGTGCAGCTTTGGCACTTACGGAATGGACAACATGATGCTCATAAGGCGGATTTGATTTCCCTTTGATCCGTTGAGTAATAAAATGGACTTTTTTATTATTGCTTAAAGGAGGAAGCCTATGGGATCAGATGCTATCAGATGGCATGTACATTGCTCTGTATGCGGAGCATTTATTGAAAAAAGCGCACATTGTGATTCAGAAGTAGAATGCAAGAAATGTAGAAGCACTTTGGAGATTTTAGTAAAAGATGATATTGTTTCAGTACGGCCTTTGCACATCAAAGACGAAAAACTGAAAGAAAGAATGCGGGTATATTCTCAAAAAGTGATGAATTCCCGAAAGGAAACTAAATAAAATGAGCTATCAGGATAAGCGGTGGATTTGGCTGGAACCATCAAGGCTGCACCTGATAGCAAGAGTTTGTCAAGGAGCTGAACCTGACTGGAATCATGAAGAGCCCGGCAAAACATTTGCAGATACAATGCAGGATGATATTTCATTCTGTGTCTGTGGAAGCATTTGTTTTGCCGGCTTTTTTTGTTTTCTCAAAAATTTAAAAAAAGTTGAGTTTTTAACCTGTAAAACAGGGCTTTTTCCTTTCTATATATAGAGGGCAAAGTTTCAGTTGTAAAAATCAGAGATACTACGGAATTTTGTATGATATAGCCGAAGGAGGTAATTACATAGGAGCTGCGGACTCCCGTTCAAAAAAAACGGGTGAGTTCGTGGCTAATTGTGATGAGTTTTTTATAGAGTTCATGAATCACCCGTAGCCGTAAGGCAGAAAGGTGGTCCATATGTTGACATTAAAAGAATTAAAGAAAGTAGTAAAAGTGGCAGGTATGACAAAGAGAGTCCCTTCTGAAAAGGCGTTAGAAAAAGAAGAGATTGTAGTAAAGGAAATTCTGAGTGGGGAATGTGATATTACCGTTTACGCAAATGGGTATGTGTTATACAGGGAAAACGGAAAGAAAACCATCTTTCCACTCCATTCCTGTAAAGATTATCAATACATGGATGTGAAGGAAGATCGAAGTATTATGAACGAAGAATTTTTTGACAACGAAAATTGGTACATTCGTTTGTTAATGGAAGCAACGGATCGTATGGAAATAAATCAGACTAAGGTGGCATCAAACCATAGACTCGTTTCGTATAGCGATTATGCGGATGACAGGATCTTACTGCTAGATCCAGCTTCAGATTTTCTCGACCAGTATATTGAAAAAGAGATGGTCCGCGATTTCTTAGGTTGTCTGACTGCCAGACAGAAAGAAATCATCCAGTTATTTTACTTTGAAGAAATGAATCAAGAGAAGATTGCAGACTATCTTGGAATCAGACAGCAGAGTGTTTGTGAAATGATGCAAAGAGCACTTTCTGTCATGAAAAAACATGCAGATAAAGAAGAAAATTAAAAAAAATCAAAAAAATTTAAAAAGCACCCTGTAAAACAGGCCGTTTTCCTTTCGTTATATGAAGACGTTTGTAAGAAACACTTCATGTACCTTGAAAAGAGAATAGCCTGCCCGGAGTGATACCTGCCTTGAATGTGCATTGTGCGTGTCCTGACAGAGAAAACGTTTTGGAGATATGGACTCTAAAACAGGAACGGATCCGGGGAAGAGAACAGGAAAACGCTTAAATCTTAAATAAAAAATAATTGTCTGAATCAAAATGAGGATGACAGTAGAAATCATATGGCGGTGTTTGTTTGAAAAAGCAGATACCGCCATATATTTGTGCTGTTATCTCAGCAAAGTGCTGACTGTCCCAAATAGCACAAAACCAGGAAAGGAGGGGATTATTTTCAGGAAAGAATGATGGAAAGCGATGAACAAGTATAACGGATAAATAAGATTCAGAAGAAAGGAAGGATTTAAGAACATGAAAGTGAAACAAAAAGCAAAGCGGGTTGTATCCGGATTGCTGACAGCGGTCACTCTTTTATCTACGGTGTTATCACCAATCAGCAGTTATGCTGCGGAGCTTCCGAAAGAAAGAAAACTGCCTCTTTTGGAAGAGGTACAAAGCCGGCTAGATGAAGATGAGATTGTTCTGGCAAAGGATTATCAGGTGGAAGTGGGAACAAATTTTGATGTAAAAACAGATTTTACAGGGTTAGAGATCAAGGATGCGGCAAAAGTAAAGATTACTTTTGAAGAAGCGAAGAATGAGCAGGGAGAGGATTTTACAACATCCCATGCAGATACCTATAAAACTGTTTATCAGGTAGAAACGGTCAATCAGGAACATCCGAATTATCAGATCAGCAGAAATGTGGTCGTAAAGGAAATAGAAAAAGAGAGTGAAAGTCCTTCAGCAGATGCAGAGCAATCCGAAACAAAAGAGACGGAAGAAGATGAGGAGGATTCAGAGAAGCCGTCAGAAATCCCAACAGAGACACCGGATGTATCAGAAGGAAATGCTGCTTTTGATGCTTTGGTAGAACAGATGGCAGAGCAGGATACCTTTGATGAAGAATCGGGATTAGCATTACATGATGTAATGGAACAAGCTGCAAATCAGGGAGTTGATTTTGAGTCTATGGAAACCGGAGAAGTTGCGACTTTTTCAGCAATAGCAGCCAGAGATGCAAGTGTAGGATCTCAGCAGGTAACTATTGAAAAAGGTCCAATATATCGATATGCAGACTATGGGCTTGGAACATATCTTACAGAGCCGTATTATATTTCTTATGGAAGTGTAAGAGCAACGGCTTATTGTATCCAGCCGGCAAAACCAGGACCAGGATCCGGCACTTATACCATCACAAAGCTGGCTGATAATCAGACTCTTGCAAAGGTATGTTATTACGGTACCGATGCGGCAGGTGCAGAAAGTTATTTTGCGAACAAGCACAGTGATTTTTCAGCAGGAAAGAGATTTATTCTTGTCCATATGGCGGCTGCTTATGCTTATGGCAGTAGTGATGCGTTCTATGGAACTAATGCAACAGGACAGGAACTAGCAATGGATATTTACAATTATTGTGTAAAGAAGCCTGAGATACCGGATGTGTCCATGTCATTTTCCGATGCCAATGTAAAGGCTTATGTAGAAGGAAATACACAGCGTACAAAGGAAATCACATTCCATGCGGCAGGACAGCAGAGTGTGACGATCAGCCTTCCTTCCGGAGTGCGTTTTCACAACGTGAGTACAGGAAGTACAAGTACACCGGGAGCAAAGGTAACGGTCAAGGGAGGTACAAAGTTTTATCTTTCTGCGCCTCTGACACAGGCAGAAGATACCGCAGAAGTATTTGCTACAACGATGGCAGGTGGATTGAAGAAAGATTATTCTGCGTATAAGCTGACAACGAATTCCAGTACTCAAGATCTTGCCTTTATTTTTGGAGAAGGTGTGGAAACAACAAATAAAGTAAGCCTGAATGTTACATGGACAAAGCAGGCGGAGGTTTCCATTGTAAAGAATGATAAAGACACCGGAAACCATCTGGCAGGAGCTATTTATGGTGTTTACCGTGATAAGGAGTGCTCAGATCTGATCACGCAGATGCCTGAGACAGATAAAAAGGGCGCTTCTAAAGTAATCATCGAAAAAACACAGGATGTTGTGTATGTAAAAGAGATCCAGCCACCGGCAAATTATCAGGCAGATCCAACTGTTTATCCGGTAGATATCAATATCGGTAAAACAAGTACAAAGAATGTTCTGAATGAACGTACTTATGCAAAGATCCATCTGATCAAAGAAGATGCGCAAACAGGAGCAAATCCACAAGGAGATGCGACTTTAGAAGGTGCGGTGTATGGCCTCTATGCGAGAGAAAACATTGTACATCCAGATGGAACAACAGGAATTGTCCATAAAGCCGGTGATCTTGTATCTACCTTAAAAGTAGATCAGAAGGGAGATGCGGTGGTAAAAGACCTGTATCTTGGAAAATATTTTGTAAAAGAGATCCAGGCGCCGGAAGGATATCTGTTAGACGAGACAGAGCATGATGTGGAATGTGCTTATGAAGGTGGTACAGTCCCAACGATAGAACGTACTGTGAAATCAACAGAACTTGTTATGAAACAGCCGTTCCAGATCATAAAAGCTGCGAACAATGGGCAAACGGATGCAGATCTGTTAAAAGGGGCAGGTTTCAGCGCTTACTTAAAGAGCAGCCTGGAGAAAAAAGAAGATGGAAGTTATGATTTTTCCCATGCAGAGCCAGTCATCCTTACAGCAGATGGTAAAACGGAAATGTTCACAGATGAGAAAGGGTATGCGTGCAGTATTCCGCTTCCATATGGAACGTATATTGTACGAGAAACAACCACACCTCATAATTATAAACCGGTAGAGGATTTTGAGATTACCATCCGTGAAAACAATCCGGATAAACCGCAGGTTTGGAAGGTACTGTTGGACAAAGAATTTTCCGCAAAGTTAAAGATCATCAAAAAAGATGATGAAACAAAGAAACCGGTGTTAGTAGCCGGCACAGAATTTAAAATTTATGATCTGGATCATAAGAAATATGTGGAACAGGTAACAACCTATCCTACGGTCACAGTCCATAAATCTTTCTTTACGGACAGCCAGGGATACCTGATCTTACCGAAAAACTTAGAGATCGGGCACTATCGTATTGAAGAAGTGACAGCACCGGATGGATATGTTGTCAACAAAAACTATGTAGAGATCACCGTGGATTCGGATACTGCCTATGAAGTAGATGGAGTAAGTGGAGATGTGATCATTGAAGTTTCCTATGAAGATCAGCCGGTAAAGGGAAATCTTATTGTGTATAAGAAAGGTGAGATGCTTTCCGGTTTTGAGAACGACTTTATCTATAAAGAACAGTACCTTTCCGGTGCGGAATTTGAAGTACGTGCGGCAGAGGATATCTGCACTCCGGATTATCAGAAAGATGCAGATGGGAACCGTATCGTACTTTATGCAAAGGATACGCTTGTGACAACGATCACAACGGGAGAGAGTGGAAAAGCTGTAGCAAAGGATCTGCCGCTTGGAAGATACTATGTAGTGGAAACAAAGGCACCGGAAGGATTTGTATTAAATCCGGAGCCAGTAAAGGTTGCATTAACTTATCAGGATCAGGATACACCGATCGTTGAAGCAGAAGCAATCGTAGGAAATGACAGACAGAAAGTCTCTATTTCCGTAGAAAAACAGGATGCAGAAAATGGACGGGTATTATCTGGGGCTGTATTTGGCATCTATAACAAGAAAGATATCCAGGCAAATGGAAAAGTTCTTGTGAAAGCAGATACCTTATTACAGGAAATGACATCCGATGAGAACGGTATGGCAACATGCACCCTGGATCTTCCATTTGGAGAATACTATGTAAAAGAATTAAAAGCGCCGGAAGGTTTTGTTTCTTCGGATGAGGTTCTGGAATTTGTTGCAGAGTATCAGGGACAGGAGACGAAGATTGTTTCCTTACAGGCCGTAAAGAAGAATGAACCGACTACAGCAGAGTTCACAAAGTCTGATCTGACCACAGGCGTAGAGCTGGAGGGCGCAAGATTGAAGGTCATGGATAAAGATGGAAATGTGATCGATGAATGGACATCTGAAAAGGATAAGCCACATGTGATCAAGCGTCTGGTTGTCGGAGAAACCTATACCCTTCATGAAGAGTTTGCTCCATACGGTTATCTGAAAGCAACGGATGTGACATTTACGGTCAAAGATACTGCCGAAGTACAGAAAGTGGAAATGAAGGATGAAGTTCCAAAAGGGCTTCTGATCATCAACAAAAAGGGAGAATTTTTAGAGAAGATCACTCTTCTGGATAATGTGAAAGGAACGGTAGAACATTTCTTTGAATATATCACAGGAAACTTAAGTGAAGTCACCTTTGAAGTCTATGCTGCAGAAGATATCAAGGCTGCGGATGGTGTAAGTGCAGACCATTATAAGAAAGATGAGCTGGTAGGCACGATCACAACCGATGAAAAGGGGATCGCAAAAATGGAAGACCTTCCAGTAGGAAAATATTATGTGAAGGAAGTGAAAACGGCACATGGTTTTGTACTGGATGGAGAGCCTAGATTTGTGGATCTGACCTATCGCGATCAGGATACGCCAGTGGTTACTTTTGATGAAGAATGGCAGAACAACCGCCAAAAGATAAAAGTAACAGTCCTTAAGAAAGAAAAGGATACAGAACGTATGCTGGAAGGTGCGATCTTCGGGTTATTTACAAAAGAAGATATCAAAGGCAGAGATGGAAAAGTCCTGATGGAAGCCGGAACGCTGATCGAGCAGAAAACAACAGATGAAAATGGACAGATCCTTTTCAAAGCAGATCTTCCAGTGGATGGGATCTATATCGTAAAAGAAATCTATGCACCGGATGGTTTTGTGACATCGAATGAAGAAAAGGAATTCACTTTTGAGTATGGAAAACCAGAAGAAGCTGAGGTTTCCTATGAGTTTGTTTTTGAAAATGAGTCGACAACGGTAGAACTTACGAAAACAGACCTTACCACAGGAAAAGAACTTCCGGGAGCTCATCTGAAGGTGACAGATGAAGATGGAAATGTAATCGAGGAGTGGGTATCTACAGATAAAGCCCATGTGATCAAGGAGCTGACAGTTGGAAAATCCTATACGATGACAGAAACAAAACCGGCAGATGGATATGTAACTGCTGAGAGCATTACCTTTACAGTAGAAAATACTGCAGAAATCCAGAAACAGGAGATGAAAGATGATGTGACAAAGGTGTTGATCTCTAAACAGGATATTGCAGGAAAAGAACTTTCAGGTGCAAAACTTACGATCTTAGATGAAGATGGAAAAGTGGTAGAAAGCTGGACATCTACAGAAGAGGCACATTATATAGAGATGCTTCCAATCGGAAAGTACACGCTCAGGGAAGAAACGGCACCGGAAGGTTATCTGGTTGCAAAGGATGTGGAATTTGAAGTAAAAGATACCGCCGAAGTGCAGAAGGTTGTTATGGTTGATGAGGAAAAACCAAAAGAAAGTACTCCGGAAGGTGGAAAACCTTCTAAAGATGCACCGAAGACTGGGGATAACACCAACTTGCTGTTATGGCTGATCGTGCTTGGAATGAGCTTAAGTGGAGTGGTAGTCCTTGGAAGAAAAATAAAGAAGAAATAATGTAAGGGAAAGCGTTCATGGAAACCTGAGGGAATCTGTGAACGCTTTTTTTGTTAGGAGGAACATGAGAATGGACAGGAGAAGAGATAAGAACCTGATCGTGGAACCAAATGCAGCAATGCCGGGGAGAAAATACAGTGAAGAAAAACCCTGGTCTTGTAAATATTGCTACTGGTGGGGAGGGAGAAAAAAGGGCTGCATTGAGAAGCAGTGTTATTATTTGCTTCCCCCAAAGGATCAAGGGAAGAAAGGGAGTGGTTAATTGCAGGATGAAGTGAATGAAAAAATCATAGCTCTGTGTGTCCAGACAACTCGGATGAGTACCGGCGTGCTAAAGGCATCTATGAGAAAATTTCTGGATGGAATGAGCAGACAGAAACAGAAACGGGTACAGGTAAAACAGGCTGTCAAAACAGGAAAAGCACAGGAAAAGGGCAGAGAAAAAGAAAGAAAACGACAGGAGATGAAAAAGCCTCATGGAAAGCAGACGATAAAACAACTGATCGCACAGGGAGCACAGCTTACCAATATTCAGATCACGGATCAAAATATCAAGTCATTTGACCGGGTAGCCCGTAAATATGGGATCGATTATAGTCTGAAAAAGGATTCCCATGTGGAACCGCCATTGTATCTGGTATTTTTTAAATCGAAAGATGTGGACGTGATGACGGCTGCTTTTAAAGAATATGCAGGCATAGAGCTGGATCAGTCTAAAAAGAAAAAGCCTTCTGTCCGAAAGAAACTGCAGAAGACACAGGAGAGGAAAGCAAAACATCGTCAGAGAGTCAAGACGAAGCAGAAAGTCAGAGGGCAGGAACGATGATCCGGGAAAAGATGCAGAATATCCAGATGAAGAGAGTGGTGATATTAAGTATTCCGTATCTGATCATCTTCTATCTTGCAGATAAAAGCTTTTGGCTATACCGCCATTGCATTGGTGACAGTATGATTGAAAAAATCGGTGTGATGCTGATGAATTTCCAACTGGCATTTACCAACTGGCTCCCAAGTTTCCATATGCAAGATCTGTTAGGAGGATTGGTGACCGCACTTATCTTTCGGTTGATCTTGTATTATAAAGCGAAGAATGCGAAGAAGTTCCGGCATGGAGAAGAGTATGGATCGGCCAGATGGGGAAACCGGAAGGATATCGAGCCATTTGAAGATCCGGTGTTTGAAAATAACATTATTCTGACCGAAACAGAACGGCTTACGATGAACAGCAGGCCAAAGGCTCCCCAATATGCCAGAAACAAGAATGTGATCGTGATCGGGGGCTCAGGATCAGGTAAAACCAGATTTTACGTCAAACCCAATCTGATGCAGATGACAGATCATGTATCCTATGTGGTCACTGATCCAAAGGGAACGATCATTGTAGAATGCGGAAAGATGCTGGTAAATGGCGGCTATCGGATCAAGGTGCTGAATACGATCAATTTTAAAAAGTCCATGCACTATAATCCATTCCATTATATCCGTAGTGAAAAAGATATCTTAAAATTGGTGAATACCATCATAGCAAATACGAAGGGGGAAGGAGAAAAATCTACGGAGGATTTCTGGATCAAAGCGGAACGCCTTCTGTACTCTGCCCTGATCGGTTATATCTGGTATGAAGCGCCGGAAGAAGAACAAAATTTTTCTACGCTTTTGGAATTTATCAATGCCAGTGAAACGAGAGAAGACGATGAAGAATTTAAAAATGCGGTAGATGAATTATTTGAAGAATTGGAAGCAGAGAATCCGGAACACTTTGCAGTCAGACAATATCAAAAATATAAGCTGGCTGCAGGAAAAACAGCAAAGTCTATCCTTATTTCCTGCGGCGCCAGACTGGCTCCTTTTGATATCCAGGAACTTCGGGAGATTATGTCTTATGATGAGATGGAGCTGGATATGATCGGAGATCAGAAGACAGCAATGTTTGTCATTATCAGTGATACGGATGATACTTTTAATTTTGTGGTAGCAATCATGTACACACAGCTGTTTAATCTGCTCTGTGATAAAGCTGATGATGAACATGGGGGAAGACTTCCTTATCATGTCCGGTTGCTATTAGATGAGTTCAGTAATATTGGCCAGATTCCAAAATTCGATAAATTGATCGCAACCATCCGAAGTCGTGAGATCTCAGCATCGATTATTTTGCAGTCTCAGAGTCAGTTGAAGACCATTTATAAGGATGCGGCAGAAACAATCACAGGCAATTGTGATACTGTATTGTTTTTAGGTGGAAAGGAAAGTTCGACTTTGAAAGAACTTTCTGAAACTCTTGGAAAAGAGACGATTGATCTGTATAACACTTCTGATACGAGAGGAACAAGCCAGTCTTACGGTTTAAATTACCAAAAGACAGGAAAAGAACTGATGAGCCGGGATGAGCTAGCTGTTATGGATGGAAATAAATGTATTTTGCAACTCCGAGGTGTTCGGCCATTTCTCAGTAACAAATACGATATCACAAAACATAAGAGATATAAAGAATTGGCAGATGCGGATAAAAGGAATGCGTTTGATGTGGAAAAATATCTGGAACATAAATTGGTCTTTTCACAAGATACGGAATTTGAGGTGTATGAAGTGAACGTAACCGAAGAAGATGTGAAGGTGGTAATAGAGGAAGAATTAGATTAAAAAGAGTATCTTTCGGATAAGAAATGTGATATTCTTTTGTAAAGACAAATAAGAGATGATCGGGCTGAAAGCAAGGGGAAGTTTCTTGTGCGAGAGAAAATAGGGGAAAAGGATAAAAAACGGAAGTTGTGGAGGAAATAAAATGAGTGGTATAAAAGATCCTAGATGGTCTAAGCAGTTTGGCGATTTCGGAGAACAATTAGTAATGTATTTGATTGGAAGACAAAAAAATATGAAAGTTGCATTAGTAGACCATGCTGGCGCAGATTTGATTGCTTCTGATTTGGGAAATAAAGATAATAGATATGCAATCTCAGTTAAAAGTCACACTTTAAATATTAAAATAAGTGAAAATAATGTAAATATTGAAAGTAAATTATATAATTTTGATGAACATAACATAAAACAGTTGAAAAGTTTCGCTGAGAACTTTTCACTTGAACCAGTAGTGTCAATTGTTATTGTTCAACCTCAAATTCCACAGGATCATCCATATTGGAAAACAAAATTAGAAAAATCTAAAAAAAGCAAAGGGAAATATTTTGAAAAACATGATAAGTTGGTAATAGATGTGTTTACATTTTTACTAAAAGATGCTGAAAAGATGATGAATGAAGGACGAAGATATTGTACGCCTAAAAATACGAAACCAGGAGGATTTAATTTCAAATTTGAAAATTTATATTTTGCTGAGTTACTCGCTGATAAAAGAATTGATCACACAAGGTTGAGTTTTGATTCAATTGAGTATATGAGATTATGGGATGTTGAAAATCCGATGGACTTAGATGCGACAGAAGAATTATCTTGGGAAGATTATGAAAGTTAAAAATCATGCAAAAACTATAAAGAAGAAAGCAATAAATGATTAAGGTGAAAATTATACTAAAATATTAAGAGAGTCTAATATGCCAGTAGAACTTTCTGAAATTGTTAGTAGTATTCAAAGAAAAGAATCAAGATTAGAGTTGGGAAAACAATGGCGAAAAAGTGTAAAATATATGAAGTTAAATATGATTCTTCAGTGAATATTTTTGAAACATTATTCAAAACGGTTTATTCAGAAAATTTATCATTTCCGGAAACTAAGAAATATGAATTTTATTGTCCGTCCTCAAAGCTTAGAAGATATTATATTAAAAGTGAGTTTTCATATAATGGTAAAAAAAGCGTTAATATGCAGTTCTCGGGCGACATAGATTTTAACTACTATGATGGACGAAAGCGGTTATACAACAGTTTTATGCAAATTCTTAATATAACTGAAAAGGATAAGAACTGCAAAGACGAAGTTAAAGATACAAGAATCCGTATTAAGAGATGTTGCAACAGAGTAGAAAATATAAGAAATGTATCTATTATGCCTGTTAATGGAGGTTTACAGCTATTAAAACAGGCGGTCGGAAGAGATCGGTTAGATACTTTTGTTTGGTGTTTGGGGATGCATTTTAGGAACTATAGAACTAATGGAGAGAGTATTTTATTTAATTACTGTACACCAGCATACATGGATTCTTTGAAAAGTTTTTTAAACCTATTTGATAATATTTTCGAATATTTTGAATGCATTTATCATATCGATGATAAATCTTTTATTAATGAATTAATTAAGTCTGGAGCTAAGCCGATTGATACAATTGAAAGAATTAACGAGTACTTGTATTTGACTGAAAAATTTTGGCATAAAAAAGCTGTCGGATATCAAGAAAAAGGGTTAATTTTTCAAAGTTGATGTAGGAACTAGAAGATATAGAAGTGCTAAATAGCAAAATAGTTGTGTCCTACAACTTTCAGTTTTGCAAATCGAATTTTACTACAAAACAGAATAATGAGCGTTGGAGCATGTAGAAATCCATCTATGTGCTCTATTTTTTTACGCTTTTTTAAGAAAAAGTCCTGATGATCAGGCAGAAAGGAAAAGGAAGTGAAGATAAAAATAAGATCACCTTGCAAATAAAACAGGTAAAAAAAGAGGTCTGAATAATAGGGAAAGGAGAGAGGAAACGCTGACAGACCATAGAAACAGCGTTTATTCGGAAAAGAATATGGGATTTTTCGGAAGTGCAATTACAATCTTACAGACATTAGTCGTAGCGATTGGTGCAGGTCTTGGTGTCTGGGGAGTCATCAACCTGATGGAAGGTTACGGAAATGATAATCCGGGTGCAAAATCACAGGGAATTAAGCAGCTTATGAGTGGCGGTGGTGTGATCCTGATCGGTACACAGTTGATTCCGCTTTTGAGTGGATTATTTGGTTAAAGGAAAGGAGTAGAGATCCATGTTCAGTCAAATTTTTGATGCGATTGAGGAATGGATGAGGGAACTTCTATCAGGAATGATCAGTTCCAACCTGGACCGCATGTTTACCGATGTCAACCAGAAGACAAGTGAGATTGCGGGGCAGGTTGGACAGACACCGCAAGGTTGGAATAGTAGTATCTTTAGTATGATCGAAGGACTATCGAATTCGGTCATTATGCCGATTGCAGGTATCATCATAACATTTGTATTGTGTTATGAACTGATCTCCATGCTGACAGAGCGAAATAATATGCATGATATTGATACATGGATGTTCTTTAAGTATTTTGTAAAAATGTGGATCGCCGTTTATCTGGTAAGTAATACGTTTACCATTACGATGGCAGTCTTTGATGTAGGACAAAGCGTCGTAAACTCGGCAGCGGGGCTGGTTTCTGGAGATACATCCATAGATATCAGTTCTGCGATCACAGATTTATCGGCTACATTGGAAAGCATGGAGATTGGGGAACTTGTGATATTGGCATTGGAAACTTTGATTGTAAGTTTCTGTATGAAGATCATGTCTGTATTGATCACGGTTATTTTGTATGTACGTATGATAGAAATTTACCTTTATACCTCAGTTGCGCCGATCCCATTCGCAACGATGAGTAATAGAGAGTGGGGACAGATCGGAACAAATTATTTCAGAGGACTCTTTGCCCTGGCTTTCCAGGCATTTCTGATGATGGTGTGTGTTGCTATTTATGCAGTATTAGTGGCAGGCATCCAGTTTTCAGATAATCTGAGTTCTTCATTATTTGGTGTAATGGCATATACGGTGATCTTATGTTTCAGTCTGTTCAAGACAGGATCACTCAGTAAGTCAATCTTTAATGCACATTAAAAAGAAAGGAAGTGAAACACATGGCGTATGTGAGTGTGCCGAAAGATTTAACGAAAGTAAAGAATAAAGTGGCATTTAATCTTACGAAAAGGCAATTGATCTGTATTGGCATTGGAGCAGCTATGGGAATTCCCTGTTATTTTCTCTTTAGAAATGCTCTTGGAATCAATAATGCTGCAGTCCTTATGGTACTTATGATGCTGCCGGCCTTTTTGTTTGCCATGTATGAGAAAGATGGAATGCATCTGGAAGACGTATTGATGCATGTGATCCGGGTGAAATTTATCCGGCCATCTGTCAGAAAATATGAAACTGAAAACTATTATGAATCGGATCCAGATGGAGAAGATCAGAAAACGATGAGAAAGGAAGAAAGGAAAGGGGGGAAAAGCGGTGGTAAGAAAAAGAAAAAAGGCCGCAAATAAAAAGACGAATGGAAAGAAACTTACCGTTCAACAGACCATTGCCTATAAAGAAATGGGAAGGGATGGTATTTGCCGGGTGCAGGGAAATGTCTATTCCAAATGTATCCGGTTTTACGATATCAACTATCAGTTAGCGCAGAATGAAGATAAGAATGCGATCTTTGAAAACTGGTGTGATTTCCTGAATTATTTTGACAGCAGCATCCATTTTCAGCTCAGTTTTATCAATCATAAGAGCAGCATGAAGGAGTTTGAGCAGGTGATCAAGATCAGTCCACAGGGAGATGCTTATGATGATATCCGTATGGAATATGCCAACATGCTGAAAAAACAGCTTGCAAGAGGAAACAATGGTTTGGTGAAAACGAAATACATCACCTTTTCCATTGAAGCGGAAAATATCCGGGAAGCAAAACCGAAGCTGGAGCGTATCGAATCCGATATCCTGAATAACTTTAAGATCCTTGGTGTGATGGCGTATCCTCTGAATGGGGAGGAACGATTGCGGATCCTGTATGAAACCTTTAATCCGGATTCCACAGTAGATTTCCAGTTTGATTATGGCTCTATGATCAAAACTGGTTTAAACACAAAAGATTATGTAGCGCCTACCAGTTTTGTCTTTAAGGATGGGAAGACCTTCCAGATGGGAAATACGATGGGGGCGGTTTCTTATTTACAGATCCTGGCTCCGGAGCTGACAGACAAGATGCTGGCAGAGTTTTTGGATATTGATAAGGACTTGATCGTAAATCTGCATATTCAGTCTGTGGATCAGATGAAAGCGATCAAGCTGGTAAAAAGTAAAGTAACGGATATCAACAGAATGAAAATTGAAGAGCAGAAAAAAGCAGTAAGAGCAGGGTACGATATGGATATCATTCCGTCGGATCTGAATACCTATGGAGGGGAAGCAAAACGGCTTTTGGAAGATCTGCAGTCACGAAATGAGCGTATGTTTCTTGTAACAGCGCTCTTTTTAAATACCGCAAAAAGCAAGCAGGAATTGGATAATGCGATCTTTCAGACGGCTGGTATCGCTCAGAAATATAATTGTATGTTAAAGCGTCTGGATTATCAGCAGGAAGAAGGCTTGATGAGCAGCCTTCCCCTTGGAGTTAGCCATATTCCGATAAAAAGAGCGCTGACAACGACCAGCACAGCGATTTTTGTACCATTTACCACACAGGAATTATTTATGGGTGGCGATTCTTTGTATTATGGACTGAACGCTACCAGCAATAACCTGATCATGGTAGATAGAAAGAAGTCGAAAAACCCTAATGGCCTGATCCTCGGTACGCCCGGATCAGGAAAATCCTTTGCAGCAAAAAGGGAAATGACAAATGTATTTTTTACGACCAATGATGACATTATCATTGGAGATCCGGAAGGTGAGTATTATCCATTGGTTCATGCTTTGGGAGGACAGGTCATCCATATTTCTCCAAACAGTAAGGATTACATCAATCCGATGGATATCAACATGAATTATTCTGAGGATGATAATCCGCTGGGAGTAAAATCTGACTTTATTTTATCCCTTTGTGAATTGATCATGGGAAGCCGGGATGGAATTGAAGCGGAAGAAAAGTCTGTCATTGACCGATGCCTTCCGCTTGTATATCAGAACTATTTTTCTGATCCGAAACCGGAAAATATGCCAATCCTTGGAGATCTGTATGATTGTCTCCGCAAACAGAAAGAACCTCAGGCACAGAGGATTGCCACAGCTTTGGAAATCTACGTCAACGGATCTTTGAAAGTGTTTAATCACCAGACCAACGTAGAACTGAATAACAGGATTGTCTGTTTTGATATCAAGGAACTCGGAAAGCAGTTGAAAAAGCTTGGAATGCTCATCATACAGGATCAGGTGTGGAACCGGGTGACTGTCAACCGTGGCGTAAAATCTACCTGGTACTATATCGATGAATTCCATCTCCTTCTGAAAGAAGAGCAGACGGCATCTTATTCGGTAGAGATCTTCAAGAGGTTTAGGAAGTGGGGCGGAATCCCGACTGGAATCACGCAGAATATAAAGGACCTCCTATCCAGCCGGGAGATTGAAAATATTTTTGAAAACAGTGATTTTATTTTGATGTTAAATCAGGCTGCAGGTGACCGGCAGATTCTGGCAAAACAATTAAATATCTCACCGTATCAGTTGTCTTATGTTACGAATTCCGGGGAAGGAGAAGGACTTCTCTTTTATGGGACAACGATCATTCCGTTTAAGGATAAGTTTGATAAGTCCCTGAAGTTATATTCTCTGATGACAACAAAGCCGGAAGAAGTGGAACAAAGAGAAAAGGAAGGAGGCGGAAGTCTTGGCAGGGAAAGAACTGAAAGGAAGAGAGAAAGTTGTAAGTAAAATGACAAGAGACGGTCTAACGGAAGAAAATCTGGCAGATGGTTCCGTAAAAGATATCAGCCATAAAAGCCGGGGCAGACCGCCGGAAATGAAACAGGACTTTGTTTTTGACCGGGAAAAGAAGAAAGCCCAGCAGCCGGATGGACAAGGAGAGGAACGGAATCTGCAAAAAAAGCAGATCCGAAAATCCTCTTTGCGAAAAGAAGCAATATCTGAAGAACCTATTTTAGAAGAATCCGTGTTAGACGGAGAGGAATTTGGGGAGAAAAAAGTATCTGAAAAATCTCCCCAATACAAGAAAAAGTTTCGGGAACATGCGCAGATACCGGAAGATGACTCCTTGACCGGACAGAAGAAAAAGATCCGGAAAAAGCAGATCCAAAAACAGATGAGAAAAGAGCAGACAAAATCCGGAAGATTATCCTTTGATGATGAGGAAAATCAGATGGTAAAAGGTCCGGGGATGAAACCGGGCAGAACCATTGGAAGGTATGCGGTAAGGGATGCAGTTTCAAAAGGGGTATCGGATCCAGAAGAAGAGGAACAGGATGTTGCAACGGAAATGGTTCAGTTTGCAGAAAGAGGGACCGAAACAGCGGTAAGAGGTCTGCGCTATGCACAGCTTCGGAGTCAGCGAGCAGATGTAAAGGCAAACCGGAGAGGATATCATCTGGATGAAACCGGAGAAAAGTTAAAATTTGGTATGAGTGACAGCATGGGGAAAGCAGGGGCGGAGGAAACGGCCAAAAAGTCGGAAGAGAAGAAAAGGGTTCTGAACCGCTTTTTCCAGAGAAAACGATATAAGGATGCCTATCGGGCTGCCAGAACAGGAAAATCTGCAGGCAGTGCAGGCGGGGCGGCAACTGTTGCCGGCGTTGAGAATATAACCGTGAAAGCGAAGATCGCATTAAAAGAGATTGTGAAGCGGAATCGGGCTGTATTTTTCGGCGCCGGTATTTTTATACTCTTATTTCTGATCGTGGCAGTATCTTTGGGAAGCTGCAGCGCTTCCATACAAGGGGGCGGCTCTGTGATCGAGATCACAACATATCCGGGAACGGATGAAGATATCTATGCGGCTGAGAACTACTATGTTTCTTTGGAAACGGCTTTGAACCAGCAGATCAATGAGATGGAAACTACCCATCCGAACTATGATGAATACCAGTACAACGTAGGCGAGATCGCTCATAATCCGTATCATCTGATCTCCTATCTGACAGCAAAATATGGGGATTGGAAATTTGAAGATATCAAGGATGAATTAAAGGCTTTATTTGAAGCACAGTACAGCTTGGATACAGAAAGCAAAACAGAAACCGTGACAGAAACGAAGACAGTACGGGTAGGGGAATCCTTAGGGAACGTAGTTACCAGCGGTTACTGTAATTGTTCGATCTGTTGCGGACAATGGTCAGGCGGTCCTACAGCGAGTGGCGTTTATCCAACCGCAAACCATACGATCGCGGTAGATGCTTCTGATCCATTTGTTCCGATGGGAACAAAGATTGTGATGAATGGCGTGGAATATACCGTAGAGGATACGGGAGCCTTTGCAAGATATGGAGTGCAGTTCGATATTTACTATGATAATCATAGCGCAGCATCCGCACATGGTCATAAGACCTGGGAAGCGTTTATTGCGGATAGTAACGGAAGCAATGAAGTGACGGTAACGAATACAACAACGAAAAAGATCTTGTATGTAACCTTAGGGAATACAGGATTTGATGCAGTCGCAAGAGCCAATCTGAATGAGGAACAGATGATCCTATACAATGCTTTGAATACCACCTATGGAAACAGAAATTACTTGTGGGATATAGGAAATATCTCCACAGGCTCCGGTTCGGACGGAATGAGTTATGAGATACCGCCGGAAGCATTACAGGATGAAGAATTTGCCCGGATGATCCGGGAAGCTGAGAAATATCTGGGAGTTCCGTATGTGTGGGGAGGTTATTCTCCGTCTGGATTTGACTGTTCCGGATTTGTTTCTTATGTGATCAATCATTGCGGAAACGGATGGAACCTGGGAAGACAGACCGCAGAGGGATTGCGAAACAGTTGTACGTTTGTTTCTCCGGGAGATGCAAAGCCGGGGGATCTGATCTTTTTCCAGGGAACGTATAGTACGCCCGGAGCAAGCCATGTAGGGATCTATGTGGGAAATAACATGATGATCCATTGTGGAGATCCAATCCATTATTCCAATGTCAGTACCGCATATTGGCAGCAACATTTTATGTGCTATGGCAGATTGCCATAAGAAGGGAGAGTGAAAGATTTGAATAAGAAAATTAAGAAATATATGGAAGAGATCCATAAGACAGAACAGAAGATTGCTGATCTTCAGCAGTATCTCAAAGGGCTTCATGCTGCGTTAAAACAGGAAGAAGACAATGAGATGATTAAAAGTATCCGTGGAATGAAATTAGACAGTCATGCCCTGCATGACCTTCTGAATGGAATCCAGGAAGGAACCGTAAAATTTCAGGTTAGCCAGGAGTCTGAGAAAGAAGGAAGAGGCTCCTTTGTATTTACAGAAAAGAAAGAGGAGGGACATCCATATGGTGAAATGGAAGAAACTGAATAAAAAAGTGGCAGGATTATTGTTAGGCGTTATGGTGCTTTTTTCAGCGTCAACAACAGCCTTTGCATATGTGGATCCGTCAGCGGAAGCAACAAATACAGAAATGACAAATGCAGAAGCACCACAAACAGAAACGACGCAAAAAGGGGAAACCCCGGTGGAAGAAACGGATCAGCCGGCAGAAGAGGGGACTTTGCCGGAAAATAATACAACGGAGAAGAAAGAAGATGCTTTTACAGAACCGGGAAATGGGGAAGTCCAGGATGATATCCAGAATGGATCCAGTAAAGAATTCCTCACGATCACAACAAAGAATAACAATACCTTTTATCTTGTGATTGACCGCAGTTCTACATCTCAGAATGTATATCTGTTATCCCAGGTAGATGAAAATGACCTGAAGGAATTTGTGGATCAGGAAAAAGAGCCGGCAACTGTCACACCCACTCCGCAGGTAGTCATCGATGAAAATAAAACCGAAGAAACCGATAAAAAAGAAGAGATAGCAAAGCCAGAAAAAGAGAAGATGCCACAAGCGAATATGGGAGCAATGGCAGCGATCCTTATTCTTGCGTTAGGTGGAGTTGCAGCTTATTACTATTTCAAGATCTATAAGCCAAAGAAAGAGGAAGAAGAGGATTTTGAAGAGGAAGGACTGGAAACAAGTGACGGATTGGAGATCATCAATGAGGATGAATTTGAAGACCGGGAAGAAGAAAATGAATAAAAAATAAAAAAAATGAGTGGAACGCCCTGTATTTTTGGGGCGTTTCCTTTCGTTATATGAAGGAGGTAATAAGTTATGTATTTAGTAATTGCAGAAAAACCAAGCGTGTCCAAAGCGATTGCGGAAGTAATCGGGGCATCAAAAAAAGTAGAAGGGTATCTGGAAGGAAAGGGATGCATTGTCAGTTGGTGTTTTGGGCATCTTGCAGAATATGTTCCACCGGATTCTTATGATGAAAGGTTCACCAGATGGATGTATGAGGATCTTCCAATCATCCCAGAAGAATGGAAACTGGCAGTATCCAAAGGTAAGAAAGAACAGTTCTATATTTTGAAAAAGCTACTGAACCGCCCGGATATTGAGTTTGTGGTAAATGCCTGTGACGCTGGACGAGAAGGAGAACTTATCTTTAAGCATGTATATGATCTGTCCGGAAGTAAAAAACCGGTCAAGAGATTATGGATCAGTTCATTGGAAAGTTCTTCAATCTTAGAAGGGATGGAACATCTGAAAGCTGGAGAAACCTATCATAATCTGGCAGAAGCAGCGGTTTGCCGGGCACAGGCAGACTGGCTTGTTGGTATGAATGCGACAAGAGCTTACACAACAAAATATTTTAAAAAGCTGGCAGTTGGCCGTGTGCAGACACCGACACTTGCCATGCTTGTCGAAAGACAGAAGCAGATTTCCGGTTTCAAAAAAGAAAAATATTTTAATGTGGTTTTGGATTGTGATGGACTGATCGCAGAGAAGAAGAAAATCTTCGATGTGGAAGAAGCAGAAAAAGTGTGGAAAACCTGTCAGGGCAGTGATGCGATTGTGGAAAAGGTGGAGTCAAAGGAAAAGACGGTAAAACCACCGAAACTGTATGACCTGACAACCCTACAGAGAGAGGCGAACCGTATCTATGGAATGACTGCTCAGCAGACATTAAATGCGGCGCAGAGCCTGTATGAGCAGAAGTTGATCACTTATCCGCGTACAGATAGCCAGTATTTGACAAGTGATATGGAAGAAACAGCGAAACAAGTGATCCGTAAGATTCATGAGAAATATCAATTGCTGGGACCGTTTGACCAGCCCAAAACACCGGAGGTAAAGAAGGTGCTGAATGACAAGAAAGTATCGGATCATCATGCAATCATTCCTACGGTAGAACTTGCAGAATTTGATTTCTCTAAGTTAAGAGAATGGGAACAGAAGATTTTATTCCTGATCGCAGTACATACCGTAGAAGCAATGGAAGAAGATCATGTATTCATGGAGACAGAGGTGGAAGTACGATGTCAGGATGAGATTTTTAAAGCAAAAGGAAAAGTGGTCAAACAGATCGGTTGGAAACTGTATGAGGAATGCTTTAAGAATGATGACGGACTTGCCATAGAAAACCCGGCAGATGCAGGAAAAGACAGCATTCCCAAAGTAGAAGTAGACCAGAAGTTTTATAACGTATCGGCAGTGAAAACGGAACATTTCACAGCACCGCCGAAACCATACAGTGAAGATACTCTCCTTGCGGCAATGGAAACTGCTGGAAATAAGGAATTCGATGAAGACACAGAAAAGAAAGGATTAGGAACACCGGCAACAAGAGCCGGTATCATCGAAAAACTGATCTATTCCCAGTATGCCACCCGAAAGGGAAAACAGATCCTTCCAACAGAGGACGGAAAGGTATTGATCGATATCTTACCAGATTTCTTGAAGTCTGCCACCATGACAGCCGAATGGGAAAACCAACTGTTAGAGATGGAGCAGGGAAAGATGAATCCGGGGCAGTTTATGACAGGTATCGAAAAACTGATTTCCATGATGTTAAATCATTGTGACTCCATTCCGGAAGAAGAGACAGGAAGGTTCCAGAAAAAAGAGAGCGTGGGAACCTGTCCGGTCTGTGGCGGCCTGGTCTATGAAGGAAAGAAAAATTTCTATTGCGGTAACCGTGCATGTAATTTCTGTCTCTGGAAAGAAAACAAGTATTTACAGAGTATGGAAAAGGATATGGATGCCAGGATGGCTGCTGAGCTTTTGAAGAATGGAAGTGTTCATGTGAAGGATCTGTATTCCAAAAAGAAAGATCTGTATTTTGAAGCAGATCTGCATATGGAAGCCGATGAAAACGGGAGAGTTACATTTTCATTATCTTTCCCAGAAAGAAAAACAACGAAGAAAAATAAGAGAAAATAGGAGGAATAGAATATGGAATTTAATCAATTTGTTGACGAAGTAAAGGGAGGAATTAAACAGTTTCTTCCGATTGAATATGAAGATGCACAGGTAAGAATCGAAGAAATCAAGAAATTAAATGAGAATTATCTCGGAATCACGGTCTTAAAAGAAAATCAGGTAATCGCGCCGACCTTTAACCTGAATCAGTTATACGAAATGTTCCAGTCAGATCCACAGAATTCTTTGGAAAATATTTTGAGAAATATTACGGAAGTGGTACTTGATGCACCGGAACAGTTTGATCTGAATAGTATCACAGAATATGAGAATGTAAAGGATAAGCTGTTCATCCGCGTGTCCTCAGCAGAAAGAAATGAAGAAATACTGCAGAAAATACCTCATCAGAGGAAAGAAGATTTGGCAATCACATATCATCTTGCTATCAATGTTAATGATGTGGGAAGGGGTTCTACTACAATCACAAATGACATTTTAAAACATTATGGGATTAGTGAAGAACAGCTTCACGCAGATGCAATGAAAAATAGTCCTAAAATTATGCCTTTGCATGTAGATGCAATGAAAAATGTTATTAAACAAATAATTGGGGGTGATAACAAGCTCCTTATGCAAGATAAAGGTTTCAAGGATATGGAGGAGGTGATTTCGGAAGGATTGAAAGAAGGTGAACCGATGTTTGTGATTACAAATCAGCAGACAATGGATGGAGCGAGTGCTATTTTTTATCCGGGAGTAATGAAACAACTAGGGGAATGCTTTCAAGGAGACTTTTTTATTTTACCATCGTCCATTCACGAAACTATCGTTCTTCCAGATAAAGGTGATTTTGATTATCTTTCTTTGAAAAGTATCGTTCAAGAGATTAATAGCAATCAAGTTCTTAAAGAAGAGCAGCTTACGAGCGATGTATATCATTATGACGCAAAACAACGCATGTTTGAAAGGGCTGATAAATTTGAAAAACGCCAGAAGGTAACCCAAATGAATAAGAATGAGAAAGCTGGAAGAGAACAAAAGACGGAACATCCAAAACCAAAGAAACATGAGATGGGACTATAGAAGTGTAGAGTCCGTATAACGATAAGATGGGAATCCCTCATACACACGGCTATATGGGGGATTTTTTAGCTTAATAATACGCTGCTGATCGCCATGCAAAGACCGGATGCCACATGGGTAACCGGATATCGGAACTGGCAGTCGATGGGCAGACAGGTAAAAAAGGGAGAGAAGGGAATTACCATTATCGCACCGGCACCGATCAAAAGAAAAAAAGAACAGGCAGTATTAGATCAGGATCAGAAACCGGTGATCGGACCGGACGGAAAGCCAAAGACGGAAGAGGTGGAGGTCACACTTCCCTGTTTCAAGGCAATCACAGTATTTGATATTGAACAGACCACCGGAGAGCCAATCCAGACACTTGCCCCCGAAATCTTGACAGCGGCAGTAGAAGATTATGATTTATTCCTGGAAGCAATCCAGGAAATCTCACCAGTACCGATACGATTCGATATGATCGAAGGATCAGCAAACGGTTATTATCACAATCTGGATAAAGAGATCGTGATCAAAAAGGATATGAGCCAAAGCCAGACCTTAAAAACAGCAATTCACGAAACTGCACATGCAAGATTACATGACAGGGAAATCATGGAAAATCAGGGCATTGAGAAGGACCGGCTGACAAAAGAAGTGGAAGCGGAATCGGTAGCATATTGTGTGTGTTCTGCCTTTGAATTGGATACGTCAGAATACAGTTTCCCTTACATTGCAGGATGGAGCAGCGGAAAAGAAATGAAGGAATTGAAAAATTCTATGGATGTGATCCGCAAGACCGCAGGAGAAATGATCGATGAATTAACAGAAAAAATAGAAATGATGTTGGAGCGGAAACAGGAAAAGCTGATTGCTGTATTAGAAGCTGCCGGGTATCATTTTACACAAGAAGAAAGTAATTCTCAACGTCTGCAGTTTATTCCGGATGGCATCCATAAAATGCAGGGGGATTTATTTGCAAAATCCTGGAATGAAGTGGAACGATGGGTAGAAGCAGTTGTCGAAAAAGGAGATTCGATCCAGAAAGAACGTGTGGAACGGGTATTATATCCGGAGCGGTTTGAACAGAGTTTTGAAGAAATGATGTTTACCAGAAACGAATACAGACTGTCTATCTATCATTTAGATGAAAATGGAGACGGGAGAGATCAACTGTTTATGGGAATGGATGAGCTGCGAGAAACGGGGATCACAGTAACTGCGGATCAGTATCAATGTGTTTATTCCAGTCGGTATCTTTCCAATGAAAATATGGATGCGATTTATAGTGTTTTTAATGACAACCCTCCAGCAGACTATAAGGCGCACTCCCTGTCCGTTGGCGATGTTGTGATCATGAACCAGGATGGGGGTATGAAAGCATATTTTGTGGATCGCTTTGGATTTCAGGAGCTTCCGGAGTTTGTGGAAGAGAGAAAACAGATACTTGGAATAGAAAGTGATGTGCAAACGAAGGATATTTTAGAAGAAACTTCCTGTATCAGTTTTTATGCGGCAGAATGTTCAGAATTTCCGGTGTTAGGCGAGGTGCATCATGATCTGAGCTTGCCTGAAGCTTTGGAAGCTTATGAAAAGATACCGGCAGAACGGATGAATGGAATCAAGTCTGTTGGGTTTAATCTGCAGGAAGGAAGCGATTATGACGGAATGATGGATCTGATGGTTGGCGGAAGATCACAAAGAGAGATTTTGGATTCCATACCATTTTATAAGGAAAATAAATTGGTACAGACTGCGCTTAAACGTGTGGAACGATATATCGAAGAGAAGTCACGGAATACAAAGAAAACCAGACAAAAAGAAGAAAAAGGAGAGATACCAAAAACCAAATCTCAAAAAAGAAGGGAGGAGATGAGCTTATGAGTAAAGTGAAATTTGAAGAAGATGAATTAGCGGTTGTGGCACTTTTTCAGGCGAATACAAGAAAAGATACAATCGATATTTTGAAAGATACCTTAGAAGCGTTGGAAGAAAGGAGAGAAGATCCATCGGAAGACGATCTGATGGAAACCATTGCATCCGCAATCAGTAAGTTACAGATGATTGAAGATAAATATTATTATTCCCTGGATCTGAATGCTTATCTGAATAATTTGGAGGAGGATGCTTATGAAGAATGATCAATTTGCAGTTTACCGGGTAGAGCGTAATTCGGAGGGGAGAGAACTCTGGCATCTTTCTTATCAGGAAGCGGTAAGCAGGAATTTACCGATACGGATTGAGTATTATCAGCAGATGGAAATCAGACCGTTACTGCCGGGAGAAACCGCGATTGCGTTATGGAAACGTATGAAAGAGTCCTGTGAAGTCAGCGATGTGCTTGTTCTGAACCAGAATGGGGAAGTCTATTGTTATTACGTTAATGAAGACTATCTACAGCTTTTATCAGGGTTCATCCGATTAAACCCATCGGGTACATTGGTCACGCTGGATACGGAAAATTACCGCATTAGTGGAAAACCGGGAAACTGGATGGCTACGGATGATATCATCATTGATGGAAAGCAGTTTTATCTCATGGAACATCAGGAATATCACAGGCAGGTTGCCTATATCATCCTAGATAGTTATGGGAAGATGATCATGGAGGAATGTCAGAATGGATTCGATGAAAAAACCAAACAGAAACTCCATGAATTTGTAAAGGAACCGGAACAGAAAAAGGAAGAAACGAAAAATCGCAGTGTACGGTTGAAGCATTATCAGAAGTTTTATGAGAATGGGACTTATGAGAGAAGCTGGGAATCCGGAACAGAAGGAAATTATAATATGGT
>OLIX01000660.1_pt1 | contig 35208 bp, 28 predicted proteins | sample 1601331 | NCBI WGS metagenome assembly OLIX01 (sample SAMEA2452120, study PRJEB22498) | human gut metagenome | biome: human feces; feature: human gut; material: feces | place: Australia | collected 2012 | reverse complement strand
AAAAAAATGTGTGCGGCTGGCAACCTGCCCGCCGTAAATAAGCGCGTCCGAAGATATTACTGCCGCATCGGCGTCAGGCGCATTTTCCACGAGCCACTGCCAAAGCCTGTCGGGGTCGCCGGTGCGGTCTGCCGAAGCAAGGTATTTTTCCGGCGGCGTCAGTATTTCATAACCGGCAGCCTGTAAATTTTTTACAGGGTAGCTGTAAGTAACGGGCCTGTCATCAAGCGGAATATAAATAAACGTGCCCTTGTATTTTTCTTTTGCCTGTACGCCCGGCACCATTAAAAAAGTACACAGCGCGGCAAATAATATTTTCAGCATGGCTTTATAAAATTTAAAATGCATTTAACCATCTCCACCAAACATTTTTACATTGCCTTGTATTATTATAAATTTATTTACGTTTTTTTTCCAGTTAAAAAATTTATTTGCTAAAGGTTTGACAACTGCTGTCCTGATGCTTATAATATAGTAGTAAATCAATATTACATCAGTAATGCGAAGGAAAAGGCATTTAAAGCGGCCTTACAGAAAAAACTGCCTTGGCTGAGAGCAGTTGGGAACGGTAATTGCCAAACCACCTTCAAACTATGCCCCGAAACAGCAGTAGGCGGCATCGTATACCGGCGTTAACGGTTAACTAAGAGGGCTGCCCAAGCAGCCAATTAGGGTGGAACCGCGGATAACTCCGTCCCTTACATAAGGGATGGAGTTTTTTATTTTATTCAGGAGGTAAAATTATGGTTAAAGTTACTTTAAAAGACGGCAGCGTAAGGGAATACGAAGATAACGTAACCTTGCTTGAAGTTGCCAAAAGCCTTTCTCAAAAACTTGGCAAGCAGGCTTTGCTTGCTGTTGTAGATGGACAGAACAAAGACCTGTCCGATAAGCTGAGCCATGATGCCAGCGTAGAATTTGTTGTGCCCGAAAGCGAAGAAGGCCTGCACGCTATCCGCCATACTGCGGCGCATGTAATGGCACAGGCTATTCAGCACCTGTTCCCGGATGTAAAATTTGCCATTGGCCCTGCCATTGCCAACGGATTTTATTACGACCTTGACAGCGAGCACGTTTTCACTCCGGAAGATTTGGCCGCTATCGAAAAAGAAATGGCAAAAATCATTAAAGCCAACATTCCTTTGGTAAGGGCAGAAATTCCCCGTGCCGAAGCACTGAAAATGTTTGAGGAGAAAAACGAAAAATATAAGGTAGAACTTATTAACGATTTGCCGGAAGACGCAATCATCAGCACCTATACCCAGGGCGATTTTACCGATTTGTGCGCAGGCCCGCACTGCCCTTCCACCGGCCGTGTTAAAGCCTTTAAGCTGCAAAGCATTGCCGGCGCTTATTGGCGCGGCGACGAGCATAACAAAATGCTCCAGCGTATTTACGGAACCGCTTTCCCCAGCAAAGAAGAACTTGATGCTTACCTGCACATGCTGGAAGAAGCCGCCAAGCGCGACCACCGCAAACTCGGCAAAGAACTCGATTTGTTCAGCATTCAGGATGAAGGCCCGGGCTTCCCGTTCTTCCATCCCAACGGCATGATTATTAAAAATACCCTTATTGATTACTGGCGCGAAGTACACCGCCGCTACGGTTACTACGAAATTCAGACTCCGATGATTCTTTCCCGCACTTTGTGGGAACGCAGCGGACACTGGGACCATTACCGCGACAATATGTACTTCACCAAAATTGATGAAGCCGATTACGCCGTAAAACCGATGAACTGCCCCGGCGGCATGCTGTTTTACCGCACCCATCCGCACAGCTACCGCGAACTGCCGCTGCGCGTTGGCGAACTTGGACTTGTACACCGCCACGAACTGAGCGGCGCTCTGCACGGCCTGTTCCGTGTACGCTGCTTTACGCAGGATGATGCCCACATCTTTATGATGCCGGAACAGATTAAAGATGTTATTCAGGAAACCATCCGCCTGTTTGACGAAGTATATGCAACCTTCGGCTTGAAATACCATGCAGAACTTTCTACCCGCCCGGATGACAGCATGGGTGATGACGAAACCTGGGAAAAAGCAACCAACGGCCTTAAAGCCGCTATGGAAGACTTTGGCCTGCCGTACACTGTTAACGAAGGCGACGGCGCATTCTACGGCCCGAAAATTGACTTCCACCTTACCGACTCCATTGGACGTACCTGGCAGTGCGGCACCATTCAGCTTGATATGCTGCTGCCGGAAAAATTCGATTTAACCTATACCGGCGAAGACGGCTTGAAACACCGCCCGGTAATGATTCACCGCGTTGCTTACGGTTCTATTGAACGCTTTATCGGCATTTTAATTGAACACTATGCCGGCGCGTTCCCCGCATGGCTTGCTCCGTGCCAGGTCCGCATTCTGCCGATTACCGATAAACAGCACGACTACGCACAAAAACTGTACGATAAAATGTTTAAACTTGGTTTGCGCGTACACATGGATGACCGCAACGAAAAAATCGGTTACAAAATCCGTGAAGCACAAATGCAGAAAACTCCGTACATGCTTGTAATTGGCGAAAAAGAAGTTGAAAACGGCACCGTTGCAGTACGCCGCCGCGGCGAAGGCGACATTGGCGCTATGAATCAGGATGAATTTATCGCCATGCTGCAAAAAGAGATTGCGGAGAAGAAGTAAGAATTTGTTTTGACAATTAAATAAAGTTTAGTTTTTTAACACCCCTGATGAATAAATCGTCAGGGGTGTTTTTAACTAAGTCGTCAATTAAAAAGCCAAAGAGTGCACTATTGCAACAGCAAGCAAAATGCTGTGCTGCTCTGCATGCGTCCGCGCAAGGCAGCGGACTGTACAAAGTTAGCGGTTTTGTATTTAGCCGCTGCAGGTTTGCCTGCTGTTTTATAGCACAACTCTTTGGCTTTTTTTGACGATACGCCTTGCCGAAGTGCAAATTTTTTCTTTGCACTTCGGCTTTTTTATACCTCAATAACGGGGCGCAACAAGCCGCAAGCCGCTCCAGGCGTAGCTGGAGCGGCACTGCGGCGCCGGGGAGTCTCCCGCCCATAGTAAAGTTCGCTGGCGCTAGCGTGCGAACTTTTGCTTGCGAGGGGGGAGACGGTTTGGTATAATGGTTGATAATAGCGCTTAATACGCAACAATATTAAGAAATGGCTAGTAAAGTTATATGAGGTGAGGTTAATGAAACGGAAGAAAAATTTAGAAAGGGCAATCGTATTAGGCTTGCTTTTAAGCACGAGCGTGTATGGTACTGCGTGGGCGGAAGAACCGATTACAGATCAAAATCATACAAATTATGTTGATGGAAAATATGATAACGATGTTATAATAGAAAATACTATTGAAACAGAAGCTGCTATTAAACTTGAAAATGAAAAAAATGTAAATATTAATCTTAATACACCCGATAAATACTCTATTATTTAATATCAACTGGTTCAGGTATTCGTACTCAAAAAAACTCTGCTGGTATTATTAATTTGATTTCTGGTCAAGATAATAGAATTTCTTTTTCGAGTAATGGTAATGGTATAGACGCAGATGGCGGAATCGCTATAAATTTAAAGGCAACAAATAATAATGAAATTTATAATGACGCTAAAGTTGGCCCTAATGGTGGCGATGGTATCAATATAGGGGCAAATCAATCTGAAAATATTCTTTTAGAAGCTTATAATATCAATAAAATTGAAGTAAGCAGCGACGGTATTTTTGTTTCTGAAAAAGCTAAAAAAGAGGGGATAAATGTAACGTTAAATGCTATTACAGGTAATAATAACTTGACTACTGGTAATAATGGTATTGATCACAATGGCAGTTGTGATGTGATTTTAACTGCTAATAGTGGAGCTAATATTATTAAGGGTGGAATGCTGGGAAAGACAGTAGACGATAAAGGTAATCCTGGAAATCAAGGTGACGGTATTAGAATTGCCGGCGCAGGTGATGTAAGGTTAGAAGCAAAATATAATAGTGTCAGTGGTTTTGATGAAGGCATTTATGTAAGTCAAAAAGCTGTGGATAATGGTATTACTTTAATTGCTAAAGATGTTGATAAAGATGGTTTTGGCAATAGAGTAAGCGGCAAGGATAACGGTATCCAAGTTGATGGCAGCGGTAATGTTTATTTAACTTCTTATGCTGGTGCAAACTATGTTTATGGTGCCCAAAATGCTGTTTATAATAATGGCAGTGGTACTATACAAATTATAGCAAGCGCTAATGCTGATAGCATCATCAATAGTATCAACGGCATTTCTACTTTAGCAGAAACTAATGCTAACAATAATGATGATAAATACAACAACTATTTTATCGCTAATAGTGAAATAAGCGAAAGTGGTTTAATTTCTAGTGGTACTGGTAAAACTTATGCTATTGCTGATGACAATAATATAATTGCCGGTACTAAAAATGGCATTTTGTCTAACGATAATGGTGAGATATATGTATGGGCCGGTAATAATAATACTATTGGGCAGTATAGTTATGAGGATGAAGACGGTAAAATAGTTACTATTACAAGCGAAACAGGTATTAATGCTGAACAGGGCACTATTAATGTAACGGCAGAAGAAAATAACGTAATTACTGCCAGTGATTATGGCATTAATGCTAGTGTAATGAATGGTAATACTAATGTCGTTATTACTGGTGCAACTAACACCATTACTTCTATTAGTGGTAATGATGATTCAGCCGCTATCTATGCAAAAGAAGGAGCTACTATAACAATAGAAGCTAAAGCAGTTGACGGCAAAAATATAGGCAACTGGGTTGATTCTGAAAAAGATGGTATTGTGGTAGAAAATTATGAAGAGGACGGCGTTGTAGATAAAAATACTGAAATAACTTTTAAAGGCAATACTGTTGTAAATGGTCTTAAAAACGGTATAATTGTTGATGCCTTAAATGTTATTAATAACGAAAATAATAACATTACTGTTGATGGTGATTTATATGCAATGGCTTATGACGGGCATTCGGTAAATCTTAAAAATAATGCTAAAATGTATGTTACCGGTAACGAAATAATTAATAATACTATGTTAATTGAACAGGGTAGTTATGAGAAAATTGACGGTGGTTTATATACTTCAAAAGTAGTAGGTATGCCGGATAAAGAAGGCGAAGAAGCAGAATTAAAGGATGCTGTAGTATTAAAAGAAAATGCTGAACTGGTAGTTGGCCATGATGTAAATCTCAAGGCAACTGGTACAGCTATTGATGTATCAGGAATTAGTTCTGTTGGAATTAATCAAAATAACAATAATTATGATAACTACATTGAAGGTGCCGTTGAAAAAATTGACGGAAGTGCAGATAGTAATGCAATTAAAGTAACAGAAAATTCAACAGTACAAATAAACGGCAATAATAATACTGTTATAGCAGGCAAAGTTACGGAAAATGAAGCTACGCATTATACTAATGTTGCTATAAATGCACAAAATGGCAGTAATGTAACTTTAAGCGCAAATTTAGCTAACCGAGTTGGCGGTGCTGTATATGCTAAAGATGCAGGTACTACCGTTGATATTCAAGGTACTGAAGGTAAAACCGCACAAAATAATATTTATTCCAATGCTATTATTAAAAATGCAGGTGACCTTGCAGGCCAAGCTGAAGGTGGTACTGACGTTATTTCTGCATTGTATGCTGAAGATGGCGCTACAATTAATCTTTCCGGTATAAACAACATTCAAACTTATTATGTTAACCCTTCGGATCCTGATACATCTGAAAGGGTAGTATGGGCATACGATGATGCAACTATTGATATTGATGGTTATACTTATATCAGCACCAGCAAATATTATGAATCGCCGGAAGCCAAAGATATCGCCATAGCGGCAGGTACAGCAACAGACTTGGATGCAAATAAGGATTTTGGTAACAATTATCCCGAAGCTAGTGAATGGGCAAATGTTACATTAGATTATGAAAATTATAACAATGCACAAAGTAGTATTACCGGTGATATTCTTGCTGCTTATGCAGGCAATGTAGATATTAATGCAAAAAATGCCGATACTGACGGACTTGACGTTAATGGGGACCTGCTTTCCGGTAACGGCGGTACTTTAAGCGTTGATTTTGGCAATGGCGGTACATGGACAGGTCGTGCTGACAGTTATATTGACGCAGGTACAGCAGATGATTACGATAAGCATAAAGAGTTTTACAGCCCGGCGTTCAGCAGCAGTATTATTACCGGCGGCGATGTAGAAGTATTTATGAATAATGGTAAATGGTTTGTTGATGGACAAAGCTGGCTTAATACTTTTAAGGCCGATAACACAGAAATTTATATGAATGCCGGTGATACAACTAATCCTGTTAACTCTGTTATGATTGAAGAAATGAACGGCAGCGGTAATACATTTTACATGACGCTTGATAACAATAATCGCGAAGAAAATAGCGATATGTTGTATATTAAAGGCGGCAATGCTGATTTTGATGTAGTGGTTAACGGTGTTATTAATGGCTTGGAAAATGTAACCGAAGAAAACGGATTGCGTTTTGCTACTGTTGGCAGCGGTATTACTTTATCGCAAATTAATGTTGACGGTTATGGCGTAATAAAAGGTATAGATGGTGGTGCTTTTAATACTAACCTTTATGTAAAACGCGAAGCTTACGACGTTGATAATGCGTACAATGAAGATTTTAATGGCGGTAATGATTTAACTGCTGATAAACCTGGCAGCAGCACTGTTGAAGATTTCTTTGAATTAAATGAAAACACGGAAGAAGAAGTGCAGGCTAAAATGCCGGCAATTATGATGCTTGCCGAAAATGAAGAGGTTCAGCCTGCTGTAACTTCTGCTGCTGATACTCTTGCTATTGTTAAAGCTACAACCAATGGGCTTACTGACGCAGGCAAAACCATGGTAGCTATGAGCAAAGCTAATTACAGCAATGCTATTTATATGGACCGTTTGAACAAACGTGTTGGCGAAGCTAAATATCTTAACGGCGAAGATGAAGACGGTATGTGGTTGCGTATCCGCCATGATAGAATCGGTAAGGACGACGCATTCCGCAGCCAGAACACTATGTATGAGCTTGGTTATGATGTAAAACAACCGTGTGATAATGGTGAACGCCGTATTGGTATGGCTGTGGACTACATGCATGGTGATACAGGTTATAAAGGTGTAGCAGGCAAAGGTGAAATTGACCGTTATGGCTTGTGGCTGTATGATACATGGATGGGCGATAAAGGCCACTATGTAGATTACGTTGCAAAATGGGGTCACCTTTCCAATGATTTTGAGGTATATAACAGTATTGGTAAAGTAACCGGTGATTACAGTAACAATGTATTCAGCGTAAGCGCAGAATATGGTAAAAAGAACGATATTGGCAACGGCTGGTTTATAGAACCACAGATTCAGGCACAGCTTGCCCGTGTAACAGGTGCTGATTATGTAAATAGTCAGGGCACTAAAGTAAGTGCTGACGGCATTAACAGCTTAATTGGGCGTGCAGGCTTCCGCCTTGGTAAAGACTTCGGCGAAGAAAAACAAAGCACTGTTTATATTAAAGCAGACGTATTGCATGAATTTATGGGCGACCAGGATTTGCGTGTAAAAGATGGAACAACCAACGGTGATTGGGTTGACGTAGGCTTTGAAAATAAAGGCACCTGGTATGATGTAGGTTTTGGCTTTGCAACAATGATGAGCAAAAACAGCTACGCGTTCTTAGATTTGGAAAAATCCTTTGGGCACGACAATGACGAAACCTATCAAATTAACGCCGGTGTACAGTGGACTTTTTAACGGCAGAGCCGTGTAACAAAACAAAATAAAAGGGAGCAAAGCTCCCTTTTGTTTTAAACTGCTATTAATATAAAATTATAGTTTTAAACATGCGAAAGGTTGTACTATTACAACAGCGCAAAAATGCTGCGGCTCCTCCGATTCCGCTCAGGCTCCGCGACTGAGCTCTCGAACAAGATAACCTTAATTTTAGCCGCCGCAGTTTTTGTCTGCTGTTTTATAGCACAAACCTTTCGCTTATGAACATTATTACTTTTAAACAGAGTTTTATAACAAACTTTTTAGTAAAAAGCTATAAAAGTATAGATTTTTGAAAGTCGCGGCTCCGCTCAAATTCGTACTTTGGCAGTTTTTTATTTTGGTTAAATTGTTACCGTGCTTTTTAAAGATAAATGCTAAAGTACGTTATGCTCTTATCAATCAAAAGAAGTTGTAAAGTGTGACGCACGGCAGTACGCGGCATTGGATTTTAGCAACATTTGCTAAAAAGCAACTGCAAAAATCGTGTCGAGCGCAGTGACTCTCGAATTTTTGCAGTTGCTTGCAAACATTGTTGCGTTAAAAAATCCGACTCGCCGCGCGACTTTTCTTCGCCGCTTCTTTTGGTCTGTCAAAAGAAACGGCATGAATAAAAAAGTAAATAAAGAAATGTTAACCTTCATTCAAAGACGTAAACAAAATAAAGTAAAAATTTGAGATTAAAGAGGAAAGACCATGCCAATCATTCATCCGTTAGATACGGCAATAGAACAGGAAATCGCCGCTAAGGGCGGCACAATAGAATTTTGCCTGTACAATCCGCGCAGCAAAACGGGTATGCGCAGCTGGGAGGTAAAAATAAAAAATGCCGATGGCAGCCGCAGCGTGCTGGTAATCCGTGACAGCGGTGTAAATTTGGAACAGACTGAGGTGAAGGTGCGCCGTTTTGCCACGCGTGCTGAGCGCAACGCCGAAATTTACAGATTGTACAGCGAAGAAAACCTTTCGCAGGTGTTTTTGGCAAAATTTTTCGGTATGTCGCAGCCTGCGGTATCAATTATAATTAAAGATTTTAAAAACCAATAAATTTATGCCGCTGCCGTAAAACGCGGCGGTAAATTTTTACAACAAAACGGATAATTATTATTGATTAATTTGCATTCTTATGATATACTTAAAACATCAAAGAGGTAAACCTTAAATTTTAAAGGAGGCAATAAATTATGAAAAAGAAAGTATACAAAGCATTTAACGAGCAGGTTCAGGCTGAATTATATTCTGCATATATGTATCTGGCAATGAGCCTTGATATGGAAGCTAAAAATTTTAAAGGCATGGCACACTGGCTGAAAGCACAGTATGAAGAAGAACGTGAGCATGCTTTTAAATTAATGGGCTTTATGCAGGATTGCGGCGAAAAACCGGAACTGCTTGCCATTGAAGCACCGGCTGCCGATTACGGCACTCCGCTGGAACTGTTCAAAAAAGTCCTGGAACATGAAAAATATGTTACTTCCCGCATTCACGATATGTATGAAGTAGCTTTGGCAGAAAAAGATTATGCTGCCCAGAGCCATTTGAAATGGTTTATTGACGAACAGGTTGAAGAAGAAGCCAGCGCTTCCGAAATTGTTGAAAAACTGCAAATGGTTGGCGATAATGTTGGCGGCCTGTTCATTATTGACGGCCAGCTCGGCGCAAGAAAATAATTAAATAATTTGTTGACAAGGCTGCACGGTTGTGTTATTATATTTGGGTAACAAAGTAGAAGCCGCTCGCTTCTCACCTTGCAGCTATGCTCGACAGGGTTGGATATGTACTAACGCGGGTGGATTTGTTCTGCCCGCTTTTCTTTTTGACTGAAATATTTTGGAGGTGACTTGTCATAGCTAAGGAAAACTTGCGTATCAATGAAGAAATTCGGGCACGTGAAGTGCGCGTTATCGGCAGCGATGGCGAACAGCTTGGAATTATGTCCGGCCGCGAAGCCCAGCAGCTTGCTTATGAAAAACATCTCGACCTGGTGGAAATTGCACCTACTGCCAAACCGCCTGTGTGCCGGATTATGGATTACGGCAAGTATCGTTACGAGCAGCAGAAACGCGAAAAAGAGTCTCGTAAGAAACAGAAAACATTTGACATTAAAGAAGTTAAGCTGCGCCCCGGCATTGAAGAACATGACTTTAACGTTAAGTTTAAAAATGCCGTGCGTTTCTTAGAAGATGGCGACAAAGTAAAGGTTACCATTATGTTCCGCGGACGTGAGCTTTCGCATCCGGAACTGGGCGAAGTTCTTTTAAACAAAATGGCTGCCCAGCTTAAAGAAATGGCAGTTGTTGAAAGACAGCCCAAACTTGAAGGCAAAAACATGATTATGATAGTTGCGCCGAAACCGAGTAAATAAGGAGGATTTTTTAAATGAAGTTGAAAATGAAAACCCGCAGAGCTGCTGCAAAACGTTTCAAAAAAACCGCTTCCGGTGAATTTAAACGTGCCAAAGGTTATAAGAGCCATATTCTTGAGAAAAAAGCTCCTGCCCGCAAGAGAAATTTGCGCAAAGCTACTTTAGTGCATAAAACTGACCATGAACGCGTAGTTAAAATGCTGCCGTATGCATAATTAGTGGAGTTAAGGGAGGATATTACTAATGGCAAGAATTAAAGTTGGTGTAACTGCACACCGCCGTCATAAACATATTTTAAAACTGGCTAAAGGTTACCGCGGAGCTAAACATTTACAGTTCAAAAAAGCTAACGAAACTGTAATGAAAGCATTGAGCTATGCACGCCGCGACCGCCGTGCTAAAAAACGCGAGTTCCGCCGTTTGTGGATTGCCCGTATCAATGCTGCAACCCGTGCTAACGGCATGAGCTACAGCCGCTTTATCTGCGGCCTTACCAAAGCAGGCATTCAGCTTGACCGTAAGGTTTTGGCAGATATGGCAATTTTCGACGCAGCTGCATTTGCAAAACTGGTTGAAACCGCTAAAGCTGCTCTGTAATTTATAAGCATTAAAAGACCAACGTTTTACCGCGTTGGTCTTTTTTATTTGTGTAAAAATTTGCAAAAATTTCATAATTTGGTATAATACGTGGTAACAGCCGTAATGGCTTTAATAATAAAAATTTTAGCAAAAGTTTTTAAATGAGGTGAGTATACCTTGGGGCGTGAAAATAAGTTTTTGCGTTGGGTTGGGCAAACTTTTAATGGCAGTCAGCTTGTGGCGCTGAGCTTTATGCTGCTTATTTTTAGCGGCGCACTTTTGTTTATGCTGCCAATTTCCACGCAGGACAGGCATGGGCTGACGTTTTTGGACGCGCTGTTTACGGCGACATCGGCATCGTGCGTAACGGGGCTGACGGTTATCGATGTTGGTAACGAGCTGTCACTTTTCGGACAGATTGTCTTGATAGGGCTTATTCAAATTGGCGGCCTTGGCATTATGACGATGACGACGCTGGTTATGGTTATTGCCGGGCGCAAGGTAAGCCTGCGTGAGCGTCTGTTTTTGCAGGAATCTATGAACCAGACGGAAATATCCGGCGTTGTACGCATTGCGCTGAACATTATTAAATATACGCTTATTATAGAATTGTTCTTTGGTACAATTATGGCGTTATATTTTATGTTTGTGAAGGGTCTTGGTATTAAGGGTGTTTATTTTGGATATTGGCATTCAGTGTCTGCTTTTTGCAACGCCGGTTTTGACCTGATGGGCGATTATAAAAGCTTGATTGATTACCGTGGAGATGTTCTTATTAATGTATGTATTATGTTATTGATTACATTGGGTGGTCTTGGGTTTGTAGTGCTTGAAGATTTACACAGGGGATTTAAGTGGAAACGTTTTGCACTTCAAACCAAAATAGTTCTTTTAACAACATTAGGGCTTAATGTAATCGGTACAATACTAATATGGCTTTTTGAAGCTAATAATCCTTATACTATTGGAAATTTGCCGCAGAAAGAAGCTTTTTTGGCATCTTTATTCCAGACGGTTTCGGCACGTACAGCTGGATTTAACACAGTTGATTTGGCATATCTTCATGATAGCAGTATGCTTATATTAATTATTTGGATGTTCATTGGCGCAGGCAGCGGTTCTACCGGCGGCGGCATTAAAATGACAACTTTTGTTGTTTTAATGACATCTGTTTGGACTATGTTGCGCGGTAAGCGTGATGTTGTGATGTTTGGTCGCCGTATTGACGAAAAAATAGTCGATAAGTCATTTGTTATAACAGTTTTATGCCTTTTATGGGTTATTATAGCAGTTATGATACTTGTGGTTTTATCTAATGGCGAACATTCCTTTATAGAAATCTTATTTGAAGTTATGTCCGGATTTGGAACGGTAGGGTTAGGCATCGGCATTACGCCGGGATGGGAACCACTTGGAAAATTAGTGTTAATTTTAACCATGTACATAGGCCGCATCGGAATTTTAACTTTCCTTTTAAGCTTTTTAAGTGCCGGTACCAACAAAATCCGCTATCCGTCGGAGCATATTAATATTGGTTAATGGGGTGTAAACAATGGCAAAAAAAAATAAAGAAAGACAATTTGCGGTGCTGGGGCTGGGGCGCTTTGGCACCAGCGTGGCACTTACGCTGCATGAGCTTGGCTACCAGGTTTTGGGCGTTGACAGTGATGAAGAAATTGTGCAGAATTTGTCGCACGAGCTGACGCATGTTGTAAGTGCGGATGCTTCTGACGAAAATACTCTGCGCAGCCTTGGCATTAATAACTACGAGGTTGTTATTGTAGGCATCGGCCCGCTTGAAGATAACCTTTTAACAACGCTGAACCTTAAGGAAATGGGCGTGCCGTTTGTTGCCGTAAAAGCAACCAGTGCCGTACACGGCAAAATGCTTGAAAAAATCGGCGCCGATAAAATTATTTACCCTGAACGCGATATGGGCAAGCGCGTTGCCCATAACCTTATTTCCAGCAGCATTGTTGACTACATTGAAATGAGCAACAACATCAGCCTTATGAGTACGAATATTCCTCATTCGCTGGTTGGCAAAAACCTTATCGAATCCGATTTGCGCAAACGTTACAATGTTAACGTTGTTGCCATTAAGCACGAAGGCGTAACATATATTAACCCGAAACCGACTCAGGTTTTGGAAGAAGGCGACGAGATGATTGTTATCGGCGAGCATCAGAACATTAAAGCCTTAGAGGAAATTGTTTAATGAAAGAGATTACAAGCCTTGGCAACGCCGTTGTTAAGGATGTGTGCAATTTAAAACAGAAAAAGTACCGCGAACGCAGCGGCAGTTTTGTTGTTGAAGGGCTGCGCGCCGTTGAAGAAGCGGTGCGTTATGCTGCTGTGCAGAAAGTTTTTGCCGTGCCGGATGCTGCAAATACCAGGCTGGCGCAGCTTTTGGCTGATGCTGCCGCAAAAAACATTGAGCTTTACAGCGTAACGGAACAGGTTATGAAAAAAATGAGCGACACGGAAGCACCGCAGGGTGTTTTGGCTGTGTGCAGCAAGCCGCAGGGTTTTATAGTGGCAGACGGTACAGTGCTTGTGCTTGACCGTGTGGCTGACCCCGGCAATGTCGGCACGTTAATCCGTACGGCGGAAGCGGCAGGCATTGCAGCCGTTGTTTTGCTGGCTGGCTGCGCCGATGCTTATGCGCCTAAAACAGTGCGCTCCACCATGGGCTCGCTTTTGCGCATGCCTGTTTTGTGCGATATGCCGGAAGCTGAGTTTACCCGCTGGGCGCATAAAAACAATTACGAAATTATGGTTACCTGCCTTGACGGCGCACAAAACCTGTATGAGACGGAGCTTGGCGCGCGCACGGCCATAGTTGTTGGCAGCGAGGCTTACGGTGCTTCGGAAAGCTTAAAGGCTGCCGCTGCCAAAAGGGTGTTTATACCAATGCAGGGCAGGGCAGAATCGCTTAATGCGGCAGTGGCAGGGGGCATAGTTATGTTTGAAGCCATGCGCCGCCGTCTTGCAACAAAATAAAGGCTGTGTTATAATAATACACGTCAATTTATAAAATTTGTGCTATGAAAAAGAGAGTAGGCATAAACTGCGACGCAGAGAGCAGGGCCATGGCTGAAAGCCCCGTGATACAGGTTGTGCCGAAGTTCACTTTGGAGCATCCGTTTTGAAAATAAGTAGGAACGGCGTTTGCCGCGTTAAGGCGTTATGAGGTACAAAACAGGGTGGTACCGCGGAAGTTATGCAGCTTTCGCCCCTTTGAAGGGGCGGAGGCTTTTTTATTTTTACCGCCTGCCCCTGAATGCTGAATTTTGGGAGGTTAAGTATGAGAGAAGAACTGCAAGCACTTAAAGAGCAGGCGCTTAAAGAGCTGGAAACAGCTGCAAGCGTGGACGCGCTGAAAGATTTGCGCGTTAAGTATCTTGGCAAAAAAGGCCATATGACTGACATCCTGCGCGGCATGGGCAGCCTGCCGGCAGAAGAAAGACCGAAAATCGGCCAGATTGTAAACGAAGTAAAAAAGGTTTTGGAAGAAGCCATTGCCGCCAAAGCCGAAGTTTTGGAAGCTGAAGCCTTAAAACAGCGCCTTGCCAGCGAGAAGGTTGACATTACGCTGCCCGGCCGCAAACCGCAGTGCGGGCATCTGCACCCCATTACGCTGACGATGCGCGAAATTAAAAAGATTTTTATGCGCATGGGCTTTGAAGTTCTGGAAGGGCCGCAGATTGAAAGCGATTACTATAACTTTGAAGCATTGAACCTGCCGAAAGACCATCCGGCAAGGGATATGCAGGATACTTTTTATATTACCGAAGACATTTTGCTGCGCACGCAGACTTCGCCTATGCAGGCGCGCAAAATGCAGGCAAGCGTGCCGGATTCCCCAATCCGTATGATTTCGCCGGGCACCGTATACCGCAACGACTACGACGCAACCCATTCGCCTATGTTCCATCAGGTTGAAGGTTTGGTGCTGGGCAAGGATATCAGCCTTGCCGATTTAAAAGGAACGCTGGAAACCTTCTGCAAGGAAATGTTCGGCAGCAGCGTAAGTATCCGCCTGCGCCCGAGTTATTTCCCGTTTACCGAACCGAGTGCGGAAGTTGATATTTCCTGCGTTATCTGCGGCGGCAAGGGCTGCCGTGTATGCAAAAACAGCGGCTGGCTGGAAATTCTGGGCAGCGGCATGGTACACCCCAACGTACTGCGCATGAGCGGCTACGACCCCGAAAAAACAAGCGGCTATGCTTTTGGCATGGGCGTAGAGCGTATTGCCATGCTTAAATACGGCATTGACGATTTGCGTTTGTTCTTTGAAAATGATTTGCGGTTCATCCGCCAGTTTAAATAAGGAGGGGTACCATGTTAGCATCTGTTGATTGGCTTAAACAATATGTAGATATTGATGTCACTCCTGAGGAGCTGGCTGAAAAACTGACCCGCGTAGGGCTGGAAGTTGAAAGCGTAAACCATCTCAGTGAAGGGCTGGAAGGCGTTGTTACCGGCAAGGTAACGCATATCGAGCGCCATCCTAACTCTGACCATTTGTGGATTTGCAAGATGGATGTCGGCGGGCCGGAGATTCTGCAAATTTTAACCGGTGCGCAGAACGTTCACCAATATGATATGGTGCCGGTAGCAGTTATCGGCTCTCATCTGCCGAACGGCATGACGCTTAAAAAAGCAAAAATGCGCGGCCTTGATTCCTTTGGTATGCTGTGCAGCGCGGCTGAACTTGGCATTGACGCCAAACTTTTGCTGCCGGAACAGCGTGAAGGCATTTTCATTCTGCCGCCGGATACTCCGGTTGGCGTGGATATAAAAAAAGTGCTTGGCCTTGACGATGTAGTGCTTGATATTGACCTTACCGCCAACCGCGGCGACTGCACCAATATTATCGGCCTGGCGCGTGAAGCTGCAGCCGTGCTTGGCAAAGAACTGCGCATGCCGGATATGAGCGTTAAAGAAACTGCCGGCGGCAGTGCTGCTGATATGGCCGCCATTGAAGTTGATGCCAAAGATTTATGCAGCCGTTTTGCAGTGCGCGTATTGAAAAACATTAAAATCGGGCCCAGCCCGGAATGGATGCAGAAACACCTGCGTGCCTGCGGTATGCGCCCAATAAGCAACGTTGTTGACGTTACCAACTATGTAATGCTGGAACTTGGCCAGCCGATGCATGCTTATGATTATGACAAGGTAGGCGGGCATAAACTTATTGTGCGCCGCGCCGCAGACGGTGAAAAACTGGTAACCCTGGACGGACAGGAACGCATTTTAACCCCGGATATGATTACCATTGCCGACCCTGACCATGCTGTTGGCCTTGGCGGCGTTATGGGCGGTTTGGAAACCGAAGTTACCGGCGAAACCGTTAATGTAATGCTGGAAGCCGCAACCTTTAACGGGCCTTCCATCCGCCGTACTTCCAAAGCACTGGGGCTGCGCAGTGAAGCCTCCGGCCGTTTTGAACGCGGCGTTGATACTGTGCTGAACCATAATGCTTTAAACCGCGCCGTACACCTGTTGGAACAGATGGGTGCCTGCGAAACGGTTTGCGGCATTGTAGAAGATTATCCGGAAGAAGTTAAACCTGCCGTTATCCGCGTAACGCCGCAGGCTATTAACAGCCGTATCGGCGTGGAAATTGCCGCTGAAGAAATGGTTGATATTCTTAAAAAATTACAGTTCGGCGTGGAATACAGCGGCGGCGTATTAACCGTTACCGCTCCTTCCTGGCGTTATGACATCAGTTGTGACGCCGATATCAGCGAAGAAATTGCCAGAATGCATTCTTATGACAAGATTGAATCGCATAATCCTGATTTGCCGCTGGTACAGGGCCGTCAGGCTGTAATTGACGATGTCTGCGAAGAAATTGAGGATTATCTTGTTGCTGCCGGTTTGAACGAAGTTATGACTTACAGCTTCATTAACCCCAATTCTTTTGATAAAATCCTGCTGGACGAAGCAGACAGCCGCCGCGGCGCTATTGAACTTATGAACCCGCTGAGCGACGAATTTAAGGTAATGCGCACCAGCATGCTGCCGGGTATGCTTAATACGGCGGCTTATAACCAGGCCCGCCAGGCAGAATCCGTTAAGATTTTTGAAATAGGCAAGGTATTTTTGCCTAAGGCTCTGCCGCTTAAAGAACTGCCGGAGGAAAAACCTGTTTTATGTGCCGTACTTGCCGGAAGACGCAGCAGCATTAACTGGACTGAAACCAAAGACGAAGTTGATTTTTACGATATGAAGGGTGCAGTGGAAGGCCTTTTGGAAAATTTGCAGATTGCAGGCGTAAAATATGTGCCGGTGGCTCAGCCTTACCTGCACCCCGGCAAGAGCTGTGCCGTTGAATACGAAGGCAGGGTAATTGGCTGGTTTGGCGAACTGCACCCGACCGTTGCCGGAAACTATGGCCTTAACGGCAGCGTATGCGTGCTGGAACTGGAAGTTGAACCGCTTGTTGCAAGTGCATCCCATGTACCGCAGTTTGTACATCTGCCTAAATATCCTGCAACCTCGCGCGATATTGCGGTTGTTGTACCGCTGGAGGTTGCCATGGAAGAACTGGAGGCAGTTATCCGCGCTAACGCGGGCAGCCTGCTGAAACAGGTAAAGGTATTTGATGTTTACACCGGCAAACAGGTGGAAGCAGGTTACAAATCCATGGCGTTTAACTTAACCTTCCAGGCTGATGACCGTACTTTAACGGATGAAGAAATTGATGCCGTTATTAAAAATGTTGTGGAAAAAGTTGGCGAAGCCTACAAAGCTAAATTAAGAGATTAATTTTAATATTCATGGCAAAGTGCCGCCGGGTTTATTCCGGCGGTTTTTGCTGTTTTAAGGCAAATTTTAAAAGCCTGTGCCCTAAAAGTTGCCGCGGCGGCGATAAAAGTTTATAATTAATTTAAAAGAACACGGAAAGAAGGTGCGTTTATGAAACTTTATGTATGGCGCCATAACAAAACCTACCATAGCCACAGCATGATACAGGAACCCTGCGTTAACACGGAATTTTACCTTGATGCCATTGCCATTGTGGCGGCGGAAAGCCTTGAAGAAGCGCTTAAACTGTTGGAGGAGCAGCATAAAGGCTGGCGCACGGAGGATTTGCGTGAACTTGAACCTACTATTTACAGTCTTGATGAAGGTAAAGTTATTTTTACCGAGCTGAGAGGCTCAATCGCCTAAAAGGAGTGTAAAAATGCCGGCAGAAATTGAAATAAAACTTAATATTGAGGCGGAGGCTTTGCAAAAACTGCTTGCTTCTCCGCTTGTAGCGGAGAAAATTATCGGCGGCAGCGGAGCCGTACACCACCTTGAAACTTCGTATTATGATACGCCGTCTTTTAAACTGATGCACAGCGGCATTGCTTACCGTGTGCGCAAAAACGGCAGTAAATACGAAGCAACCATTAAAACGGAAAAAGAAGCTCACGGCGGGTTTTCCAGCCGCAACGAATATAATGTTGATTTGCCTGACGGCAAGCCTGTTTTGCAGGGGTTTAAAGAAGAAGGCTTTGATACGGATTTGGAAAAACTTATTGCCGGTGAGCCGCTTGTAAAACTTTTTACCGTTGATGTTGAGCGCAGGCTGTGCTTGCTTAAAATAAGCGCGGATACAACGGTGGAACTGGCGGTTGACCGCGGCAAAATTATTTCCGGCATAACCGGAAATGAATGTGCTGTTAACGAAACGGAACTGGAAATTAAAAGCGGTACGAAAGAAGACCTGCTTGCCTATGCCGGGCAGATTGCAAACCAGGTGCCTGTAACACCGGAAAACCGCAGCAAGTATGAGCGCGGCATGAAGCTGTGCGGCATAAATTTAACAAAGCCCGCAAAATAAAAAAACGGTATTGCCTTTTTACGGCAATACCGTTTTTGCGTATATAGTGTTAAATTTTAAAATAAACTTTCCATAAACGGCAACAGAATAGGAGCCAAAATAGAAGTTGCTATGCCGGTAAGCCCTATGGAAGCGCCGCCGATGGCCAGCTGCAAGGCATTTTTGCCGGCGCAGACGCTGGTGCCGAGCCCGTGGCTGGAAGCGCCTATGGAAAGACCGATGGCAATGTTGTTTTTAATTTTTAAAGCTTCTAAAATTTTGTGGTTAAAGGTTGCGCCAAGCATGCCTGTAAAAATTACACAGGCAGCCGTAAGTGCCGGAATACCGCCGATAGCGGAAGAAATATCCATGGCAATAGGCGTTGTTACGGATTTGGGAATCATTGAAAGCAGCACCTGGCTGCTTGCGCCGAACATTTTGCCGCAAATGAAGATGCTGACAATGCCTGTAATGGTAGCAACAAGAATGCCGCTTATAATTACCGGCAGGTTTTCTTTTATAATGCGCCTGTTGTTGTACAGCGGCAGGGCCAGTGCCACGGTGGCAGGGCCGAGCAGAAAGTTGATAAAGCCTGCGCCTGTTTCGTAGTCCTCGTAAGTAATATACGGCTCCTGAAAATAAATAAAGGCAATTATCATCGGGCACGCCAACACAAACGGTGGAATAATGCTCAGTTCAAACTTATCTACAATAATTTCGCATATTACATAAACAACAATGGTAAGGGCAATGCCAAACAGCGGCGATTGGATGAAAGCTTCTGGTAAAAAAGTCATTTTCCGGCACCGCCTTTACTTTTAAGCATAAAGTTTAAAAACACAGCCGTTACAATCAGTATCATAAAACTGCTTATAATAACGGTAGCCACAATGGCGGTGCTTTCTGCAAGGATAACGTCCAAATACAGCAAAATGCTTACGCCTGCCGGTAAAAAGAGCATGCCCATTTTTTCTATTAAAATATCGCAGACATCTTCAATGGTACGCACCCTTATAACGCCGCTGAGCAAAAGTACCAGCAGCAGAATCATTGCCAGCAGCGCAGGTGGAAATTTAATGCCGCATAAATTAAGCGCAACCGTACTGACGCCCTGCAAAAAAAGCAGTACAGCAGTTCCTTTCAAAATTGATGATGGTGTCATAATTTTCTTTCCCCTCTCAAAAATAAAGTAATGTGTATATTTTGCTTCCGCAGCGTCAATTTGTCAAGTTAAAATAACGAAAAAATTATCACAAAAACATACAAAAAATATTTGACTTTTTGACTTTTGTTGCTATAATATAAAACAGGAGCAGAAAAATGCCCCTGTTAATAAATATGCTGTTAACGCACAGCAAGGTAAATTATTAAAAGTAAAATAATTGCCAAAAGCGTAACGGCACTCATGCCGATATATTCAAAACGGTACATGGATACTTCTTCGTTAAGAAGATTGTAGCTGCGCTGAATGACAAGCATTTTGTTTTCAATGTTGTCCTTCCAAACCGAAGCACGCAGAAGGTCGAGATAGCGTGTGTAAATGCGCGCGTAGAAAATATCTTCCGTAACCTGCAAAGCATTGTTGATATTGCTTGTTAATGTGCTTACATCAGCCATCAGTTCCATCAGCCTGCCGCGTATTTTGCGGTAGCTTGTCTGGCGGCTGCCGGTGCTGCCTTTTTCGGCGGCTTCCAGCTCGTCGTAAGTGCGGTCAATGGCTTCGTTAAGCGCATTGTCATAGTAGCGCAGTTCCAGAAACTGGGCGTTGGCAAATTCCAGGAGGTCTGGCACGTCAAGGCTGCCGCTGGGGTCATACACAACGGCGGAATCCCACGCAAGGTAGCATACGTCATCGGCGTAAGTAAACCTGTTGGCCAGTGTTTCGGCGCGGGTTTCCGGGCTTACGGGCGTGCGGTCTTTCAAAAGCAGCGGCACAATATCCCAGTTTTCGGGCACTTTGTCCTGAAAATAATAAACTACAAAATCTTCGTCAAAGTCAGAAACACGCTCATTGCTGCACGCCGGGCGGATGGTTTCCAAAACAGCGTCAAGGTAAGAACGGATTTCATCTTCCGGCATGTTTTCGCTGACGATGGACATATCCATGTATTCATCAAAAGTTACATCATCTTCAAAATGAATACGCAGAATAAGGCTGATAACGCCTAAATCAAAAATGCGGGCTTTAACTTCGGTAAGGTAAGTACCGTTGCCCAGCTTCATATCATGGGAACCAAGCTCAACAAGAACCGGCGGGTCCTTAAAAGTAATAGACTTGGTAGATATACGGTCCAGGCGGAGTCTGGAAGCGATTTTGTTGCGGCTGGTCCAAAGGGCCTGCACCAAATCAAGGTCAATTTCGTCGGCAACGTCAAAAAGACGGTATACAATCATGGATGTATTCATAAAATATCCTCCGTGAAAAAAGCATTTACTTGCATATTCGCCGCCGGAAGCGGTTTCCCTGCGTATTTCACATAAAAATTTATGTAAAATATTTTACTGTTTATACAGTTTGAAGGAGGTTAGCGCTATGAATGAACGCTACAGTGAAGAAGTAAAAAGCATATTGGAAGCTGCTCAGCAGCAGGCTGTTATAAATTATAACCAGGAACTGACCTGCGCCCATCTGTTAGTTGCGCTGGCCGGAAGTGAAGGGTTTTTCCCGTTCCTGCTCAAAAATGCCGGCGCTGATGCCGGTACCTTTACTGCGGAGGCCAAACGCCTTGTGCAGAAAATACCTTCCGTAAAAGGGCAGGACAGAGGGCTTATGATGAGTACCGGCGCTGCTCGTGTGCTGGCTATTGCGGCGCAGAACGCAGGGCAGGGCGAAGTTAATATCTGCCATTTGGTTGGTGCCCTTGCCAGTGACGGTGACAGCGATGTTACCGCGCTTTTGAAAAAATACGGCATTACCAAAAACAAGGCCGAAGGGCTGTATATGGCTTATACCAACAGCGCCGAAGGCGACGAAAAGAAACAGACGCTTGAAAAATACGGGCAGGATTTAACTGCCAAGGCCAAAGAAGGCAAGCTTGATCCTGTTATCGGCAGGGATGAAGAAATCCGCCGCGTGGTTGAAATTCTTTCGCGCCGCAAAAAGAACAACCCTGTTTTAATTGGTGAGCCGGGCGTTGGTAAAACCGCTATTGTAGAAGGGCTTGCCCGCCGCATTGTGGCAGGCGATGTTCCGGAAAGCCTTAAAAACAAAACTCTGTACGCGCTTGACCTGGCAGCCCTTGTTGCCGGTGCCAAATACCGCGGCGAGTTTGAAGAACGCCTGAAAAAAGTTTTAAAACTGGTATCCGAATCCGGTGGGCAGATTATTATGTTTATTGATGAACTGCATACCGTTGTTGGTGCCGGTGCTGCCGAAGGCGCCATGGACGCAGGCAATATTTTAAAACCGATGCTTGCCCGCGGCGAGCTGCGCTGCATTGGTGCAACCACGCTGAACGAATACCGCAAATATATCGAAAAAGACAGCGCTCTGGAACGCCGCTTCCAGCCCGTTATGGTTAAAGAGCCGGATGTTGAGGATACCATCTCCATTCTGCGCGGCTTGAAAGAACGCTACGAAGTGCATCACGGCGTGCGCATTAAAGACGCTGCCCTTGTTGCAGCGGCTGTGTTAAGCAACCGTTATATTAACGACCGCTTTTTGCCGGATAAGGCAATAGACCTTGTGGACGAAGCCGCAGCACGCCTGCGTACCGAAATCGACAGCCTGCCTGCCGAACTTGACGAGAGCAAACGCCGCATTTTGCAGCTGGAAATTGAAGCACAGGCTTTGAAAAAAGAAGACGACGAGCAGAGCAAAGACCGCCTTGCCAAAATCGAAGAAGAACTGGCAGAGCTTAAAAAATCCAACGATGAGCTTGTTAAACGCTGGGAAGCACAAAAAGCTGCCATCAGCCGTGTGCGCGAAGTTAAAAAGGAAATTGACGCCGTTAAACACGACATGGAAACGGCAGAACGCAACTACGATTTGAACAAACTGGCAGAACTTAAATACGGCCGCCTGCCGGAACTGCAAAAAGAACTGGCGCGCCTTGCCAAAGGTGATGCCGAAGACAAAGACGGCGTACTTTTAAAAGAAGAAGTTGACGAAGAAGACATTGCCAAAGTTGTAAGCACCTGGACGGGTATCCCTGTTGCGCGCTTAAACGGCGGCGAACGCGAAAAACTCATTCATCTGGAAGAACGCCTGCACCAGCGTGTAGTAGGGCAGGATGAAGCGGTTAAAGCAGTAAGCGAAGCTGTTATCCGCGCGCGCGCAGGCATTAAAGACCCCAACCGTCCGATTGGCTCGTTCATCTTCCTTGGCCCTACCGGCGTAGGCAAAACCGAACTTGCCAAAGCACTGGCAGAAATTTTGTTTGACGACGAGCGCAACATGATTCGTATTGATATGAGCGAATATATGGAGAAACATACCGTTTCGCGCTTAATCGGCGCGCCTCCGGGCTATGTTGGCTATGATGAAGGCGGCCAGCTTACAGAAGCAGTGCGCCGCCGTCCGTACAGCGTAATTTTGCTGGACGAAATTGAAAAAGCCCATGCCGATGTATTTAACGTACTTTTGCAGGTGCTTGACGACGGCCGCCTGACTGACGGGCAGGGACGCATTGTCGATTTTAAAAACACGCTGATTATTATGACCAGCAACCTTGGTTCTGCCGAAATTATGCAGAAAAAAGGCGAAGTAACGCGCGAAGAAGTACAGAGCATGCTGATGCGTTTCTTCCGCCCGGAATTTTTGAACCGTGTTGACGATATTGTAGTATTTAAGGCTTTGCAGGAAGAACAGATTAAGGATATTGTTAAACTCATCCTTAAAGAACTCAGCGACAGGCTGCAAAAACAGCTTGATATGACGCTTACCGCCAGTGACGAAGCCGTGGCATACCTTGCAGGCGCAGGCTTTGACCCTGCCTTTGGCGCACGCCCGCTGAAACGCCTTATTGTACATACCGTTGAAAACATTCTCGGCAAGAAAATTGTTGCCGGTGAAATCGGCAGCGGCACAAAAGTAAAAGTTGTGCTGAAAGACGGCAATATCGAGGTTGAGCAGGAGTAAACAACTATAAAAAATAAATAACAGCAAAAAGTCCTGTTTTAGTGATGTATTCATTAAAACAGGACATTTTTTATAAGGATATGATGATATAATATAAGTATAGGATTTGCAAACGGAAGGAGCGGAAGTATATGGGCAAAAAAGTTTTAATTATCGGCGGCGTGGCGGCAGGAATGAAAACTGCTTCGCGCCTGCGCCGCAGGGATAAAGATGCGGAAATTACGGTTATTGAACGCGGAGAACTTGTAAGTTATGGTGCGTGCGGTTTTCCTTATTATATTGGTGACGAAGTTAAAAATTTTAATGAATTTACGCATACGCCGCAGGGCATTGCGCGCGATGTAGATTACTTTAAAAAAGTTAAGGGCATTGATGTTCTAACCGGGCATGAGGCGCAGAAGATTAACCGCGCGGCGAAAACGGTTGCTGTGCTGAACAGGAAAAATAGCGAGGTTACAGAAATGCCTTACGATGTGCTGGTGCTTGGCACGGGTGCAACGCCGGTGCGCCTGCCGGTGCCGGGTGCTGATTTGGAAGGCATCCATAACTTCTGGTTCCCGTGGGAAGTTTTAAAAGTTAAAGAAGAAATTGCCGCCCATAATGTTACGGATGTTGTTATAGTAGGCGCGGGCTTTATCGGTATGGAACTGGCAGAGGAGTTTAACAAAATAGGCGTTAAGGTAAGCGTTGTGGAAATGCAGAACCGCATTCTGCCGCAGATGCTTGATTTGGAAATGGCGGAGCTTGCAGCAAAACCTGTTGCCGCTGCCGGTATAAATTTATATCTTGAAGAAAAAACAGTAGCGTTTGAAGGTGAGAACCGTGTTGCCGCCGTTAAAACGGACAAGCGCACAATTCCGGCGCAGATGGTAATTGTAGCCGTTGGTGTGCGCCCAAATGTTGAACTTGCACGTGAAGCAGGGCTTACCATTGGCCTGAGCGGTGCTATTGCCGTTAACGAATATATGCAGACGAGCGACCCATGCATTTATGCAGGCGGCGATTGTGCGGAAAATACTCACCGTGTAAGCGGGGCTAAAATTTTTGCGCCTATGGGCAGCACTGCCAACAAGCACGGACGCATTATTGCCGATAATATTTGCGGCGATATGGTAAAATACCCCGGCGTTTTGGGCACGGGGCTGTGCCGTATGCCGGGCGTAGAGGCAGGCAGCACTGGCCTTAATGAAAAAACTGCCGCAGCGGCAGGAATTGATTTTGAATCCGTAATTGTTCCCGGCAATGACAGGCTTGCTTATATGCCGGGTGCAGGACGTTTGGTGCTTAAGCTGTTTGCCGACAGGAAAACTCATAAGGTTATCGGCGTGCAGGCGGTAGGGCAAAGCGTTGATAAGCGCATCGACACGCTTGTTGCCGCTATCAGCATGGGCGCAGCGCTTGAAGATTTGAGCGAGTTTGATATTGGTTATGCGCCGCCGTTTAACGGCCCGATTGACAACATTGCCACGGCTGCCAACGTGCTGCTGAATAAAATTGAAGGCCGCCTGCGCAGCATTAACCCGAAGGAATTTAAAGAGCTGCGCAAAAGCAAAGCTTATACTTTGGTAGATGTGCGTACGCCCGGCGAATTTAAAAACTGCCATATAGCAGGCTGCTGCAATATTGTAAACCTGCCTTTGGATGAAGTGCGCAGCGAATGCTGTAAGGTTTTGCCCGATAAGGATGCACGGCTTGTATGCAGCTGCCAGATTGACCTGCGCGGCTACGAAGCCGAAACCATGCTGCGCGCCCATGGCTATAAAAACGTACAGAGCCTTGAAGGAAGCATGAGTGCCTGGCCCTATGAAACCGAAAAAAGCAAATAACAGCAAAAATGTGTAAATTTATTGACACAAAGGGCACAGATTGGTAAAATAAATTAATAATATTCTTTACGTAACGATGCCCGGAGAAATTGTAGTTGGTTGAACAGCACAATGAAACTTTTATGCCGGGCTTTATTTTTTATTGAAAGGCAGTGGGATAATGAAAGTTGCAATTATTATGGGCAGCAATTCTGACTGGCCGGTACTTGAACCGGCAGAAAAAACTTTAAAAAGTTTTGGCGTTGAAGTGGAAGTTGTAGTTGCTTCTGCACACCGCACTCCCGAAATGGTTCATGAGTTTGCGGCAGGCGCGCGTGAACGCGGCGTTGAGGTAATTATTGCCGCAGCAGGCGCTGCAGCGCATCTTGGCGGTGTTATTGCAGCATTTACAACACTGCCGGTAATTGGCATACCCATTAATGCCACTCCCTTAAACGGTATGGATTCGTTACTGAGCTTTGTACAGATGCCTTCCGGTATTCCGGTTGCAACCATGGCAATTAACGGTGCCAAAAACGCAGCGCTGTTTGCCGTACAGATTCTGGCAACCAAATATCCGGAACTTGTTGAAAAGCTGGCCGAAGACCGTGAAAAGATGAAAGCAGAAGTAAAGGCAAAAGGTGAAAAACTGGCTGCACTGCGTGCATCCGAACAGTAATTGCGGCGGCAGAAAAGGAGCAGAGAATGTCTGGCATTGATTTTCAGGATGATAAAATGCATGAGGAGTGCGGGGTATTCGGCATTTATTCCCATAATGATGATGTTGCGCTGAATACTTACTGGGGCTTGTATGCTTTGCAGCACCGCGGACAGGAAAGCTGCGGCATTGTAGCTACCGACGGCACTCATATGGAAGGCAAAAAAGGCATGGGCCTTGTGGCCGATGTTTTTAAAGGCGGCGTTGACGGATTGGAAGGGCATATTGCCATTGGGCATGTGCGTTATTCCACCACCGGTTCCAGCATGGAATACAACATTCAGCCGCTGCGTGTTTATTTTGACGGCGGCAATCTTGCGCTGGCGCACAACGGCAACCTTACCAACGCGGCGGAACTGCGCAAACGCCTGGCTCTGGAAGGCACGGTTTTCCAGACAACGGTTGATACGGAAGTTGTTGTAAGCCTTATTGCCCGCAGCCGTAAAAAAACTATTGAAGAACGTGTTGCCGAAGCGGCAAACACCATTAAAGGCGCTTTCGGCATTTTGGTTATGACGGACAACAAACTTATTGCCGTGCGTGACCAGTACGGCTTCCGCCCGCTGGCGATTGGCAAAATGGATGGCGGCTGGGTTGTAGCATCCGAATCCTGCGCGTTTGACCTTGTAGGCGCGGAATTTGTACGCGATGTTGAACCGGGCGAAATGCTGGTGTTTGAAAACGACCACGATGAGCCGAAAAGCAGCCGCTGGGCAGAAAACATGCCCGCCAAACGTGCGCACTGCGTATTTGAATATGTTTATTTTGCGCGTACCGACAGCGTTATCGACAAACAGTCTGTTTACCAGGCGCGTATCAATATGGGCAGGGAACTTGCCAAAGAAACAAAAGATATCAAGGCTGATATTGTAATTTCCGTTCCGGATTCCGGCACGGCAGCAGCAGTAGGGTACAGCCTGGAATCCGGCGTGCCGTTTATGGAAGGTTTAACCAAAAACCGCTATGTAGGCAGGACGTTTATTCAGCCTACCCAAAAACAGCGCCTTAACGCCGTAAGGCTTAAGCTTAACCCGGTGGAAAGCGTTATTAAGGGCAAATCCGTTGTTGTAGTTGACGACAGCATTGTGCGCGGCACAACCAGCGGCAAAATAGTAAAACTGTTAAAAGATGCCGGTGCGCGTGAGGTGCATATGTGCATCAGCTCCCCGCCGGTAACCGATCCGTGCTATTACGGCATTGATACCAGCGTGCGCAAGGAACTGATTGCTTCAACCCATACGGAAGAAGAAATCCGCCAGTATATCGGAGCAGATTCGCTGCATTACATTTCTCTGGAAGGCCTGAAGCGTTCTTTGGACTGCATGGACCCCGAAGGAATGTGCTATGCCTGCTTTAATGCCCAATACCCGGATAATGCGGAAGAAACCCTGAGGCAGGGTTCTAAATATATTTTTGAAAACGAAGGCTGATACAGGAGGACGATGATGAGCGAAGAAACCAAGAAACAACTTACTTATGCAGACGCCGGTGTAAATATTGATGCCGGCAACGAAGCCGTTGAACTGATGAAAGCAAGTGTACAGGCTACTTACCGTCCCGAAGTTATCGGCGATATCGGCGGTTTCGGCGGTTTGTTTGCCTTAAACAGCGGCAAATACAAAGAACCGGTTCTGGTTAGCGGCACCGATGGTGTAGGCACCAAACTGAAACTGGCTTTTATGGCTGATAAACATGATACCATCGGCCAGGATGCCGTTGCCATGTGCGTAAACGATATTCTCGTGCAGGGCGCTGAACCGCTGTTCTTCCTCGATTATATCGCCATTGAAACTCTGGAAGCCAAAAAGGTTGCCCAGATTGTTAAGGGCGTTGCCAATGCCTGCAAAGAATCCGGCTGCGCGCTGATTGGCGGCGAAACTGCCGAAATGAGCGACTTGTACGGCAAGGACGAATACGATATTGCAGGTTTCTGCGTAGGCGTGGTAGAAAAAAGCAAAATGATTACCGGCGAAAAAGTTAAACCGGGCGACGTGCTTTTGGGTCTGCCTTCTGCCGGTGTACATTCCAACGGCTTTACGCTGGTGCGCAAAATCTGCTTTGACGTAATGGGCTTTACCATGGATACCCCGGTTGAAGAATTCGGCACTACTTTGGGTGAAGAACTTCTGAAACCGACCCGCCTTTATCCGCGCGTATGCCTGCCGCTGATTGAAAAATTCAACCTGCACGGCATGGTACATATTACCGGCGGCGGTTTTTATGACAATATTCCGCGCATTTTGCCGGAAAACTGCGACGCAGACGTTAACGCAGGCGCATGGGAAGTTCCTGTTGTATTTAAAAAATTACAGGAATGGGGCAATGTTGACTGGCATGAAATGTACCGCACCTTTAACATGGGTGTAGGCATGGTGCTGGTAGTTGCTCCGGAAGAAGCTGACGCTGTACGCGAACACCTGAAAAATGCCGGTGAAACCTTCTACGAACTCGGTACTATTATAGAAGGCAGCGGCAAGGCTGTGCTGAAAGGCGGCGTTTTCGGTGAGTAAGCGCAAAATCGGCGTGCTTGTTAGCGGCAGGGGCAGCAATTTGCAGGCCCTGATGGATGAAATTGCCGCAGGTACGCTTAATGTTGAAATTACAGTTGTTATCAGCGACAAAAAGGATGCCTTTGCTTTGGAACGTGCAGAAAAAGCGGGTATTAAGGCTGTTGCCATTGACCGTAAAGAATGTGCATCCAAAGAAGAATTTGAAAATAAAATTACCGGCGTGCTGGAAGCAGCCGGTGCGGAACTTGTTGTGCTGGCAGGCTTTATGCGTATTTTAAGCCCGGAATTTGTAGGGCACTGGCACCATAAAATCGTTAATATCCACCCGGCGCTTCTGCCGAGTTTTCCCGGACTTGACGGGCAGGGCCAGGCGCTTAATTACGGCGTTAAAATTGCCGGCTGCACCGTACATTTTGTAGATGAAGGCACCGACAGCGGCCCGATTATTCTGCAAAAGGCAGTGCCCGTGCTTGACGATGACACGCATGACACGCTGGCAGACAGAATTTTGGAACAGGAACACAAAGCATTGCCCGAAGCCGTAAGGCTGTGGAGTGAGGGCAGGCTGCAAATAGAAGGAAGGCACATAAAAGTGCTTCCGGTAGTGGGGTGAATGAAAATGAGAATAAAAAGAGCTCTTTTAAGCGTATCCGACAAAACCGGCATTGTTAAACTGGCGCAGTTTCTACATGATATCGGCGTGGAAATTATTTCTACCGGCGGTACCATGAAGGCTTTGCAGGATGCAGGCATTCCTGTAACTTATGTTAGTGACGTAACCGGTTTTCCGGAAATTATGGACGGCAGGGTAAAAACCCTGAACCCGAAAATTCATGGCGGCATTCTTGCTGTACGCAGCAACCCGGAACATGTAAAAGCCATGGAAGAACACGGTATTAAACCGATTGACCTTGTTGTTGTAAACCTCTACCCGTTCAGGGAAACCATTGCCAAACCCGGCGTAACCGAAGCCGAAGCCATTGAAAACATTGATATCGGCGGCCCGGCAATGGTAAGGGCGGCAGCCAAAAACTTCCGCGACGTAATTATTATTACCAACCCGGCACGTTACAGCAGCCTTATTGCCATGCTGCAGCAGCATGGCGATGCCGATATGAAAACCCGCAAAACTCTGGCCAAAGAAGCATTTACACATACTTCCGAATATGATGCGGCTATCAGCGCATATTTGACCAAACAGCTTGCCGAAGGCAAATAAGGAGAAGCATCATGCAGATATTACTTATTGGCAGCGGCGGACGTGAACATGCACTGGCATGGAAACTTGCGCAGAGCGGACAGGTTGAAAAGATTTTTGCAGCGCCCGGCAACCCCGGCATTGCCGCTGTAAAAAAATGCGAATGTGTTGAACTTAACTTAAATGACCTTGACAGTGTTGCAGATTTTGCCGAAGAACACGGCATTGATTTAACTGTTGTAGGTCCTGAGGCAACTCTGGTTGCAGGTATTGCCGATGTTTTTGCTGCAAGAGGGCTTGCTGTGTTCGGCCCTTCCAAAGCGGCGGCAGAACTTGAAGGCAGCAAGGCATTTGCCAAAAATTTAATGGCCAAGTACAATATTCCGACGGCTTTCTTTAAAGTTTGCGAAGATTTGGAAACCGCCAAAGCCTATGTTAAGGAAAAAGGCGCGCCGATTGTTATTAAGGCGGACGGGCTTGCTGCCGGCAAAGGCGTGGTAGTTGCCATGACCGAAGCGGAAGCATACGAAGCCATTGACGAAATGATGGGTGAGCAGCATAAATTTGGCGGCGCGGGCGCACGCGTTGTCATCGAAGAATTTATGCAGGGCGAAGAAGCGTCGCTTCTGGCGTTTACCGATGGCGAGTACATTGTGCCGATGATTGCTTCCCAGGACCATAAACGCGCTTTTGACGGCGATAAAGGACCCAACACCGGCGGCATGGGCACTTATGCACCGGCTCCGGTTTTAACCGATATTTTGCGCCTGCGCGCTGTTGAAAAGATTTTAAAACCGGTTGTTGCAGCCATGAAGGCAGAAGGCAGAACTTATAAAGGCTGCCTGTATGCAGGCCTGATGGTTTGCGGCGATGAGGTTAAAGTTGTTGAATTTAACTGCCGTTTCGGAGACCCGGAAACGCAGGTTGTGCTGCCGCTTCTGGACGGCGACCTTGCTGAAATTATGCTGGCCTGCGCAACCGGCGGGCTTGACAAAGTAAGCATAGGCTGGCACGATAAAGCCGCCGTATGCGTAGTGCTTGCTTCCGGAGGATATCCGGAACATTATGCGCAGGGCTATCCTATCAGTGGCCTTGACGAAGCAGGCAAAATGCTGGAAACAGTTGTGTTCCATGCCGGAACGAAAATCAGCGACGGCAGCGTGGTAACGGCAGGCGGGCGTGTGCTTGGCGTTACGGCAGTGGGCAAGGATATTGCCGATGCGCAGGAACGTGCTTATAAAGCAGCTTCCGTTATCAGCTTTAAAGATATGCAGTACCGCAAAGATATTGCCTGGCGTGCATTGAAAAAATAAAATTTTGTCCCTGCGCTTTATGCGCCGGGACATTTTGTATACACCTAACCGGTTAATAATTTATACATAAAAATAAAATTTTAAGCAAAGGATGGATGAAAATGGCATTTTATTACGATGAACCCGCACATACTTTTAGTGAATATCTCTTAGTTCCCGGTTATTCCTCCAGCGAATGCGTTCCCGCAAATGTAGATTTGAGAACTCCGCTTGTTAAATTCAAAAAGGGCGAAGAACCTGCTATTACCATGAACATTCCGCTGGTTTCCGCTATCATGCAGTCTGTATCTGATGATAAAATGGCAGTTGCCCTCTCCAAAGAAGGCGGCATTTCCTTTATTTACGGTTCCCAGTCCATTGAAGACGAAGCTGCAATGGTTGAAAGAGTTAAAACCCACCGTGCAGGTTTTGTAAGCAGCGATTCCAACATCCGCCCGGACAGCACCCTGGCTGATATTATTGCCCTGAAGGAAAAAACCGGCCACAGCACTGTTGCCGTTACCAGCGACGGTACCGTTAACGGCAAACTGGAAGGCATTGTTACCAGCCGTGACTACCGCGTTAGCCGCATGGATTTGAATACCAAAGTTAAAGAATTCATGACTCCTATCAGCGAAATGATTACCGCTCCGGCAGAAACCACTTTGCAGGAAGCCAACGACATCATCTGGGAAAACAAACTGAATACCCTGCCGATTATTGATGACGAAGGCCGTCTTTTGTACATGGTATTCCGCAAAGATTATGCAACCCACAAAGAATATCCGCTGGAACTTCTGGACAGCAAAAAACGCCATATCGTAGGCGCAGGCATTAACACCCGCGACTATGCAGAACGCGTACCGGCACTGGTTAATGCAGGCGTTGACGTACTCTGCATCGACTCTTCCGAAGGTTACAGCGAATGGCAGAAAATTACTCTGGCATGGATTCGCGAACATTACGGCGACAGCGTAAAAGTTGGCGCAGGCAACGTAGTTGACGCAGCAGGCTTCCGTTTCCTTGCCGAATGCGGCGCAGATTTTGTTAAAGTAGGTATCGGTGGCGGTTCCATCTGCATTACCCGTGAACAAAAAGGTATCGGCCGCGGCCAGGCAACCGCAGTAATTGAAGTTGCCAAAGCACGTGACGAATATTATAAAGAAACCGGCATTTATGTGCCTATCTGCTCCGACGGCGGCATTGTTTACGATTACCACATGACTCTTGCACTGGCAATGGGCGCAGACTTCCTGATGCTGGGCCGTTACTTTGCACGTTTTGATGAAAGCCCGACCAACAAAGTTAACATCAACGGCAACTACATGAAAGAGTACTGGGGCGAAGGCAGCAACCGTGCCCGCAACTGGCAGCGCTACGACCTGGGCGGCGCACAGAAACTTTCCTTCGAAGAAGGCGTTGACTCCTATGTTCCGTATGCAGGCAGCCTGAAAGACAACGTAACCCTTACCCTTAACAAAGTACGCTCCACCATGTGCAACTGCGGAGCACTCAATATTCCCGAACTGCAGGCAAAAGCAAAAATTACTCTGGTATCTGCAACTTCTATTGTTGAAGGCGGTGCACACGACGTTATTCTTAAAGACAACAGCATGAATAATTACGTAAAATAATATTATAAAAATGTAAAACTGATTTTACCTGATTGACATATTTGTAATCTAAAGGTAAAATTATCTCATAATGTTTTTAGAGGAAGGTGCTGTTTGATATGAATTTAAGAAAATTTGCTCTTTGTGCTGTTGCCGGCGTAATGGCAGCTTCAATGATTTTTGCTGCAGGCTGCGGCGGCGATAAAGCATCAGACAAAAAAGTTTTAAAAGTAGGCATGGAATGCGCTTATGCTCCTTATAACTGGTCTCAGAACAGTGCTGACGGCGGTGCCGTAAAAATTGCGGGCAGCAACGAATATGCTTATGGCTATGACGTAATGATGGCCAAAAAACTTGCCGACTCCATGGGCGCTGAACTGGAAATCCAGAAAATTGAATGGGACGGTCTTGCACCGGCTGTTGTAAGCGGCAAAATTGACGCTGCCATCGCAGGTATGTCCATTACCTCCGAACGCAAACAGTCTGTAGACTTTACCAAACCGTATTATTATGCAAATGTAGTTGCACTGGTTAGAAAAGACACCCCGCAGGCAAAGGCAACCAGCGTTGAAGAACTGCGCGGCGCAACTGCTACCAGCCAGCTGAACACCATCTGGTATGACCAGATTGACCAGGTTCCGGAAGTTAACAAACTGCCTGCCATCGACAATGTACCGGGCATGATTGTTGCTTTAACCTCCGGTAAATGCAACCTTATCGTAACCGATATCCCGACTGCCAAAGCTGCTGCTTTTGCAAACCCCGAACTGACCGTTCTCCAGTTCCCGGAAGACAAAGGCTTTAAAACTTCCAAAGAAGATGTTGAAATCGGCATTGCCATTAAAAAAGGCAACAAAGAATTGAAAGACGCTATGGACGCAGTTCTTGGCAAAATGACCCCTGCTGATTTCGATAAAATGATGGATGAAGCTATTCAGAAACAGCCGCTGGCAAAATAATATTTAACTTATGCTTTTTAAGGGGCCGGTTTAATCCGTCCCCTTCTTTCCGTATTTATTTCGATTGTATTAATGACTTAATGTTAGGTGGTTAAATTATGGCTACAATGCCCGATTCTTTCTTTTCGTGGGTAGTTTTTCTGCTGAATGAATACGGCGCCACTCTTTTGCAGGGCGCAGGCGTAACCCTTCTTTTGGCACTGGTCGGCACTTTTATCGGCTGTGTAATCGGTCTTGCAGTAGGCATCTGCCAGACAATTCCCGAAGACCCCAACGGCAGTTCTTTTAAACAGGCACTTGTTAAAGGCTTGAAGGCTGTTTTATCTTCTTACGTAGAAATTTTTCGCGGTACACCAATGATAGTACAGGCAATGGTTGTATATTATGGTGCGATGAGCCTGTTTGATATTGATATGTCGGCAATGTTTGCCGGTTTCCTTGTTGTTTCCATTAATACCGGTGCGTACATGGCAGAAACTGTGCGCGGCGGCATTGAATCAATTGATGAAGGCCAGCGCGAAGCTGCCGTTGCTATTGGCATGGACCATTTCCAGACCATGCGCTATGTAGTTTTGCCGCAGGCTCTGCGCAATATTATGCCGCAGATTGGCAACAACCTTATCATCAATATCAAAGATACTTCCGTATTGAACGTTATTTCCGTTACAGAGCTCTATTTTGCTTCTAAATCTGCGGCAGGCGTTTATTACAGATACTTTGAAATTTTCTTCATTACCTGCGTAATTTATTTTATTATGACTTTTACGGCTTCCAGAATTTTACGCTGGCTGGAAAGCAAAATGGACGGCCCGAAAGATTATCAGCTGGTAGAGTATGACCCCATGGCTGACCCGTGCGGCCATTTTCAGGTAACTAACAAGAAAGGGCGGTAACAGAAATGGCAGACGAAAAAGAATTGCTGTTGTCCGTTCAGGATTTAAAAAAACAGTTCGGTGAACGTGAAATTTTAAAGGGCATCAGTTTTGATGTAAAAAAAGGTGACGTTGTTTGTATTATCGGCCCTTCCGGCAGCGGCAAATCCACGCTTATCAGATGCGTTAACTTTTTGGAGCAGCCTACGGGCGGCGTTATTGCCTATCGTGGGCAAAATGTACTGGAAAGCTTTAAAAACCTTGCATTGTACCGTACCAAAGTAGGTATGGTATTTCAGCAGTTCAACCTGTTCAATAATATGACCGTGCTTGAAAACTGCATGGTCGGGCAGGTTAAAGTGCTCGGCAAAGATAAGGACACGGCGCACAGTACGGCAATGAAGTATTTGGAACATGTCGGTATGGCAAGTTACATCAATGCCAAACCGCATCAGCTTTCCGGCGGGCAGAAACAGCGTGTTGCCATTGCCCGTGCTCTGGCGCTTGAACCGGAAGTGCTTTTAATGGACGAACCTACTTCGGCGCTTGACCCTGAAATGGTTGGCGAAGTTTTGGCGGTAATGAAAGAACTTGCCGATGAAG
>OLIX01000654.1_pt1 | contig 35257 bp, 51 predicted proteins | sample 1601331 | NCBI WGS metagenome assembly OLIX01 (sample SAMEA2452120, study PRJEB22498) | human gut metagenome | biome: human feces; feature: human gut; material: feces | place: Australia | collected 2012 | reverse complement strand
TTTTTAATTTCATCTAAATCTATTGGTATCTTTGTATCTTTATCAACTTTTATTTCTGCAATATTTGTCGGATTTATAATTTCTGCTTGTGCTTTTGGCAATGCTGGAGTTTTCCAATATGCTCCAGCTAGTCCTACAAATACAATATTTCTAGCCTTTGCTTGTTGTAAATTTTCGTCAGATATTTCAAATGTGTTTAGTGTATATATTCTGCAATTAAACATCCCTCTTATTATTTTATCTATTTCATAGTTATTTCTGCATGGATTTTCTTGACTTCCTAATTTTCTCATTCTTGCATCACCTCAAAACAATTTTCTAGGTATTGCTCATGAGTTAATATATTTTTTATATCTTCATCGTATAATACTAACAATGTCCCATCTCCTTGCCAGTTATAATCCCAATGCTCTGTAAATAATTGTTTTTTGTTATTGAAAGGATCTATTCTAATCTTTACAATAAGATGTCCATTTACATAGTCTCCTTTTTTTACTAAATCTATTTTATCTTTAGAATGTTTTTCTATCTGACTTCTATATGAACTAGCCATTGTACTTTCACAACAATAATATTTTTCTTCCATATATTCATCTGGGTTAATAATCTTTTTAACTTTATCTATATAACCATCTTTATTTCGTATCCATTCTCCAACTTCTATTTCATCATAATAGCATCCAGGGCATCCCATTTTTTCAACTTGGCAAGTATCCCATTCTTTATCTGTACATTTCATTATTCTTCCCCCTTTTGTATTTCTTTTATAACCCACTCTATAACTGCCTGTACCATAATCGGACAATATCTATATTCATTTTTTCTAACTATATCTGCAAATATGTTAGCATCATTTCTTTGAATTCTACATCCCATAAGTAATTTAATAAATCTTTTTCTTGAAATTCTTTCAATACCTAACATTTTTTGCAAATGTATTGATGATTCTCTTGTAATCGTAATTGATACACTTTTTGATTTTTCTTTTTCTATTGCGTACCTTACTGCATCTGCAGCATCATCTTGATTATTTTCCTGCACACTTTCAAAATTTTGTATTTTCGCTATTTTACTAATTTCTCCATCTTTGTCCTGCATAAAAATATCGCCATCTACTATTAACTTTTTTACTTCATCTGTTGACATATTATTCCTCCTTTTCAAATATTTTCTTATATTCTTCTTTGCATTTCTTTCCTTCAATTTCAAATAATACTTTTGCAAAATCGACTTCTCCATTTTCATCGAAGTACTCTTTTATAATCATAAATAATGGAAGTTGATTTTTACCTCTAAAACCGAATATAATTCCTGTTTTCTTTCCTTTTATTTCTAAGGATGGCATTATTCCTCACCATCCTTTGCTACTTGCAATATACACATTATTGCCATACCTATAAAATCTCCTATAAAAAAACCTATTAAAAGTCCTATTATTAAATACTTTATCATTTGTAACACCTACCTTCCATTTAATTCATACATATATATCGTTTCTCTTAATGAGTCTAATTCGACATATTGTTCATCTATTATTGCTTGTCTCCTGTCTATTGTTCTATCTTGCTCACTTATTTTTTCTTTTAACCTGGTATTTTCACTTTTTAAATCATGATTTATTGCTATGCATCCAACAACAAACCCCAAGACAAAACATAAGATAACTACTAAAGTTGATTTTATTTTTTCAGTTTTCATATACATTTCTTTATCATATATTTTCATTTGTATTCCTACCTTTCTATAAATTTTCTACCCTTGCACCACATGTAGTCTTCAGTTGGACAAAATTCATCATATACAAGTGGCATATCTTCTTTTTCATCGCAGTACATATCTCCATGTTCAATATACATACAATTTATACATTGTTCACAAGTAATATTTTGTTTATTTTTATATCTTTTTCTTTGTACTGGTTTCGCCATTTTTTCTCCTTTCTATCTGCAGCATTATATATTTTTGTAAATCAACATTTCTTTTTGTTCTGCATATATTCAAATCCTGGATTTCATTTTCTAATTGTTCTATTTTTTGTTTTAATTTTCTATTTTCAAAAATTGCATCATAGTAAAGTTGTTCATAATCAATATCTTTTTTCATTTTCTACCTCGTTTTTGCTTTGTTTAATACTTTTGCAATTAACGCTCCAGTTTTTGTTAGACTCGCATCTTCTTTCATTAATTTTCTTTTATTCATTATTAGTTCTTCAGCATTAGAAACTAATACTAAATTATCTAAATCAAAGTTTCTATTGTTACCATCTGCAAATATTACTTTATGCCCTTTAGGTATTGTTCCATATGCTTGTTCATAAACATATCTACTTTTAGGCATCCAATTCCTTGTTTTATATCCATCTCTAAATTTTATTAATATTCCATCCCTCTTATCGATTCTTTCACTACCTATTGGTCTGCGATTTGCTGGAATATTTCCCTTTTTGAACGTTGTTTTCCTTGAATTTTTTTGTCCTTCTTCAGACATATATTCACTTTGGTCTGCGATTTGCTGGAATATTTCCCTTTTTGAACGTTGTTTTCCTTGAATTTTTTTGTCCTTCTTCAGACATATATTCACTCCATTTTTTGCCTTTATTGAAGGACGTTTGTCCTTTTACAAACTGTCCTCCAACTATTCCACTTTTTATACCTAATTTTACTTTTCTATTTGAAATGGATGATTCTGTCAGATTTACATTAAATTTCTTATTAAATCTATTTGTTAGTTCTTTTAATGTAATTCCTTTTACATTATCAATCAAAAACTGATCCTCTGTTTTGGAATATTTATGACTCATTCTTTCCCTCTCCTATTTGTAATATATCTGGTATTTTTTCCTTTCCATATTCATCATAGTGTTTTACAGCTTTTAGTGCTAATTCTCCATTATTTATAATTGTTTGTGCTATATTGGCCATTGATTTTGCTCTTTCTCTTTCCTCTTGTAATTTTTCACCAGTTAGCTCATCATCATTTAATCTTTCTAATTGTTCAAACAAATGGTCATTCAAATCTGCTAATGTATTTTTTACTCCCATTTTTATTCCTCCTTTATTTTTAGGTTGTATTTATCTTCAAATACTTTCTTTTTAGCAATATACTCCTTTGTTTTAAATCCTTTTGTGTCAATAATTTCTGTTGTTCCATCATTATGAAATACTATAAAATCTGCTTTATATTTTAAGCCTGGTGCTAGTATAAACACAGGCTGCAAACAAAAACCTTTTATTTCTCCTGCTTGCAGCCTTAACTTCAAATTGCAATAATAGTCCGCTTCTTTTTTACTATCAAATGTTTGTCCATCTACGGAAGTCTTTACTGCCCCATATTTACTTTTTCTATTACCTTTTTTTTGGTATTCTCTATATTGTTCAATACTCCAATGTTCTTGCATTATTCTACCTCTTCTCACTCCTTTGGCATTTCGTATGTATCAAATAAAAGGTTTTCTTTTAACATTTTTTTGTCAAATATATCTTGTGTATCCTCATTAGAACATTTATATATTTCAATTATTGCTCTTATATTTACAATATCAACTAATACTTCTTTTGCTCTTTCTTCTGTCTTGTAATATCCTAAGTCTTCATACAAACTATCTACTGTTTCAATTCTTATACAAACATCATCATCACCTTCATCAAAGGTTATATAAACTCGTGTCATATTATCAAAATTAATTATTTTTGTTTTATCTTGATTTATAATTAACACTTTTTATTCCTCCTTTTTCTTTTTGGCACATTTTAAATCCTGTAACACTCGTGGTGTATATTGCCTATTTTCTTGATTTCTTTTTAATGTTTCTATATTTTTTATTGTGGCATCTGTTTCTGCACAAATTCCTTTTGCTATAAACTTATTTGCATATGGCTTTATAGTGCTTACTAGATCTATTTTATCTTTTATTATTCTTCTTTCCTGTAGTACCTTTTCCAGTTTTTTATATACTGCCACTATTTCAATAGCATTTAACTTACTTAATTCTATTTCGTGTAAAAGGTCATCCCTTTCACCTTCTTTGTTATATAAATCAGTATTTAATTTCTTTTCTATTTCCTCTATGTTATAGAAAAAATTTTTAATATTATTTAACAATTCTAATGATTGTTGCATATCATCTATTTCCATAAATACTCCGCCTTTCCTTTTGTATATTTTTTCTAGGTTGTGTTTGTTTCTAAAATTTACACTCTATCGCTCGTTTTTTGTTTTATGTTTACTAATTACATATTAATATGCATTCCCGTTCTTTCTTTAAATAGCTCACAATACTCGAATAATCCCTTTTGTTCTCCCTTCAGTAAACAATGAGGAAATTCACAATTTAAAGTTGGAACACACCATTCGCAATTTTCACACGTTTTTAATCTTCTTGATATTAATTCATCTTCTCTAATGAATGCCATTTCAGTAATCCTCCATTTCATAGATAGTATCCGTATCATATTGTCCACTTAACTCAGTTTGATCTAATGCTGATAATATGCATTTTTTAAAATATGATTTCGGTATTTTTATTTGTGATCTAGTATTAGCAATAGCAAAATTCTTTAACGCATAACATAGTTTTTTAGAATTTATTTCCTGGACTTTTTCTCTTATATTTGGAGTCATATACATTTCTTTTAGAATTTCAGTCATTTCAATAGCAAGTTCTGGAGAAAAAATATGCATTTCACAATTTTTTATAAGTCTTTCAAATTCTGTTTTTTCCATCTTATCCATCATATCATCTAAGGTTTTATTTTCTTCTGGTTTATGATTAGAAGGATAGATTGATTTCATTTCTTTTAATTTAATTTTATTTAATTTAATTTGATTTGATTTGATTTGATTTAATTTGCATAAATTTGCATATAATTTTTTCAAATTTGCTTTGCATTTGTATCTTTTTTTGTATGCATTTGCATTACTTTTGCATATATTTTTTATGCTTTTGCATTTTTTCGCATTCTTTTCTTGTTTTTTGTCTGCATCTTGTTTTTTATCCTTTTCTTTATTCCATCGTGCATTTGCTGCTTGACTTCTTTTTTCTTTTAATGTTTCATATTTTTCCATTCTTCTTAATAAACTTGCTGACCAAAATGTTTTTTTATCAGCATTAAATAATCCATTCCCACTTTCATCATCTCTATATTCATTTATACAATCATTCAAATACTTTTCAACATCAATAGTTGTTCCAGTTTGCATTTTTATAGCCCTATATGTATTTTTATTAAGAGGTAATTTATATGTAGATTCATTTCTTAACATTTCTAATATGGCCCAATATAATCCATATCCGTTCTAATCCATAATCGCATCTCATTCCCAATATTTTTGGATCTGATAATGCATTTGCATCATGGCTAAAATAATAAACGTCTTTACTTGCCATCATTACCTCTCCTTTCTTTTAATATCGTATCTACTGTCATTTGTTGGTTTTTATACACATCATTTAAATATCTTTTTTCACATATGGGACCAAAACCTTTTTGAATACTCTTCCATGTTTTCAATTCTTTTCCACACATTCTACAATTAAATGATTTGTCTTGTATATCTGGACACTTTTTTAATGCTTTTATTGCTAAACTAATGGCCTTTATATCTTTTAAATAAATTTCATCAGATTCATCATTTTGTATAAAACTAAGCCTGTCCCTTTTTAATTCTTCTAATTGAGTTATCGCTTTTATACTATTCATATAAGACCTCCATTAAAATGGATATAATTTTAATTCTAGACTTAATCCAGGTTTTGCTATTGTAGTATTTATTTTTGTTTCTTCATATACCTTATCTTGCATTATAGTTTGGTTAGAATTTGTATCTGATAAATGGCATAGTACAATATTTTTTGCATAACTTAAGTCATTAGATTTTAAGAAATTTATTACATTTTCTAAACTAAAATGGCTCTCTAATAATCTTGTATATCTAGTTTTATTTATTACTCCATTTTTTGCATTTTCTTTTGCAATTTCTTTGTTATAATTACATTCTAATAGTAAATAATTTAGTTTATTGAATTTATATTTAATATAATATGTATCTGTAGCATACATAAGTTTTTCGCCAGTCGGTTTATATTGAATTAAAAATCCCAATGGTTCTGCAGCATCGTGTTGTGTATCAAATGGAAGTATTATAAAATTTCCTATTTCAAATTGTTGTAATGCTTTTATAATTTTAAATCTATGGCCAACTAAATTTTGTTTTTTTAATGTTCCTGCAGATGCATATACATTTATTCCATATAAAGCAAAATTCGAGGCATATTTTAAATGGTCCATATGTTCATGAGTTATCAATACTGCTTCAATACCATTAAAATCAAAATTCAATTCTTTTTGCACAATTTTAAAATTAACACCTGCATCCAATATTAATTTCTCATTGTTATTTGCTTCTATTAGATAGCAGTTACCACTCGAACTGCTACCTAATACTTTTAATTTCACTAAAATGCTGGTCCTTCATTTTGGATTGGAGTCATTTCAATATTGTTATCTGCAGATGCATTTTCTTCAATATTTTTTATTTCTCCAGTTTCAATATCAATTAATTCTTTGTTTGCTTTTTCTTCTATTTCTTCAGCAACTTGTCCTTCTATGACATTTTCATAAGTATTATCATTATTTTCTATAACATATGCATAGCTTTCATTTACTTTTTTAGGATCTATTGCAACAGCATTATATGTTGCTCTCGCAATAGTTTTTCTGGCCATTTCTTCATACCAACCTTCAATCTTTTCTTTTCCTACTTTTTTGCCATTTTCCCATTTATCTTTTTCTCCACCCCAAAATTCAGCTGCTGCATAGGCTGGTTTTCTCTTATCAATATCTTTTTTAGATAGTGTTATTATTTTATTTCTTGATTCATCAACATATTGTATATATCCAAATCCTCCTATTATTTCACCTCTATCAAATGGATTTTTAATTATAAAATTATATCTAGTGATATTATCTTTATTTACTATTTCAAATACATCATTAGAATATATTAATTCAACAATTATGTTTCTAATTGGGTATAATGATAGTTGTGTTGCTATATATTCTAGACCTTTATATCCTTTCAAAAATCCTATATCATACTTTTGAGTTTTATTATTTTTATATGGTATTGCATTTAAATGGTTAGGTATTTGCATATCTAATCCCAATTTTGCATGATGTACAACAGCTATTGCTAAATCGTTCATATTAACATTTTGCCAAGTAATTGGTAAATTGTTTTTGTCTTCTTCTTTGGTTGATTTCCAACTATTTTTATTTAATCTTGCTTCTTCAGCTTTTTTCAAAGCATTGTCAATTCCTATAAAATATCCTCTTATAAGTTGTTTTTGATATTCATTTAAATTTAATGTTCCAATATTCCCTTGAAATTCTTTCATTACCATTCCTGTAAATCTCTCGCTTGCTGTCAATTCTTGCTTTTGTAATTCTGTTTGTTCTTTTTTTACTAATTCACTACTCATATTATTCAACCCCCAATTCCTTCATCATTTTTATAAATTTTTCTGCTTTTTCTCCTTCAATTTTTCCCACAGCAACTTTCATTCCTTTTTCATTATTATCATTTTCTTCAATTTCTGTTTCTTGCTCCGTTTCTTGCAATGATTGCCCTGCAACTAATCCACTTATAAAAGCTAATCCTATTTTTTCTAGTTCATTTAAGTTTTCTAACATTTATTTTTCCTCCTTAATTATAAATTTCATTCCTGTTTTTTCTTCATTTTCTACTATTACTGTACAGAAAGCAGGTATGCATAATAAATCAACTCCACTTGCAGCTACAAATGATCTAGCAATTGCAATGGCTTTCATTGATTGGTTCACAGCTCCTGCTCCTATTGCTTGTAATTCTACTCTTTTATTTTCTTGTAATCCTCCTGCTATTGCTCCTGCAACACTATTTGGATTTGATTTACTTGATATTTTTAAAATCATTTTATTTTCCATTTAAAATTCCTCCCTATTCTATAATTCCTATATATTTATTATTAAAATTATTTTTGAAAAAATATTGTTCATTATAATTTGACTTATCAACAAATGCTTTAATTTCAAAAATATTTTCAAATTCTATCTCTTCAAAGTTTATATTTATTTCCTTAAATTCATTTCCTTCTGCTTTATACTCTTCAACCTCTTCTTCATCAAACGAATGAAAAACATTAAAATTGATTTTCTTTGTTTCAATATCTATTGTTACTCTTCCTTCTTCCCAAAATCTTGTATCTTCAATTTCCTTTTCTGTGATAGCAATAATTCCTTCGTTTCTATTTTTACATTCTTTAAATTTTATAAATTCATCATATCCAATTTTTTCTTTTGCAATAGCCATTTCTTCTTCATTCATCCCTGCACCAGTTTCTTCTAATAACTTTATTGCAAATAGTAAGTCCTCATTATGTGATGTTTCTAGATTTCTTTTTATATAATCATATTCCATAATAATCTTAGTAGTAATATTAAGTGCACAATCTGAATAAGCAGACCAATGATAGTAACTATTGGCTAAAACATTTCCATTTTTCGTTATTTCTATGTTTAATCTTTGTCCCATTTTACTTGCTCACCTCGATTCTTAATTTAGAATCAGTGGTTACTATTAAACTAATTATTTGTGTGTCTATTTTATATATTTCATTTATTGATTCTCTATTATCTATAAATATTGGCGCTGATGTATTGTAGAATTTTATCAGAGTATTTATAATATCTAACCCTGCAAGTATCTTATGTGCATTATTTACATCAGCATATGGAACACCATTCACTAATGTATCGCAGCATTCTACAAGTCCACCATTAATTTGTGTATCAAACAATCTAAACCTTACTATCTCAAATTTACTATTTATAGCATTTTCCAATAATTCTACTTTTGTTTTTGTAAATTCTTCTAATGCATATTGCTCACCCTCTAATTCCTGGATTTTTTTAGAGATATTTTCTTCTTCATTTTGTAATTCTTTAATACGTTCTTTGGTTTTTTCTTGTATTTCTCTTTCATTTAAAATTTTATTTAGTTTGTTAATTTCTTCAGATATCTCTAATTTTCTATTTTGCAAATATGATATATCTCCATTTGTTAAATTCTTTACTTTTTCCTCTAATTTTTCAATCTCACTTATTTTGTTGTTATATTCTGGTAATGAAGTTATATCAAATGAAGTATCATTTTCCTTTGCCTTTTCTAATTCTGCTATTCTGTTAGTTATTTCATCTAAATTATTATTTAGTTCTGGAAGTTCTTGTTGTATTTGTTCTCTTGCTTTTGTATTTTCGTCTAGCCTTAAATTAATCGCCTGTCCTTCTTTATTTATTGCATCTTGTTCACTCTTCTTATGTACATTTAAGTTATTTTCAAATTGCTTTTTCATTTCCTCAATTTTGTCGGTTTCATATTCTCTTTTACAAGTTGGACATATAAATGAATTAGGATCAAACTCTAATTTCATATTGCTAACATCATCCCACTTTTTATATAATTCTGCTTTTCTTTTTTGGTCTTGCTGTATTTTTAATAATCTATCACTATCCTCATCTTGTCTATATCTTATTTTACTTTCAATTACCCTTTTTTCATTTTGTAAATTAATTAAGTCTGAAGAGTATTTTTGAGAATATTCTGTTTCTTTTTTTAATTTAAAATCTGATAGTTCTTTCTTTGCTGCAGCTAATTGGTCAGCAATTCTCATATTTTCTTTTGCTTTAGCTTGCACATCTGTCATTTCTAATTCAATTGCCTGTAATTGTTGATTATATTCTGCTTTTTCTTTTTCTATTTTTTCATAATCAATTTCGTGTTCTGTTATTAATGTATTTGTAAGCTCATCAATTCTTACTGGAATTGTTTCTTTTTGTTTATTTAAGTCTTTTATTTTTGCTTGTACTACTTTTTTATAATCATCAATGGATCTACCATCTAAATTATTTTTTAATATTTTAAATTCTTCTTTTGAATCTAATATTTCATCATCAGAAATATTTGCACCAGAAATATTTATTAGTAATTCTCTTCTTTCTGTCCATTTTAATTGATTATTAAAATATGATGGGTCCGTAATCAATTTAAATAGGCTTTCTGGTATTAAACTATTTATCTTTTCTTCATAATCTTTCTTCTTTACTGGTACTTCATCAATCCAATAATTAGTCTCGTGTCCAGAAAATTCTTGCTCTGTTTGTCCTCTTTTTTTAACCCATTTTTCTTGCAATACTTTTTTAAATGTTGTATCAATACCATCTATTATTAATGTTGCTTCAACTTCATGTTCTAAAAAGTGTATTGGATTATTATTACTATCTAATGTTTTTATATTGAAGTCTTTTCTATCATTGCTATCTTTATCAAAAAATAACCATTTAAATGCATCAAATACTGTTGTTTTTCCTGTTGCATTTGCTCCATATATATTAGTATTTTTGCAATCAAAATTAATTTCTAATTCTTTTACTCCTTTAAAATTTCTTAGTTTTAAATTAAGTATTTTTATTTCCATTATTAATCTTTCTCCCTTCTATTTTTTGCATCTTGAAATCTTCTTGGAACTACTATTGTTATGTTACATTCATCACAGCATCTTCCATTATTTACTGGTTGTGCATTATTGCCATATCCTTCGTAATTTTTTCCACAAATACTACATATAGGCATATTTTTTCTCCTTTCTGCTCTTGTTTTTTAGACTTTCATATGTTAGAATAAAAATAGAGCATTTATATAAGTGTTTTATAGAACTATTTATTACTTTGGTCGGTATTTGGTAGTTCTATTATTTTTGTCTTTTGTTTTTTGTAACAAACTTCTAGTTCATCAATAAGAAGTTCATATCTTGTGTCTGTACATAGCTCTGATATTTTTCTCTTTTTTACACTTGGATCTGAATAGTTATTTGATTCATTGATATTTCTAATTTGTAATAAAACATCAGATACACTAAATTTAATGTCTTTAATTTCTTTTTCCTTTAATTCAATAGTTTCTTCTAATTGTTTAATCTTTAATGCTTCTTGACTGTGTTTTCCCATCATACTTATCTCACCCCTTTCAAATTTCTTAATTTATATTTCATTGTGGCCAATGTTATAATGTGCCAAATATAGCATTTATCTAACTTATCCATACTAACCTCCAAATCCTTTAACAAAATTTATAATTCCTCGTTTTAATTTGCGATTTTCTTTGTTCACTGTTTCTAATTCTGTTAATATGTTTGATTTTTCTTCTGTTTCCTCATTTAATTTTTTTTCTAAATATGCAATATGTGCTTTCATTTCTTTTCTTGCCTTTTCATAGTTTTCTGCTGCTGCTCTCAAAGTTGTATATTCATCAATTGTTATTATCATTTCATCTTCATTGACTCTAGCATTAAATACTTCTTTTTCATTATCACATCTTTCTTTTTCCATTTTTCCTGTTTCCTTTCTTTTCTTCACTTTCTTCCAAGATTGACTCTAAAACTAATATTATAATTAATCCTAAGACTGGTACCAAATACTCTCCACCAAATGCTTGATGTCCTCGTATTTTGGTTGCATATTTTATAGATAATATGGTTAAAATAATTGTTGCTATAATAATCAATATTTCTAATATTCTTACAATAAATTTCTTTTTATTAATTATTCTCATTTTTTATCACCTCCAATTTATTAACAAATCCTCCAATATTAAGTAATTTCATATTTTTTATAGCTGCATCTAATTCTTTCTCATTATGAATTCCATCTTTTGCAAGTTCTTTCCATATTCTTTTCTCTCTTTCATCTGGCAATCAAAACCTCCTCCTTCTTTGTGTGGTGTCCGCAATTTTTTATTATTTTCATAATTCCTCCTGTTCTATTCCACTTTGAGTGGAATTTAAGGGTAAATTAATAAATTCCATAGGTACATTATAAAGATTGCATAATTCTTTAAAATTATGTACATCTATAGATGTTTTTCCTTTCTCCCATGAAATGATTGTACTCTTACTTTTGTGTAGTTTATCAGCCACTTCATCAAGCGTATATCCTGCATTAATTCTTGCTGCAGTTAGTGTTATTCTAAACATTTTTCATTTCTCCTTTCCTAAGTTTAAAGTTATTCTATTACACTTTAAGTGGAAAGTCAATACTTTAAGTAAAATTTTTTTTACTTTTTTATTGTTTTTTTTTACTTTAGGTGTTATAATAAGGTCATATCAAACAAAAGGAGGTTTTAAGATGTTGTCAAAAGATGATAATTACAGAAAAATTTTTTCTAATAACCTTAATTATTATATGAAGATAAATAATAAGATTCAAGATGATTTGGTAAAAGATTTGGGATTAAAGACATCGACTATTTCTAGTTGGTGCAATGGTCAAAAATTACCTCGAATGGATAAAATTGCACTATTAGCAGATTACTTTGGAATACATTTCTCTAAATTAATTGAAGAACGAACAGACAATAATTATTTTGAATTTGTTTCTGAAGATGACGCTATGTTTCCTTTATTAGACGTTGGAGATATTGCATTAGTTTATAAACAAACTAATATTGAAGATGGTTCAACCTTATTAATCAATATGAATAATCATAATACTATTAGAAAATTTATATTAAGTGATGATAAAACTTATTACAAACTAGTAGCAATGAATGGGTGTTATAAGGATATGGATATAAAAATTACAGAATTAAATAAAATTAAGATACTTGGAAAAGTTATCAAATCTGAAAATAAAAGTGCTTTTAAGTATAGGTAATAAAGGAGGAATGTACAATTGAATTTAGTTTCTATGTTTTTTATTATTTTTATTATTTTTTGTTTATTTATGATATATTATACTTCGTCTCAAAAAACAAAATTTAGAAAAGAACTACAAAAAAAACAGCAAGAAAAAAATTCCACTTTATTTATTACATTATCACATATCTATGGTTTACCAGTTGCTCAAAATATGTTGACTCAAATATTTTCTAATCCAAATGAATATGAATTCATCACAGGTAATACTAGCTTTAAACTAAATAAATCAAAAGTAACCGATGTTTCTATAACTAACAATGTAGAAATTCAAAAAAATAATGTTTCAAGTATAGGCGGAGCTATTAGCGGTGCTATTCTGTTTGGAGCTGTTGGGGCAGTCATAGGTGGAAGATCTAAAGAAAAGACTTCAAATATAATTCATTCTTATTTAGTTTTTACTTTTTTAGATAATAATGAAATAAAATACATTGCATTTAATTGTACTAATGCAATTCAAGCAAAAAAATTTGTGGAAGAATTCAAAATAACTAAAACTAAAGAAATTAATAATATTAACTTATAAAAAAAGGATAATGCGTATTGTTTTGCGGACACCACACATTATCCAGAGCGTAAACACTATTGAAAGTGATTACTTAATTATTATATATTAAAGTACCTTCATTTTCAATAGTAAATTAAAAATTTATTAAAGAAAATGGAGGTTTTTTTACTATGGAAAAAAAGCAAAAATCAGCTTTATATGTTAGGGTGTCTACTACCCACCAAATTGATAAGGATTCTTTGCCTTTGCAAAGAAGTGATTTAATAAATTATACAAAATATGTATTAGGAATAAATGATTTTGAAATTTTTGAAGATGCAGGTTATTCTGGTGGTACAACTGATAGACCAGCATATCAAGATATGATGAATAGAATTAAAATGGGAGAATTCACTCATTTAATAGTATGGAAAATAGATCGTATAAGCAGAAACTTAAGAGATTTCTCTGATATGTATGATGAATTGAAAAAATATAATGTAACATTTATTTCTCGCAACGAACAATTTGATACTTCTACAGCTATGGGAGAAGCAATGCTAAAAATAATTTTAGTGTTTGCAGAACTTGAAAGGAAACTAACAGGAGAACGTGTTTTTTCAGTTATGATTTCACGTGCTCAAAAAGGACTATGGAATGGTGCAACAGTTCCCTTAGGATACGAATGGGATCCCGAAACTAAATTCCCTAGGCCCTGTGATAAAGAGGCAAAAATAGTTCAATATATATTCGATCAATATGAAGAAATAAAATCTACTACAAAAGTTGCTAAAAAATTAAATATCGAAAATATACCTACAAAAAGAAATGGAACCTGGACACCTCGTACAGTTGGTAGCATACTTACAAATCCTTTTTATATTGGAACATATAGATATAACACAAAAACTAAAAAAACTCGTAGATGGAAAGATAAGTCAGAATGGGTTGTATTAGAAAATAATCATCAAGCTATCGTCAATACAGAACAATTTGAAAGAGTTTCTCAAATAATTCAAAATAATTATAAGGGTGATAAAAATTACCAAAGATCAAGTACAAATGTACATATATTATCTGGTTTAGCAAGTTGCCATAAATGTGGAAAAAAAATGCACTCTGGTTTGGATCGTGCTAGAAAAGATGGCTTTACTCCATCTCGTTATACTTGCTATGCGTTTAATGTGAATTATACTTGTGCAAATTATTCTAGTGATTTGGCCATACTTCCAGGTCTAATAAATTATATTGCTAATTATATGACATTACAAGAAAGAATTACTGCTAGGCATTCTTTACGTGATATGGAAAGTATTTTGTTACGTGGAAAATATTTTGAAGATATAGATCATATTGAAAAACAAGATTTAAAGAACACCTATGATTTATTAATAAATAATAAAATGGTTACCTATAATTCATTTGAAGAAAAAAATAAAGAAGCTATTATAAGTCAAAATGTGATTTACGAAGCTGAAAAAGAAAAATATGAAAAAGCATTAAAAAGATTAGATGACCTTTATTTATATGATGTTAATTCTATGAGTCAGAAAGATTTTGTAATAAAACGTAAGGAAATCTCTGATAAAATTGAAAATATAAATAAAAAAATACAAGAAGTAAAATTTAATGATACACCATTTATCAATAATAAAGACTTCAATTTATTATCAAAAGCTAGTTTTTATTTACTAACTAAAAATTTATCAAGTGTAAAAAATATTGATGTAATTTCGCTATTGAATAATCTTGATAGACAAACCATAAAAGATTTTATAAATACAATTATTACAGATGTTTCTGTCGAAAAGGGAAAAATATATAATATTACTTTCAAAAATGGAATAGTCCATCACTTTATATACAAAAATGAACACAAAATATAAAAAATACCCAAGTGACTTTTTCTTACAGCCACTTGGGTTTCATTATATCATATTTGATTATACACACGGACAACCGTAATGTAATAAACGCTACTTTTTCTTTTGATTGCTCTATTTTATTTTCCATTTTTTTCTCTCTTTCTTGAAATAAATTTATAAAATGTCGCATGAGTAAGTCTCTTGCGACATTTCTTTATCTTCTTGCTTTTCCTTCTAAAGCATCTAAATTATCTAGTGCTTTTCCTGTTCCTAATGCTACACATGATACTGTATCTTGGGCTATCATAACATTTATTCCTGTTTTTTCTTGTAATAATTTGTCTAGTCCATCTACTAAGCATCCTCCACCTGTCATATAAATTCCTTTGTCACTAATATCTGCTGCTAACTCTGGTGGTGTTCTTTCTAAAACTGAATGAACAGCTTCTACAATCATCATTGCAGGTTCTATTAATGCTTCTAACATTTCACTTGAACGTACTTTTAATGTACTTGGTAATCCTGTACCTAAGTCTCTTCCTCGTATTTCCATTTCTGTATCTTGTATTTTTGGAAATACACATCCAATATTAACTTTTAAATCTTCTGCTGTTCTTTCTCCTATTATAATGTTATATTTTTTCTTTATATATTTTACAATATATTCATCAAATTTATCTCCAGCAACTTTTAATGAAGTACTTACTACTGAACCTCCTAAAGAAATAACTGCTATGTCTGTTGTTCCTCCACCAATATCTACTACCATATTTCCACATGGTTTTGAAATATCTATTCCTGCTCCTATTGCTGCTGCTATTGGTTCTTCTATTAAATATACTTTTCTTGCTCCTGCTTGTGATGCTGCATCAATAACGGCCTTTTTTTCTACTTCTGTTACTTGTGAAGGAATACATATCATAATTCTTGGTGCAAATATAAATTTTCCACATATTTTATTAATAAAATATTTTAACATTTTTTCTGTTACTGTATAATCTGATATTACACCATCTCTTAAAGGTCTTGTTGCTATTATATTTCCAGGTGTTCTTCCGAAGCATTCTTCTTGCTTCTTGTCCTACTGCTAATACTTCTCCTGTGTTATTGTCTACTGCCACAACAGATGGTTCTCTTAATACTATTCCTTTACCTTTTACATAGGCAATTACTGTTGCAGTTCCTAAATCAATACCAATATCTTGTCCTAACCCCATTTTAAACATGCTTTTTTCCTCACAATCTTTTTTTGTTTCTTTTTCGTTACAAATATATTACGATTATATTACAATACCTTTAATTTATCAACCCTTTTCATTGAATTTTTTTATTTTTTATATTATAATGTTTAATGTCAAATATATTTATTGGAGGCAAATATGAAGCAATATGAATTTATATCAAAGAATGAAGCTGATACAAAACAATTAGCAAAAAAATTAGCAGCAAAATTAAAACCAAAAGATGTTGTTGTTTTAACTGGTGAACTAGGATCTGGAAAGACAAAATTTACAGAAGGTTTTTTGTCTTATTTCGGTTTAGAAAATGAAATATCTAGTCCTACATTCACTATAGTAAATGAATATAAAAAAAATGATCTTAATATTTATCATTTTGATGTATATAGATTAAGCGATTCTTCTGAATTTTACGAAATAGGTGGCGAAGAATATTTTGAAAATGGTATCTGTTTAATTGAATGGGGAGAATTAATTGAAGATGCTTTACCTAATGATTATATTCATATTACTTTTAAAAAAGATGATAAAAATGAAAATAATAGAATTTTAATAATTGAATCAAAGGAGGATTTATTTTGAAAATATTAAGTATTGATACGGCAAGTGATGTATGTGGAGTTTCTATTTTAGAAGATAAAAAATCTATTGTAAGTCTTGATACTAATACAGGACGAACACATTCTGAAAATTTAATGCCTATGATTGAAAATGCTTTTAACCAAACTAATTTAAGTTTAAATGATATAGAGTTAATAACTTGTGATATAGGTCCAGGTTCTTTTACTGGTTTACGAATTGGTATTGCAACTACAAAAGCTTTTTGTGATTTTTCATCAATTCCATGTGTTGGAATCAGTTCTTTAACATCTCTAGCATATAATGTTTTAGAAAATATAAAAGACAATGATGTAGTATGCAGCATTATTGATTGTAAAAATAATAATTGCTATTTTGCATTATACGAAAAGAAAAATGAAACTTTTGAAATTCTTATAGAACCTCAAGCAGAAAGTGTTAATTCTTGTTTAGCTATCTTAAAAAGTTATTGTGAAGATACGTTAGCAAACTCTTCTATTTATTTTGTTGGAAATGGATCTGAAATTTATAAAGACGAAATTAAATCAACCTTTTCTGAAGCTGAATTTTTTTCTCATGAGTTTAATATTTTAAATTCTATTTCATTAGGTATTGCAGGATTTGAAAAATCAAAACTAGGAATTAATTCAGAAGAAATATTGCCATTATATTTAAAAAAGCCTCAAGCTCAAAGGCAATTGGAAGAAAGAGAACATAAATAAAATAATTATTATTTTATATTTGAAAGGATATTTTATATGGCAATTAAAATAGAAAAAATGAATTTAAATCATTTAAATGAATTGCAGGAAATTCTTATTTCTGACTTTGATGACTTTTGGAGTTTTTCAACATTAAAAGAAGAAGTAGAAAATGAGAATTCTAGCTACATTATAGGAAAAATCAATAATGAAATTATTGGCTTTGCTGGACTAAAAAAAATTTTTGATCAAGCTGATATTATGAATATTGTAATAAAAAAAACTTATAGAAACCAAGGTATTGGCACTTTACTTTTAGAAAATTTAATTTTACTTGCTAAAGACTTAAATATATTCACCCTTTTTTTAGAAGTTAATGAACAAAACAAACCGGCAATTCACTTATACGAAAAACTTGGATTTGAAAAATTGGGTGTTAGAAAAAAATATTACAACAATAATAATGGAATTATAATGAAAAAAAATCTTAAATAACTTTCTTGTAATTAATTAATCAATTAATTAATTTTTAATAATAATAATTTAAGGTGTAATATATTACTTAATAAAATAATATATTACACCTTTATACATTTCAATTTTGCTATATTTATTTTAATTCAATATTTATGTCTCTTTCTTGTTTTAATTTAATTTTGTTATATTGTACTCCACATTCATCAAATAATTTTCTAGAGGCAATGTTATTTTCTGAATTTGCATATTTATCTGATAAATAAATCACTTCTTTAATTCCAGATTGAATAATAATCTTCGCACATTCATTACATGGAAATAAATCAACATAAATTCTAGCATCTTCTAAATCTTTTTTACTTCCTCTATAATTCAAAATTGCATTTAGCTCTGCATGACAAACATATGGATATTTTGTATCTAGATTTTTTCCATCTCTTCCCCAAGGGAATTTTTCATCACTAAATCCATTTGGAGCTCCATTATATCCTATTGATAAAATTCTGTTGTCATTACTAACAATACATGCTCCAACTTGTGTAGATGGATCTTTACTTCTCATAGCAGACAATTTTGCAATTGCCATAAAATATTCATCCCATTCTAAATAATCTTTTCTTTTTTCTCCATTCATTTAAATTTCCAACTCCTTTTTATAAAACAACTTTTGAGACAAGGGGGACAGGTCTTAAATGTCTCATTCGTACCATTCAAGTTCCCAATCATCTAGTATTACTGTATCTCCTTCACACACTCCCATTTCTTTTAATTTTGCTTCTATTCCCATATTCTTTAGACACTTTTGTAAATAATACATTGACTCATTATCTTCAATATTCACTCTTCCCATTAGTCTTTGTACTGCCCTTCCTGTAACATAGAATATTCCATCTTGCTCTTTTATTTCCCATTCATCTTTCTTATCTTCTAAAGTATATATTTTTCTATCTTCTATTTCTACTAATTCCTCTTTTGGAAGTGTTTTTAACATTTTATCAACATAATCTATTAATTCTTGAACGCCTTCTTTTGTTACTGATGATATTTTGTATAATTCTAGTTTTTCTTTTTTAGCTAATTTTTCTACTTCTTTTAAAATTGAATCATCTTGCATAGCATCCAATTTAGTTGCTACTATTATTTGTTTTCTACTTGATAACTTTTCACTATATTTTTTCAATTCTTCATTAATTGCATAAAAATCTTTTACTGGATCTCTTCCTTCTTGTCCAGAAACATCTAAAAAATGTAATAACAATCTAGTTCTTTCAACATGTCTTAAAAACTGTATTCCTAGTCCTACACCTTCACTTGCCCCTTCAATAATTCCTGGAATATCTGCTATAACAAATCCATCTCCATTTTTGGTTTTTACTACTCCTAAATTAGGAACTATTGTTGTAAAATGATAATTTGCAATTTTAGGTTTAGCGTCAGTAACAACTGACAAAAATGTTGATTTTCCTACATTAGGGAATCCTAATAAACCTACATCTGCTAACAATTTTAGTTCTAATATAAGTTCTTTTTCCTCTCCTTTTTCTCCATCTTCTGAAAATCTAGGTGCTTGTCTTGTTGCTGTTGCAAAATGAGAATTTCCTCTTCCTCCGCGACCACCTTTTAATATTAATTCAGTTTGACCTGGCTTAGACAAATCGGCAACAACTTTACCTGTCTCAACATCTTTTACAACTGTACCGATTGGAACTTTAATATACAAATCCTCTCCATACTTTCCATTACAATGACTTCCGCTTCCATTTTCTCCATTTTTAGCTTTAAATTTTCTATTATATCTAAAATCAATCAAAGTATTTTTATCTTTATCCACTTGAAAATAAACGTTTCCGCCATTTCCACCATCTCCGCCATCAGGTCCTCCTGCAGCTACATATTTTTCTCTACGAAAAGTTGCTGCTCCATTTCCACCATCACCTGACTTAATTATAATCTTTGTATAATCTGTAAACATATTTTTCTCCTTCTGAGACATCAGGGACAGGTCTTAAATGTCTCATTTTTATATCGATTTTTATTTATTACATTTTTCGACTTTATTCTACTAAATTAATGAGACATTTAAGACCTGTCCCTGATGTCTCATTATTCAAAGTAATTCAATTTCATTGCTTGTTTTATTTTTTTCATTGTTTGTTTTGCTGTTTTTCTTGCTTTTTCTGTTCCTTCTATTAAAATTTTGTCTACTTCTTCTGGATGTTCTTCATAATATTTTCTTTTTTCTCTTATTGGTTTTAATTCTTCTATTATGTTTTTAGCTAATTGTCTTTTACAAGCTACACATCCACGTTTTCCTGCTTTACATTCTTCACATACTGTTTTTACTTCTTCTTTTGTGCTAAATAAGTTATGATAATATGCAACCATACATATATCAGGATTTCCTAAGTCATCTTTTTTTATTCTATTAGGATCTGTTATTGCACTCATTACTTTTTTAGTTATTTCTTCTTCACTGTCTGATAAATATATGGCATTTCCTAATGATTTTCCCATTTTTTCATTTCCATCTAAACCTTTTATTCTTTTTCCACTTGATAATACTGCTTCTGGTTCTTTTAAAACTTCTCCATATATACTATTAAATTTTCTAACTATTTCTCTACATTGCTCTATTAGAGGTAACTGATCTTCTCCTACTGGTATTAATTCTCCTTCAAATGCTGTTATGTCTGCTGCTTGACTAACTGGATATCCTAAAAATCCATATGTTACACTTTCTCCGAATAGATCTCTTTTTTGTGCAATTTCTGTTTTTACTGTTGGGTTTCTTTGAAGTCTTGCTATTGTTACTAAATTTGAATAGAATACTGTTAGTTCAGCAACTTCTGGTATCATTGATTGAATATAAATTGTTGTTTTTTTTGGGTCTATTCCAACTGATAAGTAATCCATTGCTACTTCTCTTACATTTTTTCTTACTTTTTCTGGATTATTAAAGTTATCTGTTAATGCTTGAACATCTGCTATTAGTATATATGGGTCATATTTTCCGCTTTCTTGCATTTCTAATCTCTTTTTTAATGAACCAAAATAATGTCCTATATGTAATTTTCCTGTTGGTCTATCTCCTGTTAATATTCTTTTTTTATCCATTTTATATTCTCTCCTTTACTTTACTTGCTAATTATACTATATTTTATAGATATTTACAATAGATATAGTTTTTTAAGTTTTAATATTTATCTATAAAAAATTTTTAATTAAAAAATGTAATTTGATTTTATTTTTATACAAGTAAAGAGAGACCATACTAATCTGGTCTCCCTTAGACATTACTTCAAGATTGCAATTCCACCAAATGGACCTAATTTTTCTTTCGTAGCATTTATTTTGAACTCATCTTTTGAACTTTCACTTTCAAATTCTTCTGGAATTTTTATGTTGATTTCTTGATTTGTTCTATTTACAGCTACCAAAACATCATTTTTTTCATTGCACATTTTAAACATTAATATGTTTTTATCTATGTGCAACACTTCAAACTTACTACCTGCTAATTTACAGTTCGCTCTGAACTTAAAAAGCTTTTTAAAAAATTCTAACAATTCCATGTCCATATTATCCCATGGAAAACACTTACGATTAAATGGATCTTTATATCCATGTAATCCTACTTCTGTTCCATAAAACATGCAAGGACATCCTGGAAGTAAATACATTATCATTGCTGAAATTTTTAACTTTCTTTTTGCAGATTCATATTGTTTATCAGTCAACTTATCGTTTTCATATTCAAACCTTCTGAATCCTTCTGTGTCAAATATTCTTCCTGTCGGCGTATTATAGTGCCATGGAGAAGGATCTTCATCCATTTTCCATATATCTCTATAATCGTTTCTCATATATTGTCCGTTTAACATTGTTAATGCTCGAACAATATCATGTGTATCCAAAGAGTTTAGCATAGTATCAATGGTGTTTTGAGGATATGATACCAATCTATCCTCTATTTGCAATTTAAATGGTTCATCTTCACCATATGCTACATATTTGAACACTGCATTTGTAAAAGAATAGTTAGTGATAGTATCTACTGACCTACCTAAAATATCGCAATTTACTTTATTCCAGTACTCGCCAATTATAATGTGTTTACATTTTTCGTTGGCTTTGTTGCGAATTCCTTCTAAGAAAAACGGTTGTAGTTCTTCTGCTACATCTAATCTGAATCCATCAACATATTCAGATAGAAGTTCTACTACTCCATTTTCTCCATAAATGTACTTCTGAAATTCTTTATTATACTGGTTAAACAATGGCATATCTTTAAATTCGTTATACCAATATCTATAGTTTCCCTTTTCATCAAAGTAAAACCAATCTCGATATTTTGAATTTGGATTTGTCATAGCTTCTTGGAAAATTGGATTCTTATCACTACAATGATTGAATGCTACATCCAAAACAATATACATTCCCATCTTATGAGCCTTTTCACTAAGGCTTTTTAAGTCTTTAAATGTTCCTGCATTTGGATCTATTTGCATATGGTTTGTAGCAGCATACCTATCATATCTTAGTCCGCTTTCAGAGATTGGCGACATATATATAACACCAACATTTAAGCTTTTTAGATATTCTAGTTTTTCTTCAATTCCTTTGATGTTTCCTCCAAAGAAATCATTGTTATGATAATTTCCAGTTTCATCTTTTCTCCAATCAGGCATTTCTGCCCAATTACGATATTTCCTGCCTGGTATTTGCTTTTGATTTGCATTTTGACTTTTGTAGAATCTATCTACAAAAATCTGATAGTAAATTTTGTCTTTTGCCCAATTTGGTACTTCAAAATTGTCTTGAATAACAAGTACAATCCAATATGGTGATTCTTGCCACTCATCAATAATAAATGGCTTTCCTGTTTTTCTATTAATTTTTATAGCTTTTTTTCTATTTTCTCCATTTTCATCTTTCATTTCTAATGAAAAAAAGAAGTAATAATTTCCATAATTCTCAAATTTTACATTTGTAGAATATGTTATAAAATCATTATCTTCTTTCGTAATTTTCATTTCCTGAATAATGCTTGGAGATTCGCCATATCTATTAATCAAAACTTCTACTTTTTGTATACTTCCCACATTTTTTGGAATTGCAATTGTTATTTCCAACTTTTTACTGATTTCCACTTCTTGTTTATTAGAAATGTTAATCCGTATTTCACTACTTGCTACTCTTGATTTCATGCTGATCATCCTTTCTTAATTAAGAATAGCTAATATAAGATGTATCAATTTTAATTTACTATATTTTGATTTTTTTGTCAATAAATTTATTTAAGTTTTAATTATTTTATTTCATTCATTTCTTTTTCATCATTATATTCATTTACTAGATATAGTGGTCTATTTTTTGTCTCATTAAAAATTCTACCTAGATATTCTCCAACAATTCCAAATAGTAATATTTGAATTCCTGAGAAAAATAAAATTAATAATATAATTGCTTGAAATGCCTGAATTGCTTCATGAACTACAAAACATTTTACAATTACATAAACAAAATAAACAAATAATACTATAAATGTAGGTATTGCAATAAATGTTGAAAGTCTAAGTGGTGATGTAGTAAAAGATGTAATTCCATCAATAGCTAAATCCACTAATTTTATATAGTTCCACTTTGTTTTTCCTGCTATTCTTGGATCTCTATCATACAATACTTCCTTTTTCTTGTAACCAATCCAACTAAACATACTTTTAGTATTTCTTTGTGATTCTCTTAGTTTCCTTAAAGCATTTACACATCTTCTATCTAGTAATCTAAAATCACCTGTATCTTTCTGTATTTCAACTCTTGTTAAATGTTGTAATACTTTGTAATACATTTTAGATGTGAATTTTTTTAGCCATGTTTCTCCTTTTCTTGATTTTCTCTTAGCATATACGTCATCATATCCTTCTTCCCAATACTTTACTAATTCAGGTATTAATTCTGGAGGATCTTGTAAATCTGCATCCATAAATATTACACAGTCTCCTGTTGCATAATCAAGGCCTGCTATCATTGCAATTTCTTTACCAAAGTTTCTTGAGAAATCTACATAGCATATTCTTTTATCTTCTGCTCTTAATTGTTTTATTATATTGATTGTTTTATCTTTACTTCCATCATTTACAAATAATATTTCAAATTCATAATTTTCCATATTTTCCATTAATTTTTTCATTCTATCATATAACATTGGTAGTGATTCTTCTTCATTATATGCTGGTATAATTACACTTATTTTTTTCATTTCTTATTTCCCTCTTTCTATATTAATTATCTTTTTTACTTTTAAAAGCGAAAAATTTACTAATAAAGAAATTTAAAATAATTACAATTATAGTAAGTCCCATTTTAGTTATTATATTTGGAATTGGAAGTTCAAATAATATTAATCCTCCTACAAATTCTACTACCATTGTAAATGCTCTTCCTAACATGAATTTGCCAAATTCTATTATTCTTTCTTTGAAAGAATCTGCTTCTGAGTGAAAAACTAAATCTTTATTAGTTATATATGCAAATATTACAGCTAATAAAATTGCTATAAAGTTTGATATGTTTTCGTTCCATTGTAATATTGAATTCATTACATAGAATGAACCTAGGTTTACAATTGTTGTTAATATTCCAAATGCTATATATAAAATCACTTCTTTAGTCAATATTTTTCTGATTAATTCTTTTATTTTATCCATATTTTTTCCTTCTTATATGTTATATAATACACAAATGTAATGTATCTTTTTCTAATTTTATTTGCTCTTCATCAAATTCGTTCCATGCTTGACTTTTAAAAAACTCTTCATATTCTTGTTTTTTCTCTGGTACCACTTTTACATCTCTTTCCAACACTATATCTAGAATACCTCGTGTCCCCCAATCTGTATAAAATGCTCTCACATTAGCATCACCATTATATCTTACATCTTTATATTGATATGGTATATTTTCTTTGTATATTACAACTTTGCTTATAATTTCTCCTGTTTTTTCTTCATATTCTCTTACAACACTTGCAATTCTCTCTGCAATTTCCATATCTTTTTTATTTGTATAATAGTGTCCTATTGTTATATCCATAAAATTAAAGAATAGTATACTCAAAAACAAAATACCTCCCAAAAGTACACAAGTATTAGCAACTTTTCCCATTTTCACCCTTTGATATGCCAATATTAATACGATTGCTAATATTGCACCTAATGAAAATGTATTTCTAGGCACCATATAGACATAAGCTTGCATAATTTGTGGAGCCACTGTAGACAATATAGTTGCTATTATTACATAAATTAGTGCAAATATATTTAATCCTATTTTTCCTTCTCTATTTCTAAATATTTTTATCACAAAGACAATACAGGTTATTAACAATAACCCTAAAAATAAATATTGTGGAAGAATATCAAAAGTATTTTTAACTATATCTAAAGTCGTTTTTAATATACTTTTTATTTTCTCATAAAATGATAAACCATTTTCTAATCTCGAACTATGGAAAATGAATTTTACTATAAATAAGTTTAATATTGCTGGCAATGCATATAATCCTGCCACTAAAATATTATTTTTTATAAATTCTTTTATATTTTTTGAATTTTTAACAATATAAATAGTCCCCATTGCTACAAATATTCCTACAGTTCCCTGATAGCAACAATTTGCTATAAACATTTCTATCAAAATAATAATACAAGCCTTTTTATCTCCTTGCAATGCTTTGTCTAGTTGTCCAATTGCTAATATACTCATAAGAACAGAAAGCATCATTATTCCTTTTTCAAAAAACATATATAACTCTAATGTGCATATATTAATAACAACTAAAACAGAAAGTAACCTTGTAATTTTTTCATTTTTAATGTTTCTTTTTAAAATACGATTACATTCATACATACTAAATGTAGTAGATATAATAGCAAGCAAAAATGATGCAATGTAAGCAATATCAAAATTTGTCCAAGAAAAAATTAACCAAAATATTGCTGTTACTAACCTCCCTAAACTTGCTAAATGATAAAATGGTTCTCGCCATGTTTCTTGAAAAAATAAATAAGAATCTACAGTATAATCTTTTAATATAAAAACTCCAAAGAATATAATTGTAATAGCTAAAAAAATATACAAATTTTTATCTTTTATTTTTTCTAAAATACCTTCTTTAATTAATTTCTTCATATTATTCTGCCTTTCTTTCTCATTATAAATAAGTTATAACAATTTGTGCAAGTGCCATAAAGTTTAATATAATTGCACTATAACTAATAATTGCTTGTAAATTTACTTTTCCTGTATTTCTTACCCACTGATTTTGTCCTAATAAAACAGTTACAGGTAATAATAGTGGAATAAAGTATCTTCCTTGAATCCCATTAATATAAAACCACTTTAATGGTGACCACTGTACATATAAACTAGTTACAATTAAGCACATAATTATAAAAATAATTGCACTTAATAAAATTTTTATATTTATATCCAGTTTACATTTTAATTCTTCATCTAATAAAATTTCAAAAACAAATAATAGAATTACTGGTAATACAATTAACATTCCATTATTCACAAGATCATTGTGTAGTAATACTCCTCCAAACAATTCTGTTATTATAGTTCCAAATGAATATTGTACTGTATATAAAACCACTCTTATATACTCTGGTATATTAGTCAATATATTTATAGTTTGTGAACTTGCCTTATTAGAATCAATCAGAGCTAAATGAGTTCCAGCAATCATTAACCAAATTATATTAATTACTATTGGTAAACCTATCATAACAGATATACTTTTCCAATATTTTTTTCTGCTCTCATATCTTTCTTTTGGTATTAATAACGCAAGCAATATGAATGGTATATATACGATTTTACATAAAGCAATAACACTACCTAAAACTGTGATTTTTACTACTTCTTTTTTCGTTATATTTCTTTTTTCGTATAATAATTTTAAAATATAACTAACAAAAAAAATACAAGACGTAATAGTTGTTGCATCTGGTGATACAGTAGCTATTTGTGTCATTGTTGTCGGAATAATCGTAATCAAAAAAATTACTTTTTTTCCAAATGGAATTATTTTCATTGCCACATATAATATCATAACAGATACAATTAAATTTACTAACCTTGTTGCATAAAATATAATAGCAACATTGTCTGTTAATAAATTACATATTGCAATTGTAAATGCCTGTGGTATATATGGAATTGGTGAATATACTGCCATGTAACATCCATTTTCTATTATATTTTCACCTTCTTTTATTTCCGTTCCCAAAAAATCAATTATTTCATCATAATGTGTTTCATTGCAATATTTTCCACTTTTTGAAGTAATATCTTCAAATGCTTTTGGTATTTCAGTAATAGACATATGATTTTCTATTTTTGTATTTAATACACCTTTTGAAATTTCATAAGCTCTAAAAAAATGTGCACACTCATCGTGTCCTCGATAAATTGGTATCAAAAAAACATAAACAATTCCAATCACACCAACAATCAAAATAAAAGCTTTTTCTAAAGTCATTTTTTTATAGTTTAAAATCCAGATTCCTGTTATTGCTAAAACATTAATCCCTATCATAGCTATTAACCATATTGTATTTGCATAATTACTATGATAATATAATTCAAAGCTAATATTAGCTTCTTGCTCTTCTCCATTTACCAGTAACTTTCCTTGTTTAAATTCCTTTTCAGAATTAAAAAGTAATGCATTAGCTTTACTACCATTTGGATATGTTACTACTATTTTATATTCTTTCTCTAATGATTCCTTCTGCTTTTCAAATTCAAATTTATATTTTTTGTAATCTTGTACTGGTGAAGCATAAATATTGTCATATTCTGCAACTATAGTATTAGTTGACACTTCTATAATCTGAATTTTGATTAATTCTTTGTTGTAAGTTCGAAAATCCTTATCAAATCCGAATTGCCACTGCTTCTAAGTTATTACCATTAGCTATAAAGGTTTGTTCTATCTTTACATTTCCATTCATTTCATACTTATTGTTGTATGTTAAATGTTGTTCTGTATAGTAGCTTTTTTCATTATATATAAATTTACTATAAAAAATTATATTTAAAACAATTAAAATAAGTACTAATGCACAAAATAAAATTATTTTTTTCTTATCATTTACTATTTTCTTTATATTTGTCAAAACTAATTATTCTCCTTTATTTGTTTCATTTTGCTGATATCTTAGCAAATTCAATTCATAATTTTCCTTATGTTGTTTTACAATTGTATGTAATATAACTCCACATTGTCCTATTATTATTGCTAATGTCATAATTCCAGTTGCTAAAATAGCAGATGGCACTTTTGTTATATAATGTGTATTAAAGAATTCGAATAATACTGGCATTCCAATAATTATTCCTATAATAAATAATATTGCAGCAATAATTGTAAAAAATTTCAATGGTTGATGATCCTTAAACATTTTAATAATTGTTTTAATTACTTTCATACCATCAGAAACTGTATTAATTTTAGATTCACTGCCTTCTGGTCTTTCTCTAAAAACAATTGGTATTTCTTTTATTCTAAATTTTTTATCTAAAGCAAATAATGTCATTTCTGTTTCTAATTCAAACTTTGGGCTCATAACAGGCATGTTTTTTACAAACATTTTGTTGAAGACTCTATATCCGGTCATAATGTCTTTCAATTTATTTTTAAATAAAACATTTATAGATGCTCTAACTAAATTATTTCCAAATTCATGAAAATTTTTCTTAATTTCCTGCTGATAAGTTCCATTAGATAATCTATCTCCAATTGCCATATCCACTTCATCTTTCTTCACTGGTTCTATTAACTGATGCACAAATTCTGCTGGATAAGTATCATCTCCATCTACCATAACATAAATATCTGCATCAATTTCTCTAAACATAGTCCTTACTACATTTCCTTTACCTTGTCTATATTCTTTTCTTACTATCGCTCCTGCTTTTCTTGCTATTTCTGCTGTTTTATCTTTTGAGTTATTATCATACACATAAATTTCTGCTTCTGGTAATTCTCTCCTAAAATCCTTTACTACTTTTTCTATTGTTAATTCTTCATTATAACATGGTATTAATACTGCTATTTTTTCCATTTTTATCCTCCTTTTATAAATGACATATAATTATTTGTGCTATTGGTATTATTTGTATTATTATTCCTATAATACCAATATATTTGTTAACATTTTTCCCATTATATGGCGTATTTATCTTTATTTGACTTCCTACTAATAATACAACTAATGGCAAAATTGGTATAAAATATCGTCCTTGAATTCCAGCAATCGAATCACTTCCGCAAGTCGTCCACTGTACATATAAACTTGTAAATATTAAACCAATAATTCCTACTACACTAAGCATTATTATGATTTTTTGAAAAAATTTAAATCTATCCTTTATTGTTTCATCTATTATAGTTATCCATATTGTCATAAAAAATAATACATATGGTACAATATCGTGTATGTTTACTAATTCTCCCCAGCCCAATTTCTGTCCAAACATGGTCATAATATAGCTATCTGCATTTATATTTAAAGTATATAAACACTCTTGTATATATTTAATTGGATCTAATAATAATGTCTTTACTTGAACTCCTGAATCTCCCTCTCTAAAATGGGCTAAATATATACTTGAAATGCCAAGCCAAACTAAATTTATAATTACTGCTATCATTATTATTACTACTATTCTTTTTATTTTTTTACTATCTTTAAATTTTTCTTTTGGAATAATAAACATTAACAATACTAATGGTAAATATACAATTTTACATAATGACATAATTATTGACAATATAGTCAATATAATTGCTTGTTTTTTATCTATGAATTTCTCTTCTTTGCTAAAAGCTAAATTTAAAATATATGCTATATATATAAATGCTATTGAAATTGTCATTGCATCTGGTGATAATGATGAAAAACCTTCAATTGAGATTGGAATATACGACAACAACAATAATATTTTTTTTCCAAATGGTATTTTCTTTATTGCAAAATAAATGCAACACATAGCCACTAACATATTCATAGTTCTTCCTGCATATGCTAATAATAATACTTTATCTGTAAATAATCTTGCTATCGCAATTCCTATTCCTTGTGGTAAATATTGTACAAATGAATATACAGCTGATGTTTCTGCATATAAAGTTTTTTCTTTATTAGATTCAAGTGGTATCCTTAAACATTCTTTAACGTCAGTATATGTGATTGATGTCCAATCATCTGTTGCTATTTTATTTATATTTTCTGGCATTTCAGTTCCTAATATATCCCCATTTATTCCTGTCATTAATCTTCCCATTGATACTTCATATCCTCTATACCAATGATATAATTCATCATGATTTTTAAACGTTGGCATAAATATTATATAAAATAAACAAATTACAGGTACTGTATATAAAAATATTTTTTCTACTTTTATTTCTTTTTGATAATATATATATATACTTATAACAACTGCATATATTATAAATATTAATATTCCTAATATAAACATTGCTTGTTTTTTTGAATTTTTGTAAAATTCTTGTATTGCTAACTTTTTATTTTGTTCTTGCCCATTTATTATTAATTTGTTATCTTCTTGGTTAGCATTTGCTGTTTTTACTGTAAAGAATTCACTACCTTCTTTTACTTCTTCAAATTGAATCCATAGTGTATATTCTTTGTTTGCTGACTCACTTTGATTTTTAAAATCAAACTCATATACACTATTTTCTCTAATATAATTCCTAGTAATTGTTTTTTTTCTTATATTTTTACCATTAGGATCATCGATTCCTATAGTAACTTTACCAGCTATATTACTTTGTTCTTTAAACCCCTCAAATTGAATGTCAACTCTCTGAAAATTATTTTGTATTGCATTTATTTTTTGTTCAATTTTCATTCCTGCTGTTACTTCTTTTATTGTATCTTGTACTTCTACTTTCTCACTTACATTATATACTTTGTCTGATACTCTCAAAGTATATAAAATCATAAGTACTATTAAAACTATTGATATTCCTAACAGCAAGAAAAATTTCCAATCTTTTTTTATTTTATTAGCGATATTTTTCATTTAAGTTCTCCTTATAATTCTTCTGCAAATCCTTTTTGCAATTTATTAAATATTACATATCCTACTGCTATTGCTACTATTAAAATCAATAATAAAATTAATAACGCTTTAACATCAGGCGCAGTTTGATTATAAAAAATATTTCTATAGCCATCAATTATATATGTCATTGGATTTATTTTTAATACCCAAGCAAAATTTTCTGGTATTGTTTCTGCTGAATACACAACTGGTGTTGCATAAAACAATAATTGTATAAAAATACCTATAAAATGCTGTAAATCTCTTATATATACACAAATACTAGAAACTATTAACGATATTGCAAGTACTAATAAATATTGTACCACTAATATAATAGGATAAAATAAAACATATTTTGTAATTCCTAGTCCTCCAAAAATTACAAACGTCAAAATAATAATTGTTGAAATCATAAAATTTACTGCTTCACTTGTCACTACAGAAATTGGTAAAATTTCTCTTGGAAAGTAAACTTTTTTCAGTATATTTCCATTTTCAACCATTGTAAATGACGCTCTTGTAATTGCAGTTGAAAAAAATGTCCAAGGAATTAATCCGCAACATAAGAATATAACATAATTTTCCTGCGTGTTCCTTAATATTAGTGGAAATACTATTGCATAAACCGCTATTTGTAATAGTGGGTTTAAAAATGACCATAATACGCCTAAAAATGAGTTTTTATATTTTCCTCTTATTTCTTTTTTTACATTAGTTTTTAATAATTCCCTATATTGATATAAATTTTTAAATACATTTATCATTTTTTCTCCTTTTACTCTTCTTTTCTCATCTTTACTAATATTCTTTTTATATTTTCATAAAGATGTAACTTTTTAGTTACTTTAATCATAAATAATCTAAATCTTCCAATTGGAGTTTTAAAGTAATCGTATCCCCCATCTATCCATGCAGAATTTTCATCTCGTGGTGGTATCATTCCGAAATACTCTAAGTTTACTTGGTCACATAACCAGCAATATTCATTTTTTGACACTATAAAGTTCTCTGTTATCAATTCTTTGCAAATGCTTTGTGTGTTTTTTAACATTTCCCCTGTTTTTATTTTCTTAAAATTTTGTTTTTTAACTATGTTTTCTAAAATATTTTCCATATTATTTACCATTTGGTCTATTGTAAATCCATTTAGTATTCTTTTTCTGCAATTTGCTTTGTAGCTATCTAGATTATTTAATATTTTCTCTATTCCATCTACATAATTTTCGCATTCAACTTTTTCATATTTTAAAACTTTTATATTTTCTTCTTTCTGTATACAAGGAACTACAACCCCAACTTTGTCATTTATTAATTCAGCTTGTCCTCCAACATTAGATGAAACCACTGGAACTCCCATAGCCAGCGATTCATATGAAGTTAATGCAACTCCCTCTTTTATAGAACAATTTATAGTTAAATCACTTATTTTATATAATTTTGCTGTTTCTTTTATATTTCCTAAAAACTTTACATTATCCATTAAGTCATATCTCTTTAATTTTCCTTTTAATTTTTCAAGCATAGGGCCATCTCCTGCTATTAAACACAAAAAATCTGTTCTTCTATTTCTTAGTTCTCTTAAAATTTCAGCTAATAGCATTGGTCTTTTTTGTAAATCAATTCTACAAATATAACTTAATATGTATCTTTTATCATCTTTTTTTAATTTATATTGTTTTCTTATTTCTTCTTCATTGTATTTATTTGGATCGTATATTTTTTCATCTACTCCAATATAAACAGTCCTAATATCTTCTTCTTCTCTTTTAAAATGATTTATTAATATTTTTCTAGAATTTTCATTGCACACAAGTGTTTTATCAATACATTGTGCTACAGCACTTGAATCTCTTGAATATCCGCCACATCTATTATACCATTCTTCCATATGTATATAATCCACAATTGGTATATGGGAATATTTTGACTTTAAATATGGAATCATTGAATATCCTGTGAGACTATTTGTATTTAATATTAAGTTTATTCTATATTCTTCTATTAAATTATTTATAAAAGCTACCCAATATTTTTGATCAATAAATGTAGTTAAGTCATAAACTATAGCTTGTTCTTCAAAATCTTGCTTCCATAAATTAACTTTTGGATTTGTATTTACTATAATAAAATTAAATTTTTCTTTATTAGTTCTTGTAACAAGATCTAAATTAAATTTATCTGCTCCTCCTGTTATCATCCATGGAATAATCATCAATACATTTATTTTATTATTTTCCTCTATTTTATAATGAACATTTTCTGGCATCTCTTCTACAATTTCTTGCCAATTATAATCTGATTTTGGGTATTGTACCGCCCTAACTTTTTGGGTTATTGTTTTTGCTGTTTTATTTATTATACTTAATGCTCTTTCTCTATTTTGTTTCGAACGTTCTAATTCACTATTTTCAAATTTTTTTCTATACCAAAACCCTATAAAGTTCATTCTTACAGGTTTTTTACCTTTTGCTAATAATTTTAGCCATAAATTCCAATCTTCATTAACTGCTTTTTCTCTTAACTCATAACCATTTACTTCCCAAAAATCTTTTTTTCTAATCAACGCTGTTGCAACTAATAAATTTTCTTTCTTTTCTATGTCTGAATCAAAATATTTTATCCATTGAAATTCTTCTTTTTGAAAATTTACTAAATCCGTATATGTCCACGAAGCATCTTTATTGGTTTGTAAGGTCCAATACGCACATTCTAAATATGTTTTGTTTATTAAATCATCATCATCTAAGAAAAACAAATATTTCGAATTTTTATCTGCTAATTTTGCTCCATAATCTCTTGTTGCTGCCAATCCTGTATTATTTTTATTTATTATTTTTATTCTTCTATCAATTTTTTCTATTTCTTTTAATTTTTCTATACTTTCTTTATTAGTTGAACCATCATTTATTATAAGCCACTCCCAAGCTGGAAATGTCTGATTTAATACTGAATTAATTGTTTCATCAATATATTTATCTCCATTATAATATGCTGTTATTATTGTTACTTCTGGTTTATATTCCTGTTCAAATTTTATAATTTCTTTTTTTCTTCCAGGATACAATTTATAATTAAAATCCATTCTTTACTCCTTTCTATGAGTTTTCTTTTATATATTCATCTACAACTTCATTTGTATTTCCATCCATTTTTATTTTTCCATCTTTTAACCAAACTGCTCTGCTACACAACTTTTTTACAGTCTCCATACTATGTGTTACAAATACCATTGTTTTCCCCTGTTTTTTTAACTCAATCATCTTTTCCAGGCATTTGTTTTGAAAATGTTCATCACCTACAGATAATATTTCATCAATCAACAATATATCTGCATCAACATTTATCGCTACTGAAAATGCTAGTCTCATGTACATTCCAGATGAATATGTTCTAACTGGATTATCAATATAATTAGCCAGTTCAGAGAATTCTATTATATCTTCTAATCTGCTGTCGATTTCTTTTTTAGTTAAGCCAAAAATAGAAGCATTAAAATAAATATTTTCTCTTCCAGAAAAATCAGGATGAAATCCTGCTCCTAATTCTAAAAGTGAAGTCACTTTCCCATTAGTCATTATTTTACCTTGTGTAGGATAAATAATTTTAGTTATTAACTTTAATAATGTAGATTTTCCACTACCATTAGTTCCTATTAATGCTACAACTTCACCTTTATTTATTTTCAAATTTATCCCTTTTAATATTTCTCTTTTTTCTTTTCTATTTCTACTAAATAAAAATAATATCTTCTCCTTAATTGTATTTGCTTTATCCAAATATACATTAAATGTTTTATATACATTATCAACTATTATCTTGTAATCATCTTTCATTTTTTTCTCCTTTAGTATAATTCAATATAATATACTAGTTATCTATTAACCATTTTTATCTTTTATGTGTGTATTTTATCATCATTTAGTTTAATAGTCAATATTTGTGAACAAAATGAAATATAAATGAAATAAAAAAAGCTT
>OLIX01000651.1_pt1 | contig 35427 bp, 33 predicted proteins | sample 1601331 | NCBI WGS metagenome assembly OLIX01 (sample SAMEA2452120, study PRJEB22498) | human gut metagenome | biome: human feces; feature: human gut; material: feces | place: Australia | collected 2012 | reverse complement strand
TATGAATCCACCTTCAACTCTCTTCTGATATTTTTCCTTTACATAATAACTCTCAGAAGACCGAGCCTGCCCGTTACACCAACCCCAACGGCGACTACAAAACCGAAGGCTCCTTTGCCAACAGCCTCTATGTCAACTACATCCAGCCTGCTCTGGAGCGCGGTGTCATCCCGGTCGTCTGCACGCCTATTGCGCGCCTGACGAACGAGAACACCAAGGCCAGCTACGACAGTGCTTCCGGCCACAAGACCCAGACCGTCACCATTGGCGACACCGTCTATGAGGGCGGCTATTACGCACAGGCCATCCGTGATATGTGCAGCGAGCTGCACCTCATCTGCGTGGATCTGACCGATGCCACCATCAACGAGAACATCACGATGGGCAAAAAGGCTCAGTACACCCACAGCTTTACCGGCGCAAAAGAAGGCAAAAAGGGCAATCTGGTTCCCACCGGTCTTGACTTGACCCACACCAACAGCTATGGTGCAAAGCTGAACGCATGGCTCATCGACCAGCTCACCATCGACACGCCGCTGGGCGCGTACAGCAAACACAAGGAAAAGCCCACCTACAAGCAGTTCTACGGCGATGCCGCAAACCCGGATTACGTTCCTTCCAGCTATGTCTCTCCCACCGAGAACAGCACGCTCTGGCCGGCCTTTACCGACGCCAACGGCACCGTCTGGAATGGTTCCGTCTTCGGCAATGTCGGCGGCAATGATAAAATCTCCGGCGGCGATTTCACCGCAACAGTTGACGGCCAAAACATCACCCTCGGCGTCACCAACAACCGCGGTAAGATCGCGTCCACGGTGGACGGCCTGATGATGTACTACGTCAAGCTGCCTGCAGGCACCAACTTCACTCTGACCGCAAAGGCCACCGTCAACTCACTGGCAAAAAACAATCAGGTCTCCTTCGGCCTGATGGCCCGTGATGAGATGTATGTTGATACCAGCATCTCCGACCCCATCGGCGATTATGTCGCCGTCGGCACCCGGAATCAGGGTGCGATCAACTGCTTCGGCCGCAAGAGCGGTGAGTTGTACGACGGCCCGGCTGCGACTGTCAAGTACGGTGCAGGCGACACCGTTGACCTGAAGCTCATCGGCACGGCAGACGGTTTCACTCTGATCTACGGCGACAACGAGACGGCTTCCACAGGCTTCGACTACGCACTGACCGCCATTGATTCCGATTACATCTATGTCGGCTTCTATGTGGCACGCAATGCAAATGTCACCTTCAGCGATATCCAGCTGACGACCAACGGCGTTTTCTCCGCTTCCGGCTCCGGCCTGAAAGCGGTATGGAACAAGGTCAAGGACCTTTTCCCGTTCTAAGCTTCGCCTGATTTTCGGGTTCTTCTTCTGATCCCTTACACACGCAAAAAAGACCAGCGTTGCGGATGCAATGCTGGTCTTTTTTCAGGGCTTTCGCTCTGCGTTATGAATATACACGAAGAAAGAAGGAAGGCAATTACTTCAGGAAGTCCGGCAGGGGCTTGCTCTGCTTGAGCCACTGATGATACTCGGCGGTCGCGGCGAACTCCACGTCGCCGGCGGAGTTCAGTGCAGTCTCCACAGAGTCCTGGATCACGCCGATGATGAAGCCGACACCGACCATCTGCATAGCCACATCGTTGGAGATGCCGAACAGGGAGCAGGCCATGGGGATGAGCAGCAGAGAGCCGCCGGCCACGCCGGAAGCGCCGCAGGCACCCAGAGCGGACATGGCGCTCAGGACGATGGCGGCAGGCAGGGTCACGGGGATGCCCAGCGTGTTGGCCGCAGCCAGCGTCATGATGGTGATGGTGATAGCCGCGCCATCCATATTGATGGTAGCGCCCAGAGGGATGGAGACGGAATACATATCCTTATCGAGGCCCAGCTTCTCGCACAGGGCCATGTTGACGGGGATGTTGGCCGCAGAGCTGCGGGTGAAGAAAGCGGTCAGGCCGGACTCCTTCAGGCAGCGGAACACCAGCGGGTACGGGTTGCGGCGCAGGTAAACGAACATGATAAAGGGGGAAACGATCAGCGCCATGAACAGCATGGCGGAGATGTCTTTGCCCAGCCGGAAACGGTGGGCGGTGCCTCCGAAGGTCCTTTTAACAAGCGCAAGCGCCGCCGCCGCAATAAGAAAGGCGGCGGTTCCGAAGACCGCCAGCCCATGCAGGATGCCGCTTCTCTCAAGCAGTTGGATTGTAAGAAGGTGGCTTCCCGAGCCTGGAAAATGTTCCTGGCGGAAGTGTCTGAAGAAGGCCTTGCCCTGATGGACGACCAGACGGCGCGTGAGGCGGCCCGCCGCGCTTTCCGCTGTGCGGAATTCTTCATGATGGAGGAAGCGCGCCGCAAGCATGCCCAGAAAGCAGCTCTCCAGCAGCAGGAGAAAACTTCTTCTCCGGAAGAGGAACGGGATTCCGAAGAGGATTCCGGCGAAGAATAATTCCTGTCTGTGTTGATGTTTTTGCCCTGCGGCGGATGCCGCAGGGCGTTTTTGTATCCTCCGGGCTTATTTTCCGGAGTTTGAATGGCCGTGTTTTATCCGGTGTATTGGGAAGCAGCATGCGTCACCCTTTGCCACCTGGGGGCAAAAAGCAGCCTTTTCTCCAACCAGGGCACTTTTTGAGAATGGGAGAGCGTTGGAGACGCCTGGATGAAAGCGGACTTTATTTCGTGCCTTTCCCCGTTCTTGTTCCTTCTAAACCTTTTTGCCTCTCCATTTCCCGCTCTTGAGGTACCACCATGCCAGGATGATCAGGGTAACGCCGTAAACGTGTTCGGAAAACCAGCAGAGAGCCACATCCGGCTTGAGCCTGATGATGCCGTAATAAATGACAGCCGTGTAAACGGCCAGGGAAATCATTTCCATGATGAATCCCGCCTTGGTATTGCCTGTGCCGGATACGGCATTGAACAGGATGAATGACGGAGCCATGATCAGTGTGGAAGAAGCCATCACATACACGGAATTGACGCTGGCGGCAATCAGGGACGGGCTATCCGTGAAGGCACGGAGGACGGGCTCCGGAAACAGGCACAATATGATGAGCAGGGGGATCAGGATGGCGTATGTCAGTTTGAGGGTCATGCCGCAGGTTTTGAACAGGCAGCGCTGTTCTCCCGCTCCAATCTGGTTGCTGATGAGAGCTCCTGCCGTGGTGGCAAAAGCGCTGATCACCATGATCAGCAGGGCGGAAATATTGCGCACGATGTTGGTAACGGCCAGCGGGCGTTCCCCCAAATGTTCAATCGCCAGGAAAAAAATAAACCAGATGGAGACGGAAATAAAAGATTGCACCATGGTCCATCCGGAAATGGACAGCATTCCCTTCAGCAGATGGGGGCGGAGTATGAATGCCCGGCGGAAGCCGTACTTCCGTTTGTCCGCCGTCATGCTTGTGTAGATGATGAAAAAGAGAAGGGAGACTGCTTCCGATACGCTGGAGGCAATGGCCGCCCCTGCTATGCCCGCGGCGGGAAAGCCGCCTTTCCCAAAAATGAGGCAGTAATTTAACGCGACATTGCTCAGGAGCATGACAATGGAATTGACCGTCAGAATCTTCGTCTGGGTAATCCCCACGTAATAGGCTCGGAACATGACGCAGAGGAAGGAGAAAAAAATACCGTAGGTGCGCCAGTGCAGGTAATCCACTGTGGCCCCGTACACCTGTGGGGATTCAATGATGTCCCGCAGGATGATGGGGGAAAAATATTGGGATGCGGCAAAAAGAGCTACCGCCAGGACCAGCATGAAATAACAGCCCTGAACCATGGTGGGGGCAATCCTGTTGTAACGGCGTTCCCCGTTGCGGCGCGCAATGATGATTTGTGCGCCAAAGCCGAAGCCGAATGCCAGCATGAACATGGCCATGTAATACACGCCGCCCAGAGCGCATGCTCCCAGCGCCACGTCCCCCACGCGCCCCAGGAAGACGGCATCCGTCAGGCCGATCATATGCTCAATGATCAGGCTGATCATGAGGGGGTATGACATGAGCCATATCTTTTGATAGGAAGTAAAAGAAGGATTATTCATAGCGGGGGCAGCCTGCGGGCATGATCCGCCAAGGGCAGGCGCTAAAGGCCAAATATTTTTGAATTAAAATGTTTTCTTGCAAGAAAGAAATGCGTTTGCTTCCGCACATGTCATGAAAATGGGGGTAATGCCCCGGGTCAGCTGAGCGGCAGTCTGGTTTCCGGATACCGCAGGGGGGATTTGGTTGGTTGTTTCATGAAGGCCAGCACGAAAGCCACCATGCCCACACGGCCCACAATCATGTTGAACACGATGATCCATTTGCCGGCATCACTGAGTTCCGGAGTGACGTTCCATGAAAAGCCTACCGTGGCGAAAGAGCTGACTACTTCGAAAAACAGGCGTTCCAGACTCAACCGCGGTTCTGCAAAACACATGACCGTAGTCATCATGCCTACCCAGGCTCCGGCCAGGATGACGGTGATGACGGCCCGTTCCACCACATTGCGGGCAATCCGGCGCTTGTGCATGACCACGTCTTTCTTGCCCTGTAAAATGCGCGCCACCTCCCCGCAGGAAACGGCAAATGCGGTGGTATGGACCCCTCCCGTGGTGGAACCGGGATTGCCTCCGATGAACATGAGAGCTCCCAGAAACAGGGCGTATGGAGCGCTGTTGAGCGCCATGTCCGAAATGTTGAATCCTGCTGTGCGGGCCGTTGCATTGAACATGCTCTCCCACAAAATCCAGTACCACGGATCGGCAGACGTAAACAGGCTGCCGTCAATTATTTTAATCAGGAACAGGATCAGCCCGCCGCCAAGCACCAGAGCGGCGGTCATGCGTACGACCAGCCAGCTGTATGTGGACCAGTGGCGGCTGACGGTGTTCCGGGCATCCCAGCCCAGTGCGACTCTGGCCCGGCGGACGATTTCCAGATACATGGCGAATCCCAGGCTGCCGCAAAGCACCATGACCATGATGGTAATCTGGCCGCCCATATTGTAGGCTACGCCCGGCGTGGCCAGGTTATCCGCAAACAGGCTGAATCCCGCATTGCAGAAACCGGAAACGGAATGGAAGACGGCGTACCACCAGAGCGTGTCTCCCTCCAGTCCCGGAACATGTCTCCAGGAAAAATAGAGGCCTATGGCGCCCAGCGCTTCCACTCCGAACGTGACGGCAATAATATTCTTGATGAACCGGTCTACCTGGGCAATGCCTTCTTCATCCAGCAGGTTGCTGATGGTTACCTTGGAACGCAGGCTCAACCCCTGGCCAACCATCAGGGAGACGAAATAAGTGAACGTCATGATGCCGAAAGCTCCCACTTGGAAAAGCACCAGCAAAATGGTCTGTCCGTAATTGGTGAAGTGTTCATGAACATTCAGGGGGACCAGCCCCGTGACGCAGACGGCGCTGGTGCTGATGAAATAGGCGTCCGTGGCGGAAAGGACGATGCCGTCCTTGGTAGCTCCCGGCGACATGAGAAGAGTTCCTCCCAGCGCAATGAAGGCAATCAGGGTAAGCAGGAAAAGAAGGGCGGGACGAATGCGCGGGAGGTGGAAGCCCCTGTTCCGGCGGGCGATGCGGAAAAAATATTCCTTGAGGTTCAGCAGAGGGGCGGCTCCGTAGCAGAGGCAGAGCGCGCGGAAAATGTTCTGAAGCTCTATTTTGGAGATAAAGGTGGAATGGAAAAAGTCGCCTGCCAGCATGACCAGAATCACCAGCCCCAGCCCCAGTTCTACCCACCGGGGGTTGCGGATGGCCCTGGCAAGCCATTTTTCCCGCAAAATGCCGATGACGCCCGTGAGCTGGCCCAGCACCAGGAAGGAGAGAATTTCGCGGAAATAGCGCAGGGAAAGCTGGTCTTCGTGAATTTCCCCGAAGCCGTTCCACCACAGCAGCCACATCAATGCGGCCAGTGTGCACAGGCCGAACCCCATTTCCATGACCTCAAAACGGTTCAATAGCGGTTTTTCATTCGTCTCATTCACAAGCCTGCAGTGGTGATGCCTCTGATGCCGGGGGGAGACTACTGCATACGGAAAGATTTGAGAAGCCCTTATATCGTTTCCAGGCGGCCCCGGCTGGAGGCAGGAAGGCGCCTTGGGAAAAAATTTTTTTCATGTGAAGGAAAATAGTTGCCAATCCGGCGCCGCCGTGCATAATAAACCCCGTTCTTACCAAACCATGTGCGCTCGTGGCGGAATTGGTAGACGCGCTAGATTCAGGTTCTAGTGGAGGCAACTCTGTGAAGGTTCGAGTCCTTTCGGGCGCACCATATAACCCCTTTTAAGTTAACAGCTTGGAAGGGGTTACTTGTTTGTAGCATCCGCCACTTCAAAATTCTTATTTTTTGACCAACTGGGGGACATTCGGGGGACATAAAATTTTCTAAAAACAGTTGAAACATAAGAGGAATTTATTTTATGCGCTAGATAAAAATCTACACTAATTTGTTTCTCTCTACAATGAATAGAACTACACTGTCTTACTTCACAATCCTCCCCTACGGGGAAGGATTGTGAAGATGATCGCCACACGTAGCGACGAAGCCAGCGACACCCTCAGAGCCCTTGAGGCCGCAGGAGGGGGAGCCGCTGTCGCAACAGGAGCCGTAACAGGCAAATCAGCCCTCCAAAGACTCATTGAGTCAATACGCAACCCCAACCGTGACATCGGTTTCACCTACGGCGACTGGAGCCAGATCGGAGCTGGTCACAAGACCCCGGCCCAGAACATTCAGAAAATCCTGCAACGCGCCATCGACAATCTCCCGGAAGGCGACCCGAACAAGAAGATCCGCATGTTCGACATCTGGCGCACGGCAGAGGGACTCGAAAGAACCAACCTCGGCCGCAACCTCAACATGCTCTACAACACCGGCCTGGGTCTCGGACGCCCCGGAGCAGGCGCTGAGTGGACCGCCGCCTACGACAGAGAGCTGGCAAAGGAACTCGGCAAGACCCAGTCCATCCGCAGGTACATGACCGACCTTCCCTCTGGCGGCAGCGTAGGGGCTACCGGGACAGAAGAAGGCCTTCTTCGAGGCGAAATGAACGGGAAACGCATTGGTGGCAAAAGAGTTTTAGACAACAGGCTCATCACCTACGGCTCCGACAACCCGGAAGACTACCCCGATTTCATTCGCAAGAAACGCCTCCACGTCGGCAACACCCACGGCGGCTCCCCGTTCATCGACCCGGACTACGTGGATAGCCTCAAGAAGATCAACTCCAGGGATAAAGTGCTGGGACGGCTCGAAGAGTATGTCTCGGGCAAGCGCGAAGGGCTCACACCCGAAGCCCGGAAATCCCTTAGCGATGTACTTGCCAGGGTTAAATCAGGCCAAAAGCTCGTCACGATTGCCGGTTCCGGGCGTGGCGACTACATGGCCGGACGCCTGATTCCGTCGCTGGAGTCAGCCGACAGGTTCGGTCTCGGCAGGGGCAAGGTGACCTTTGCTCTTCTCCTTGCCAACTACGTTCCCGGTTCCCCGGAAGCAACCTCACAGGTCGGCCAGGCCTTCGCGAAGATGGACCCGCATGGACGAGTTGTTCCCTTCGGTCGTCTTCCCGGCGATGCCTACGCCGCACTTCAGCGTCTGTCCGATACCAACATGGCCTCGACAGGCACCATGGCAATCTCCGAGGCGGCCAACAACGGCAACCTCAACGCGATCCCCAGGAACTGGAACGACCTCAATAGCTCTGGCTGGGATCGTATGAATGCCAAGAAGGACATCATACGGGGTCTCACTGGCAAGGACGTTGATCCCGGCATGGTTAATCTGGACTCATGGAACCGGGGGAATATCGATCACATGATCGACGGTAATAGATCCCAACTGCCCAACAGGGCGTTCCTGGAGACGAACAGCAGGATGAATCCGTCATCTGAGATACTTCATAGGTTTACAACTCCGGAATCGGAAACCGGAATCTCCCTGCGACAGCTAAAAAACAGCCCGACTTCATGATGAAGAAGAGCTGCTGAATGGAGGCTTTACCCATTCCTGGCTTCCAGCGTCCTGACAATTTCCTCGGCTCCACGCTTGTACACCGTCACAGCCAACAACTCTCCGTCGAGAAAGACGGCCCAGAAGCGGGTGCCCTTGTACTTTTCAATCGTCAGCATCAGGCAAAGTCCTCCTTTCCGGGGTGATGGTGTGAGTCGAGCAGATGTCTCAGTACGGCCCCGATATTGGCTTCATACATGTCACGTGTGTGCTTGTTGCAGGCGACAGCATAAAGGCACCAGGCATCAAGGATGTCGATGCCTTCACCACAGAACCGGATGCAACTTTCCAGTGTATCCAGTTCCGCCTCCGGAATCGGTGAAGCCAGCAGGATGCTTTCGTCTTCGTCCAGTGACTCTTGCTGTTCTTCCGTCAGTGCCGGGAGGTTCACCAGAGCCGTCATGGACGGCCCATGAATCGTCAGTTTGCTCAGACCCAGCGAAGAATCGTTCTGCTGGCTGTTGTAGAGCGACACCGCCTTTTCGATCCGTGCCAATAGTTCCGTGTCCAATTCCATGTACACATACGGAGCATCCGTATCGTATCCGCTCGTTGAACGCAGTTGTGCGATGATGGGTGTCGTTTTCATTCTTCTGGTTCTTGCAATCGGGTTACTTGCAGAAGAAGGCCACGACTCCCAGGATCAACAGCACGGCGAACAGATACGGAGCTACGGCCACCAGGGCTGACAGGATGCCGACTACAACCGGCCCCAGCAAACACAGCAGTACGAGTGCCACCAGAGCGATCATGATGTCTTTCATGTTCATGGTCGTGCCTTATGCGGGAACTCTTGTCCGGGATGATCGACAAATCGGAGCAGCAGAGGACACCCATTGCTTGAGAGCCTGCCGCCCTGCATACGTAATCAGCCAGCAATTAGACCGAAGCAGGAATTCTTCTTCCTTCGTGCGGATGATGAACTCCCCTCCCGGCCAGACCACGGACGGCGTGCCTGACGCTTTCCCGTTCGATGCCATGGCATTCCAGCATGATCTCCTCGTCACTGCGTTCAAAGTCGCCGTGAAGGTACAGGAGAATGGACAGCTCCAGTCCGGTCAATGAGGGAGTCCGCCTCATACGCTTCACTCTGAGATGATGTTTTCTTCTCATGGTCGTCTCGGGTCAGTTGTGCAGGGTGTAGCTGTCAGCCAGATCCCAAAGCTCCCGGTTCAGGCGCGTGTTGCCGTCAATGCCGTTGAGCGCACGCAGGGAACGTCGACGGTAAGCACCTCCTTCCTGTGGCTTCAAAGGTGCTCCTCCTCGAATCAGGTTTTCCTGAACCCGGTTGAAGCACTGCCAGACGGTAGCCGGACCTCCCTCCGTAAAGCCGATGTCGTTCCAGCGCCGGGGCGACAGAAGTGCTTCGGGACGTATCCTGTCTTCGTAGTCGTCTCCCATACGCAGCTGTGCCGCTTCATGAACGAAGTCCACCTGCCGCCTGTAGGGGAGTTCGACTCCCTGCATGCGGCGAATGTCGTCCATAATGCGAGGCGTTTCGGAGGCCAGCCGGAGACTGGCCGCAATCACCTCGTCCCCGGTATGGCCCATGTGGCGGATGTTGATCGCGGCAATACGCGCCCCGACAATCAGGCCGTTGGTACAGACCAGCCGGAAGATCCCGGCCATGAGCTGGTAGGAACAGCTGCCGTTGTGGCTGTTGATCATGACCACTTCGATGCGTTCGTCCCGGGTGCGTTCCAGCACGTCCCGGTGGGCGAAGCGAATCAGGTGCTTGCGGGTGGGGGTGCCGTCCGGTTTCCGGGAGCGTTGTTCCTGGGCTCCGACGACGAGGAACCCGGCTTCTTCCATCTGGTCGAGCAGTGAGTCGGAGGAGACAAAGCGGTACTTCTCCGAGCGGCTGTCGTCCTCGCGGTCGGCGAAGACGGAGGGGGCGACACGCCGGATCCGGTTTCTGTCCAGCGGGCTGTTGTCGTGGTTGCGATAGAGTCCTCGTGTGGATGTTTGATTATTCATATGCATTGATGATTGGTTTGTTGCAATAAAAAGCCCGCCTCCCGGAACAAGGCCGGGAGGCGGGCACAGACAGGAAGCAGAGAAATCTACTACCTCATGGATATATGACGTAGTGAGACGGTTTTTTTCAGAATTTCAGGAACTCTTTATGATATAGATATGCGGTAAAAGGTATCCATCTTACGAGCCCGCTCATATGTTTAAGGAGTCGAATATATAGATGGATTTTCCTGATCCGTTCTCGTCACAAACAATCGTGATATTATGCTTACTGAATTTAAGTGGCTTTTTCAGAATAAGGCTTCCCATTTTTTTGATATAACTAATTAATAGCAAATACACGGATACCTATGATACCCTGAGAAAAACGCTAAAAAAAGAATATGCTTGCTTGGATAATTTTCTGTCGGCTTCGGCCAAAATTTCGGGTTGGGATTGGCTTGTAGCGGCAGGAGAGACAATATTGACCCAATTATAATGGTCCACATTCATGAAGTCCAAGTGCTGAAACAATTGATTCAGATACAGAACTGCCAGCTCAATGATTCATTCCTTTCCTTGTCCTTTGATTGCATCCAAAACATCTTCACTACTCCGACACATTCGAGCTGGCCTTCGCTGTATTAAACTAAGACCAGCTTAAACTTGCAGCGCCACCAACTCAATCAGACTGAGTCAAGTATACTGAGTGAATTTTTAAGTCTCGCGGTTTCTATGAATTAAGCCTTCAATGCTGCAATCTTGTTAAAATGAATGTAGTTAGGACAGTCAATCTTTAACGCTCTGTCAGGAGTATCATGACAATTTGAATTTTTGGTAATCCGCGTTTTTTGCTTTGAGATGCTGGTACGTCCAATGCTGATGAAGCGACTTTTATATTCGTCTAAAAAATCATTCTTCTCCCAGAAGTTTTTACCAATTTCTTGGCAGTATTTGACAAAACACTGAGCCCCTTGCAATTGTTTGACAATTTGATTCCATTGACATTTGTTTTGCTTCATCTCAATATAAATAATACATTTTTTTTCCTCGCTAATGAGAACGTAATCAGCTCGTTTACACTCACCCTTTTCCCCTTTGAAAACATCATTTGGCGAACGAAATGCGTCTGCCTTGACAACGATTGAGTCAGCTGGTAGATGGTTAATAATTGCAAGGGAATTTGGCGCTTGCGACTCAATAAGTTTGACAAAAGGCTTGCCATAATTGTCTCCCAGTTGCACCAAAGCAGAGTCCTTGATCATTTGGGAAAGAATATCCATATCCGTCATTACTCATCTCCTCCCCAAATGATTTCTTCCTGAATTCGATTCATGTCTTCAATAGTTTTATCGAAACTATGCGCCTCTATTCCTAATTTACTGTCAATATTGGCTTGGACGAGAGTTTTACATTTTGTTTTACGTTGTGCTCCATCCAGTTTAATGAGCGCCTCTTCTGCTATATAAACTTTTACCTTGCCAGAATCCAGCATTTCGGAGGCCTTGTAATGCTCGCGTTCGGCAAGGGCCTTAAAGCGCTGTCCGCCCTGATTCAGCATAATCAAGGTGTTCAACTCTTTGACGATGTAGTCGCTGTGTGTTGTAATAAATACATTAATTCCGGCATTTACCAGTTGTGTAAAAAGACGAGCTACACGCCTTTGATTTTCCGGGTGAAGGTTGAGTTCCGGTTCATCGACAATAAGAAGATCGCCAGGAGTAGCCACGTGCCGAAGGTAGAACCCGATATCCAACAGCGAACGCACCGCGCTTGAACTTTCGTCCATAGTCAACTTGATGCGTTTACCCTTGGGGACATAATAGAGTTCATCGTTTTTTGTAACAAGATAATCGCCTCCAATGATGTCCGTGAAATTATTAAGTATTTCAGGGTGTTCTTTAGCTATAAAGCTATTTTTCTTAGTAAGATCTTCAAGCTGGCGTGTGAATTCAACGTTTGATTTAACAGGTAGCGCATAATCGGTATAAACCCTTGAAAGCAATCTCAAAGGATCTATGTCCTTTTCTTGGGCTGTCATTTCTTCCAAAAGCCTGTTACGTGCGAAATTGAGTTCCTTTCTGAATATTGCTGCACCGGTTCGTTCCGCACTGGCAATAAATGGATGAGGGAATAGAGGTACAAAAATTATATCTTTCAAGGCATCACCAATGATCCGACTTATGATATTCTTCGGTATTTGAATTTTCTCTTTATCTACCAGTAGCGAAATTGTTACAGACTGTGAGTCTGCCTTTTTCGAGATGGAAAACAGTTGAGCTTTTGCTGCTCCCATTGTTCGATCAAAGGTTTGAATTGGACGAATGTCGCTTGAGTCCAAATCTACTGCGAAGTTGCTTTCGGAAAAATGCTTATCCGACGACGCAAAAACGTAGGGTAGCTTTTGTGTAAAGTTGGCGCAACCTTCTTTAAGTATTGACTGCACATTGTCGATATAGCTTTGGATATCCAGCTCAATGGTTCCTTCATTCAAGAGGCGTTTAACATCTTCATCCGGTACCATGATTGAAAAAAGATCACGCCAAAATGACAGAAATCCAAACAGAGCATAAGTAGCGTAGGTTTTTCCCGTGTTATTCCCACCGCAGATTATCGTCAATTCTCCTAGTGTGAACTCTGCTTGTTTTATGGGTCCAAGATTTTTTATTGAAATCTTCATATCGGTGTTTTCTCTATATTTAAATTTTTTTACGAAGATCATCCAATAGTATTTCGATTATGTTTTCTGCAATGACCTTGTCTCGAAAGGAGCCCCTATATATCCAAGATCAAAATACAACACAGCCATTTTCACCGATTTGTGGTGAAAGAGACTACCTGCTGTAAACATGCTGTATCTATTGTTCCACATTCTGAGTTGGGATTTCTTTTATAGTCTTCGGTAACGGTACGACCCTTCACGCATTCGTTCACCGAATTCTTCTTTAACTTCCAGAGGCTCCTATGTGATGCGCAGTATCTGGCAGAAGTTGAGCAATCAAGCCCAACTTATGACGACAAAATATACGGATTGATGTGCGTTGGGTCAATAATAAATAGGATTTCTCGCTGATTGTAACTGATTGAAGCCCTTGAAAACACTTCCATATGCTAGTAATTACCGTAGAGATCGTATCATATCAATTTGATATTCAAACGTAGCAACTTGGTCGTTTATTCCTATTTCTCCATATATCTATGGTTATAAGGCAACTAAAAGAAGCCGACCACACTACGAGCTTCTGAATGACTACTATCTTTTCATTTCTTACACCACTCGGAGCATTCCCTCCTGTACTGGCACCAGGAGCATTGCATCCCGGGCTGGGGATGAAAACGTTCGTTGGTAATGCCTTCGTAGGCGATTTTGTACAGGTCAGCGATGCGTTGCTTACGCTGTTCGTTGGCTGGCGGAGTCTTGACTCGAATTACCTGTGGCGTCTTCGTCTTGACCAGGTAGATCAAATCCAGTGATGGAGGAGCGTCTCCCGTGGTTTCTTCGATCATCATCTGGTAGGTGACCAGCTGAAGTTCGTCATCGAAGGCGGCATGCCCGGCATCCGGCTTGGCGGTAGCGGATTTGTAGTCCACTGCCGTCAGGTCGTGCTGGACGAGGTCGATGACGCCTCGCACAGGAACCGGCAGTCGGGTATGGTGGCCTCACTGCCGTCCTCTCCCCGCCATCGGGCGAGGTTGAAGGACTGGAGTGTTGCGTGGATGGCCTTGCCTACATGCAGAGCAACTGTCGTCGGTTTCCGTATCTGCGCCACCTTTTCGAAAAAGAAGCGCAGGGAACACGACAGGTACGATTTAACGGACGAGGGAGACAGGTAGTCCGGGAGTATGGCAGAGGGGGAAGGAGTCTCTGAAGGGAGGTCTCTTCCCAATGCCATAGCTGGGTTCAGGGAGTATGAACGTATTGGCCGGATTACGGGAGCGATCATGGTTAGTACGGGTTGGAGTTACCGGCATAGGCCGTAGCGGGACGGCGGGTGTAGTTGTTCCTGCCTGATGCCGAGCGTTTGGATGTTGCACCGGAGCGGTTCATCAGTTCATCGATCAGCCCGGAAGCTTCCATGCGGTTGAGCATGGCAGTGGACTTGTTGAATCTCCGGGCAGACAGTTCGTTCAGGGCGGTGTCATCCAGCCCGGCCTTTCCGGCCAGTTCCAGGATGAGAGACTGTTGCTTTTCCGAGCACTTCCATGCGGGAACGGTTGCAACAGAGGTCTCGGGAGCTCCTACAGGAGGCGTTTGTCTCACGGATGATGTGGATGTCGTCTGTGAACCGAAAGCCCCGGGAATCGGCGTTTGTGCAGGTTGTATGCCGTAATGTTCGTCGGGAACGAACCCGACCTGTTGGATTTGGGCATCGACGGCTGCTTGAAGGGAGCCGTAAAGTCGTTCCGCTTCGAGAGGCAATTCTGATGTATTGCTGATTTCTGTTTCGATGGATACCTCGAACTGGTGGGAGGAATACCCCGGCAGTCCGAGGCGTTTACTGTAGTTGGCGATGAGTTTGATAGCCATGATGGTTGTTTCTTTCGTTGTTGATGAGTGGATACAGTAAAGCCGCCATGCCCGGTATGGGAGCATGGCGGCTTTGTGAAGGATGACAGACAGGTAAATTCCTGTGTCTGGTATATATGACGGTGAGGGAGGTGTTATTTCAACATGACTCTCTGGCCCCTATCTTCCATAACGTTCATGTTGCCATGATTGTTATGAGATGAATAAGCCAATGGGAGAGGGCAAGGTATCATTTGGAGGCAGTATTAGATAACTCAAAGATCTTGTAGAAAATAACGAGCGCTTTTCCTGAGCATGTCGGCATCTTTTGCTCTGCCATTTTTTCTCAACTTTGACTCTAATTCCCGGGCTCTGTCGGCGAGAGCATTCAACTTGTTTCGAATCCCGGTATTCCTTTGTTGAATCGCTCCCTCAAGTATCCGGGCTTTACGCCTGGCGTTTTCCGCTCCTGACGGATCGGTACGGCCAGTAAGAGCGTTGGGGGTCATGCATGAGACAGCCCATGATTCAAGGCTGGATATTTGCTTTTCATCTTTGATGTTCTGTTTACGAACCAGAGATATCTCTTGCTTTGACCTATAAAGGTCGGTAACGACGGAAGCGAGATCGTTAAGTAGTAGTTGATCATCCTCTTTTGTGTCCTTCAGAGCCCGCTTAATGTTGGCGATGGACATTTTCCCTGCATTAAGATTGCCGGACGATATATCTTGTAAAACTACTGGTTTTTGAGCCTCCTCGGGAGAAAGGGAAATCTTTTCCTTTCCCTTCATCTCCTTACTCTTCGCGTTTGCCACGGCCTCCCGTAATGCTTTTATACAATCCGTATGTCGCTCATTAGCAGCCAACATAAGAGCCGTTTCCCCATCCTTAGTTTTCGCATTAACATCCGCTCCAGCTTTCAATAATGCTTTCACGCAATCCGTATATCCGAAACAGGCAGCCATCATGAGAGCTGTACCCCCATTCTTAATCTTCACATTTACATCTGCCCCAGCTTCCAGCAATACTTTCACGCAGTCCGTATGTCCCTTAAGAGCTCCTCTCATAAGAGTTGTAACTCCATCCTTATCTTTCACGTTTACATCTGCCCCGGCTTCCAGCAATACTTTCACGCAGTCAGCGTTGTTCTTAGCAACAGCTGCCATAAGAGCTGTCCATCCATTCTTATCTTTCACATTTACGTTTGCTCCGCCGGCCAATAGTGTTTTCATGCAACCCATATGTCCACCATCAGCAGCCCACATGAGAGCTGTAACTCCATTCTTATTCTTTGTGTTAACATCCTCCCCATTCTTGATCAATTCTGTTACCCTTTCCATGTACCCATCTTTGACTGCCTCCATGAGAATTGTATTTTCATCCTTATCTTTCTCGTTAACGACCGCTCCTGTATCTATCAATGCTTTCACGCATTCCGTATAGCCATACTCGGTAGCCAACATTAGCGCTGCCTGGCCAGCTGTACCTTTTGCGTCCACTCCAGCTGACAGCAATTCCTTTATGCATTCTGCTTTGCCCTTCCTCGCAGCTTCAATAAGAGCTTGCTCTTTTCCTTGGACACTCACCCCAGCCGATAACAGTACCCTTATGCTTTCTATTTTACCAAACTTAGCAGCCATAATGAGCGCCCTAGATTTGGCATAGTCATCCACCCCAGATGACAGCAATAGCTTTATGCATTCTATTTTGCCAACCGCAGAAGCAGAATTAAGTGCCTTTTCTTTCGCTTTCACATCTACTCCGGCAGCGAGTAATACTTTTACATATTCTGTATTCCCTCTTCCGGCAGCATCAATCAGAACTTGATGATCTTCCGAATTGATATTCGCTCCGGCAGCGATCAATACCTTCATAGTTTCTGTATGCCCCCCTTCTGCGGCACACATCAGTGGGGTTTGATCAAAACTATCTTTTGCGTTTACATCAACTCCAGCAGAAATCAATGCATTCACGGTCTCTAAGTGACCTTTTTTAGCAGCATACATTATGGGGGGCACATATCCTCCCTTTTTCATATTAACATCCACGCCTGCAGCGACCAATGCTTTCACTATCTCGGTATAACCTTCTTTAGCGGCACATACCAGAGGAGTAAAACCATCTTTATCTTTCGCATTTACATCTGCCCCAGCTTCCAGCAGTACTTTCACGATCTCGGCATTTCCGTTAAGAGCTGCCTTCATGAGAGCCGTTTCTCCACCCTTATCCTCCGCATTCACATCCGCTCCGACGACCAGCAATGCTTTCACGCAGTCAGCATTGTTCATAGCAACAGCAACCATAAGCGCTGTTCTCCCATCTTCATCTACTGCATCTACGTGAGCTCCATTTTCGATCAATTCTGAGAGTTCTGAGTCAATTTGCGCGATTTCTTCCAAAGCCATTTCTTTCTCGTACCTCTCACATGAGAGAAGAAGTAAAGTGGAAATCAACGCAAGAACGGCGACGCGGCCGATTCGATATATCTTCGAATTCATATAGTTCTACATAGGATTATAGTAATATAAACGATATGCTCGATGTGATCATTTAGTTTTATTATATTTGAAAATCAACTTATTGATGTAATAAATGACAAATATAACGCAAGCAGTAGAGCAGATGGAAATAATGGTCCCAATGATCAACCAATTCTCAACAGCTCCTCGGCTGGATGCTCCTCCTGAAGCAACAAGAACAATAAACCCTAATATATTAAGAATACAATGTGTTAAAAATGGCCATAATTGAATGCTTCCGGGGCGTTTTAACAGCTTATTTCCTAATGAGCTTATTTTGCAAAAGGCAATAAATGCCCAATAAAAATTAAAAATAGGAATAAACAGAAATCCTACAGCCTGACCGGGAGAAGGAATACGAATACGAGCGGAAATATTCTGCAATACTTTCCATGCCTTGAAAAGCCGGATCAATAGTAAGATGGATGCAGTCAATACAGTTAACCGGGCCCCCCATGAAAAGATCATGAAAGCATCATAACTACGATCACTGAATGCTATGGTTAACGCTATACTCAGGGTTGATGATGCGCAGAAAAAACTACAGGCAACCCAGCTTTGGGGTTCCATGTAGTAAGTGACAGGACGAGTATCCAGAATATCCTCTAAAGACACCCAATCTGTCATGCCCTGTTTCCACCCCAACTCGGAACCATACAGCTTTCCTGTTTTTACAGAGTTCTTTAGTTCATCTAAAGAATATGGCCCTTGCTTATTGCCATCATAATCCGCTACATAATACTCTTTCTTGAAATTATCAGGAATAGAAGGAGTTGGAGGCGTTGGAGGAATAAAAACAGGTAGGGGTGGCATGTTCGGTTTGCAATCGGCAGATCTCATTACATCGTTTGTTATTTTCTCTGCATTCGGCATTATTGTTTCAATGTGTATCCATCCGTCCATTCCATCACTCCATACAAGCGTACCTTCCGGATATTTACCCGCTTGATACCGGGCAATAAGAGTTTCTTCATCATACGGGCCTTCCTGTGCTTTGTCCGGCAAGGTAACGTAATACTGTTTGTTGTTCATGAGTTTCAATGATTGTGATGAGATGAATAAACAAAGGAAGTCAGAGAAGGATATCGTTTCGACTTAAGAGCAATACCCTTCTCGACGATATTGTCTCAAAGAGGCATGCCATTTGACTTGAGAATCCCGCGCCCCTGGCAGCGTTGGCATTTCTGCCCTCCGATATTGCCTTTGCCCTGGCACCCCGGGCAAACGATCACTCCCTGATTCTGCTGATGGCAAATGGCGTCCCCCACAGATTGCTGATGGGAGGAAGCCTGTGACTGACCAGTCATCATGCAAATAGCCGTCAACGTAATAAGTGCAGCAATGCCGCCTGTAATGTATTTCTTCATATCGTTTCCTTTCGTTTTGTAGCTGTTGAACCGGAGCCACAAAATCCGGCTTACTCCAGAATGGAAGAAGATGGTTGCAGAACATGTCTTTTGACCCGCTTCCAGTTGCGGCAGGACAATGTCCGAATACCGGAGTCCGACTGACTGATCAGGATGCCATGGGTGGCCTGCTCTCGTTCCAGTACAAATCGGCGCTCCTTCTCGCTGAGAGATCCGGGATGAGAGACCTCGACGATCACCGGGATCATCTTCCCGTCGGGGAAACAAACCATGCACCGGTGCTCTACCGTCTCCATCCCGCCCGGCCAGACAATGGCCCCGGCGCTTTGCACCTCTTCCAGAGAATGCCATTGAAACCCTTCCGATGAATCATGCCCATTGCAATCCGGGTGTCGACAGTCCGCACAGCGATACCCCAGCGGCTCCCCGCACAAATCGTCCACCAGAACCTTGTGCCCGACAACCAGTCCTCTCTGCCTGTCAGCCTCCAGACTCTGGACGACATAACGATGCATGGCCCGTTCGACGAGCATCAGTTGGTGACCTCCGCATTGAGGGCAGGTGAACTGGATGATACTTTTCATTGCTGGCATCTCGTTTACATTGCCTGTATATCTCCTTTTTACGATTTTAGTCAACGTAAAAATCTCGCTTTAATCTCAAAAAGAGGAATGTTGTATAACCATATTGCCATTACTGAGCGATAGTGATACATTCCGAAGCATGGCAGGAGTGAATCAGGATGAGCTGAAAATGAACGTCAAGCTGTGGCTCAAGGCCAACAACTTCGACTACGCATGGCTCGCCGAACGATGTTTCGTGACGGAAGCGACCGTCCGCAACTGGATGGCTCAGAAACCCATTCCCGCCGCCAAGGAACACATCATCCGGGAATTGATCAAACAGCTCCCGCTGACCCTCCCGAGCCGGGTGCAGGTGGAAGAGGAAACGTTGATTACCCTGAAGCTTGATCCGGATACCCGCAAGGTTCTTGAGAAGAAGGCTTTCTCGCAAGGTAAAACCTTGAAAGAGTTCTTGGCTGACGAAGTGCCGAGGCTCGGCAATCCCCCGCTTGCCTGATTGTATGGACGCCTCCGGCTTCGCATTGCCTCCGGGAACTCTGCTGGGCAATTACAAGTTGCTCAAGGCGCTGGGCCAGGGAGGCTTCGGCATCACCTACATCGCCTGGGACAGCCAGCTCAGACGCAACATTGTTCTCAAGGAATGTTTCCCCTTGGGGTTGTGCAGCCGGGATTCGGATACGGGAGAGATCATCCCGTTGCCTCATACGTCCCGGCAGGCTTACCGGATGGCTATGGATTCACTCCGCAAGGAAGCGCAGACGCTGGCTTCCCTGAACCATGAACGCATCGTCCGGGTGTATGATGTCTTCGAGTCCCATGGCAGCATCTTCTATGTGATGCCGTGGCTGGAAGGCGGTTCGCTGCGGGAACGCATGGACGAAGCCGCTTCCGGGAAGAGCACTATAACCCCGGAGCAAGCCGCCGAGTGGTTTTTGCTCCTGCTGGGTGGCCTGGACTATCTGCATGGCAAGGGGATCTACCACCGCGACATCAAGCCCGGCAACATCCTCTTTGACGAACGGGGGCTGCCTGTGCTGATCGACTTCGGGGCGGCGCTCAACAAGCCGGAAGTGACCTGCACAGTTACACAGGGAGAGTTCTCGTACGCTTACGCCTCCCCGGAACAAATCACGGGAAAGGGAGAAATTGGCCCATGGACGGATTTCTATGCGTTGGCTGCTACCTGGTACGAGCTGATCTCGGGAATTTCCGTCGAACCGGCCGACAGGAGGCTGATGCGGGATGATGTCGTCCCGCTCTCGGCCATGGCTCTTTCCCAGCCATGGCCCCGGGAATTGCTGGCATCCATTGACCGGAACCTGCGGCTCAGTCCTGAAGAGCGTTGCCAGACAGCCGGTCAGTGGAAGGAATGGCTGCAACAGGGGAAGCCCGGAGGATTACGGAAAACGGGAGCTTTCGGAAAAACCGTTTCCTTCGCAGTCACAGCTGCCGTCATCATTCTTGTACTTGCCGGCGTATGGCTATGGCAACAATCGTCCCAGACTGACGTCCCTTCTTCTGCATCCCATCCGTCCGAACAATGGGCAGCCAGGTCATCTCAGGAATTCAAGGACGCCCTGTACAGAAAAATCCGTGCCTACTACAAACTGGATGACTACCTTGGCAAGGCGAAGGAATACGAACGAAAAGTCGAGACAGTGCAACGCCAGTGCCTCAAGGAGATGGATGAATTGAAACAGGAGCTGGAAAAGGAGATTCTGTCCCTTGCGACCTACAATGACGCCATGGATTACCTCGACATCATCGGGAAGAGATATGATGCATTGATGAAAAAATGGAGCGCGAGCTCTGAGGAACTGAATAATGGGTATCTCCATGAAGTCCGCCTTCCCCTGTCAAATATCACTAACAACGTGATTGCCACCTATCCGGCTGAAGCCAGAGAGGAGGAATTATTGCTTCCTGCCATGGAAGACAGAATTCAGAAAGAATGCAATGATGCGCAACTCACAGAATTTTTCTGGAAATTGAATGATGTTATCAGTAAGGACTCCACGGATCAAATGAGCTTCCTGATGAACATGGCCCAGAAACGGGCACAGGAATTACCCGTTTCTCAAGAATGACGATGTGTCAACAACCCATCATCAATAATGGGTGTCAGAAAATCAAAAAGTGCGGGGGGATAGAATACTGCTGCTTTCTTCAAAGAAAATACATCACCATATACCGAAGCGTTTAACGGACTGAGGCTGAAAATTACTTGCGACCCTTCCTGTTCTCCAGCTTTTTGATATCCTGCTCCAGTTCTTTCACATAGTCCTGTTCCGCCTGGTGTTCGGCCAATAACCTGCGGTGTTCTTCATAGAAGCGGTATTGTTCCCGGACATGTTCCCGAGCCTGTTTCATTGACCGGTTTCCCTTGCCTTTTAGTACACGCCTTCCCATGAGACGAAGCAGTTCGTTAAGCTTGTCTTCCCACTCATGCAGAAATATCTCACGGCGGTTCTTTGCCTGATCCTCGACAAAGTCCAGACACAGGGAGGTCAAACGATTGAAATCGCTGATTTCTTCCTCGTTAAGGTAGTTCTTTGCAACAGTGATATCACTGGCATGGATTCGGTCTCCAACCCAGCTGGTCAACCCCATGTTGGGCGCTGATGCGTCTGCCCGCATCATCATCAATTCCGCAGCACTGTGTCCGGTAATGGCGTAGTGCAGTTTGTTCTGAATCGAGCTGAAAAACTCCGTCGTTTCCTTTCCGGACGGCATATAGTCAGCCGCCATGGCAAAAACATCCTTGATGCGCAGGTACATGCGCCGTTCGCTGGCACGAATGTCCCGAATACGCTCAAGCAATTCATCAAAGTAGTCCGGCAACGGTGTCGTTCCGGGAATCGGCGGGTTCTTCAAGCGTTCGTCATCAATGGCAAACCCCTTGATCATGTATTCCTTCAGGCGCTGGGTCGCCCATATGCGAAATTGAGTGCCCCGTATGCTATTCACCCGGTAACCGACGGAAATGATCATATCGAGGTTATAAAACGTGATGGAACGTCTAACCTGACGCATACCCTCCTGGCGAACTTGTAAGAAATCCTTACAAGTTCCTTCCCTTTCAAGCTCAGCATCTTCATAGATATTCTTCACGTGCATGATGATGTTTTGCACGGATGTCTGAAACAGTTCGGCCATCATCTGCTGGGTCATCCACAATGTCTCATCATGAATGCGAAGATCCAGACGGATGTTGCCATCCGGAGAAGTATACAATAACAGCTCTCCGGGAACCGGGGTTTCGTCTTCTGTCGGCAGATGGGTCATACCTTGTCTTCTTTTCGATCAATCCATATTGCAACCCGAATAACGGCAGTCATTCTGGAACAACAAGCCCAATGGAGCATAGCAAAACCGGCATGCATGCAAAGCTCAAAGCTCACATCATCCGACGACTTTCATCAAAAGGCATCACTCCCATGGGAACATTTCTTGAAATAACTACAGCCGCTATTTTAGGAAAACGCATAAACTTGAAATAGACAAGCAGGTTATTTTAGGTTAATCATAGCCATATGAAAAGGGAGCATACGGGAGACTACGAGATTACGGCGGTAGCGGGAGAACAGGTGAAGGCGTTTATTCCTTCGCCGTTGCCGCCCGTCCCGGGAATAGATATCAGTCCCGAATTGCAGCAATCGCATGACCAGGCTCTGATTGCGGTCGGTGAACTCAATTCCCTGACCTCTCTTTTGCCGGACTATTCACTTCTGTTGTATTCCTACGTCCGCAAGGAAGCCGTCTTGTCGTCAAGAATTGAAGGTACCCAGTCTTCACTGTCGGACTTGCTGGTGTCGGAAATGGATGGGATTCCCGGCGTTCCCCTGGAAGATGTCACGGAAGTCAGCAATTACGTTGCCGCCATGCAGTACGGCCTGGACAAGATCCGGGAAGGCTTGCCCCTGTCGTTGCGGTTGATCAGGGAGATGCACGAAGTCTTGCTAAGAAAGGGCCGGGGAGAAGGCAAGAATCCGGGAGAGTTTCGTACAAGCCAGAACTGGATCGGCGGAACAAGGCCGGGCAATGCCGTTTTTGTGCCGCCTCCTCCTCACCGGGTTATGGAATGCATGGGTAAGCTGGAACTGTTTATTCATGATCCCGCGCTCCTATTGCCCGTTCTCATCAAGGCGGCGTTGGTGCATGTGCAGTTCGAGACCATTCACCCATTCCTTGACGGAAATGGCCGCCTGGGACGTTTGCTGATCACCCTGATGCTTTGCGATTCCGGTGTCCTGAAAGCCCCAATTCTATACCTCAGCCTGTTCTTCAAAGTCCACCGTCAGGAATACTACCGTCTTCTCAGCGACGTAAGATCAACAGGGGACTGGGAAGCGTGGCTCTCCTATTTCCTCGAAGCTGTAACACTGACATCCCGGCAGGCAGTGACGACCGCCAGACAGATTGCCCGGCAAATATCCGATGACCGGAAGATCATCGAACAAACAGGCCGTTCCTCGGCAACGACATTGCTTATTTTCGAATGTTTTACACGAAAGCTGATTGCCGACAGCAAATACATTGTTGCGGAAACCGGCCTGAGCCCCGCCACCGTTAACAGCGGTTTGACTCGTCTTCAGAAACTGCACATCGTTTCGGAAATAACAGGAAAGAAGCGGGACAAGATTTACAGCTATGCCCGATGCATGGAGGTGTTGAACCAGGAACTTGATTGCGGACAAACATCTGAGATATTATAGTTATCTCAAGAATATGATCTATAGTTAATTTGAAATTTAAATAAATTATGCCTTTTTCTACAGAAAATAAACTTGTTATAGCTGTATCAAGTCGAGCTCTTTTTGATCTGAACGAAGCTAATAATATATTCGAAAATCAAGGAGAGAAAGCTTACATGGAATATCAATGGGATAATCGAAAATCAATCTTAAAAAGAGGTGTTGCATTTCCTTTTATTAAGAGATTATTGCAGTTCAATGGATCAAATGATAAAGAAAATCCTGTTGAAGTTATTGTTTTATCAAAAAATGATCCATTTAGTGGATTGAGATTTTTCAATTCTTGCGAACACTATAAAATAAACATTACACGAGGAGTATTCACGGCTGGACGCGATCCTTTCCCTTATATGGATGCTTTCGATTGTTGTTTATTTCTAAGTGCTAACAAAGAAGATGTTGATAAGGCTATTCAAATGGGTAAACCGGCTGGATTGATCTTACCTACTCAAGCTCCAGATGATCCTGCAACAGGGGAATTACGTATTGCTTTCGACTTTGATGGAGTGTTAGCCGATGATTCAAGCGAGCGTATTTATCAGGAAAGAGGGATAGCTGAATATCAACAAGAAGAACGGGAAAATGCAGGGATTCCTGCGCCTCCTGGTCCTTTGAAAGGTCTTATAGAACGGTTAGCGAAAATACAAAAATTAGAAAATATCGAAAAAAGTAAAAACACAAACTATGTTCCAAGATTGCGTATTACTATTGTTACGGCACGTAATGCTCCAGCTCATGAACGAGTGATTACGACACTCCGGGAATGGGGAATTACGGCAGTGGAAGCTTTTTTTCTGGGAGGATTAGAAAAAAACAAGGTTCTTAAAATTTTACGGCCTCATATCTTCTTTGATGATCAAATGGTTCATCTGGAAGCTGCCAGCAATATTACACCCTCGGTCCATATTCCTTTCGGAATTGCGAATCAACCAACTCCTAATAACTAAAAGAAAGCCCCCCATGAGAGAGACTTCCTGATGTTGCCAGTCCTACACCTGCCACACATCCTCCGGGGGAGGAGTCAGAGATACCCCGTCTCTCGGCATGGACATACTGACCGTGCGGACACTCCGGCTCAGCCATGCGAACAGTTCCGGGAACTTCTGCTCATTGACCTGCATGGGCGGGCGCCCCGGGCTGATGCAGGAAAGCTCTGACAGATCAGCGCGGCCGATACCGAAGACGAACACGCTGAGCTTGCGGGCAGCCGTCAGTTCCTTCAATCGTCCCTCCAGTTCCCGGTGCCGGGCGCTGGTCGGAACCCCGTCCGTCATCACGACGAGCCAGGGCTGGTAGTATTCCACTCCGTGTTTCCGATAGGTACGCTTGCGGCTGTCGAGTTCAGCTAGAGCCAATTCGACGGCTTCACCAAGGAACGTTTCATTCTCCTGTGACGTGGAGATCTTCAGGACTGTGTCAGATTCCCGGATCGGACCGAACTCCTTTACTGTTGCTACCGTCCGGGCGAATGTGATCACTGCTACGTCAGCGGCCAGTTTTGCCAGAGGATCGGCCAGAATGTCGCTGACGAACCGCTGAAGCCCGGTATTGAGTTCGTCCATCCGGGTGACGATATTGTCTCCCGTGACGATATTCCAGTTGATCCCGTCAGAATACTCCTGACGGAGGATGTGTTGGTTGTCGCCCCGGACAATGCCGTTCATACTGCTGCTGGCATCCAGCAGAAAGAGAACGGGAAGCCGGGCGTTGGCGTTGTTGCTGAAATCTCGCATGGCGGCGAGCTGTTCCTGTTTGTTTGGTTGTGTAGATGATGATATAGACATGGTTATTCAAATTAATGGTTGATGGTTGAATTCCGGAATGCCTGATTCAACGCGCTACGACGCCGTATGCAGAGCTTGCATAAAGATTTGGCATGAGATTGCCGTAAACGCCGGGCGACATCGTCAGGAGCCTCCCGGAAGAGAATCCCGCAGTCCGTACAGATGTTGGGTGTCATCTTCTCCAGCAAACTGCGGGGCGGACAGGAACGGTCGTGCAGAAGATCCCGGTACATGGGATGATTCCTCCTACTACCCGGTTCCATATCCCTGAGGTATTGATGAAAACAACGCGCCAGATGCCCAGGCATGACGCGTGGACGCAAATCGCGACGCTGGACACAGGTAAGATTGTGACCGAGAGCATCGCGGAGCTTGCGGGGGAGATACGACCAGACATGGCGCCCGGGCGTATCGGGCGGGTAGGTTCCCGCAGGTGGCTTGTACGAAGCAAACGAATATGGCAACACGCCCTTTCTGGCGGATTCCCGCATGTCTCCTTCTCCCCCTTGCCGGGCGAAGGGAGACAGGCCGAGAGTCAACGTCATGAAGAGCAGGATGGACAGGGCGTAGGCATCGTGACTGCGGGCACGGAGGAAGTCTCCGTAGTTACCTCTAAGTTCCGGTGCCCGGAACCGTTCCGTGCCGACGGAACAGGGATAATCCTCGACCTGAAAACTGTCGGCATCCACCCAGCAGATGGAGCCATCAGGAGAAACCAGCACATTGCCGGGATGCAGATCGCCCAGGACGACACCGTAACGGTGCAGCGTATGGACTGATTCCGACAGGTTCAGGCATAGCCTGGTCAGATCGTAGCGAGTCCATGAGGGGAACTGGTTCGTCAGCAGTTCCGCATGAAACGCGAATGCCCCGAGCGGAACACCGTCCGCCCGGGGCATCAGCACGCCGACAAAGCGCCGCAGTTCGTCGTACAGGATCTCGCGCGGCCACGCCACGCACGGGGAACGAATGGGGCGGGAACACATCAGCCGAAGCTTCTGCTCACGCCAACGCATCCGTTGCCTTGGATGATAGAGCTTGGCTACGAGTGGCGAGCCTAATGCCGAATGGGTAACAAAGACCAATCCTTCACCGCCTTCCGCGATGGGTTTTCCCAGAACGATTCGTTTCCCCTCACCTGAAAACAGAACATCCCCGGCCGAGTACTTCCTGCTATTGCCGCAGAGTTCTTCATCCAGCTGCCTCACCTGATGGCGGAGTGCATAGAATGGAGTCATGGAAACATGACGGCAGGTAATGAAACCGTCACATATAGATGACGCGGAGGGAATAAATTTTTCAATTATGATTGATAAAAAGTGGATATGGTCACATTTTATCAATCATATTAGGACATTCATTCCATGTCTTGATTCATGATGCTATTGATCGTGTTAATCAATGAATCAAAAGGCTCCGGTTCATCAAAGAGCATGGCTGAAGTCTGTTCGTAGTCCCTTTGCCATTTTCCCAGCAATTCAAGAGAATCCGGGATCAGTTTCAGATCTGAGGGAGCCAATGTATCGTAATCGACCCATGTCTGCCAATGGTAGAGCTTGCGTTTGTCCCTTACATCGAAGAATAGCTCCTTATCAACATATCCCGCTCGGATAAGGGCTGCCACATCATAATAGTGGCGTGCCAGCCTGGTCTTGATACTCCACTCTCCATGCGGACGGGTATTATTCTCATGGAGAATGAAACACTTCTCCCAGAATGTTCGGGAAGGGCTAATCGTTCGTACTTCAGTTGGATCTGAAAACTCCGGGAATCCTTCCCCAATGTAAGAATCGATCATCCTGGCTTCGGATGGTTCCGTCTGAGCTTTTCCGCTCAATTCAATTTTGACAAAAGGACGAATGTAGAGGCTTTCATTCTGTTCGAACAAAGATGGATAATGGATTAAGAGGACAAATGGATCACGGGCCGTGGACAGATCTTCCAACTCGATATGCACATTCTTGATTCCCATTTCTTTCATCCTCTCCTCCATGATGGGTAGGAGAACATTCTCCATCATCCTCCGGTAGTGGGGGCGAATCTTACGTAATTTAGCATCCCTCTGGCTGGCGGATTGAACCGCTGTCGGCTTATCTTTTTCACCTAGTTCAGGGAAGAAATGAGGAGATAACGCAACATCGATATCCTCAGAGAAACGGCGTATGATCTTGTACGCTTTGGAGAGGGAGGTCCCGCCTCTGAAGCATAGATGAGGCTTCAATGATTCTTCCTTAAAAAGAATATTCAGAACCCGGCATACCCAGAAATCCTTTTCAACAATAGAGGGAATGATACCCAGCTGCTCGCCAATGTGACGGCACAGGAATATTCGATCTTCGGATGGGAGACTAAGGAAATCACTCATGAGAGACAGGGGGCGCGATTACCTGTTGTAGAATGGGGCGCATCCATACAGGAACAAGTTCCATATCACGAGATAATTGTTCTTTCTCCGTATCGGAAAGCCGCCTGGTTAATTGAGAGACAACAAAATCACGATCTATCGACTCTCTACCCAGCGAACGCAAGGCTTGAACAACCAATCCCGTAATACTACCCGACAGGCGCATCAGCTTCGGAGATGTTTTCTTGAAACGGAGTTTCCATCCACCTACGCGAACCGTTGCAGAAGGTCGATCCGTTAAATACTCGTACCGTCCGGCCATTTGGTCGGAAAGCCACAAAGCGTTAGCGGCATAGATTCCATTAGGCAAAAGACGAGCCTCATTTTTTCTTGCCCAGGCTTTCGCTACCTGTTCCGGGTCAGTTGGTACGGGCAAATTAAATCTTTTGTTGATCGCCGGTATCTCATAGATCCCCGGAAGGATACGCTTGAGCTCGCCATCCCTTGCCATGCGAGAAAGCGCTTGATCTACTGCTGTCCGGGGCCAGAACGCAAGAAAATCGGAAGAGGTAATAACCTCTCCTTTTGTCTTCTCGGAAAATATTTTTTCCCTCAGCTGGTTCTTGATGCTACCCTTCATGATTAAAAAGTATTGTTTATCTGACTGAAGTCAATAAAAAATGCTGTTTATCTGACTAAATAGCTGTAACAAAGATCAACTAACCGCATCCGGGATGATAGAAAGGTATGCTTCAGCATCCTTACGGGAAACACCCTGCCTGTAGTGGGATTCGGTCATCTGCGTTCCGCTGTGGCCCAGCCATCGGGCGACATCGGGTAACGGATGAAGTGTGGCATGGTAGGACGCGAATGAGTGACGCAATGCGTTTTTGGGTATATTAATGCCTGCCTTGGTTGCGAGTTGATCCAGGCGATAGCCATATCTGAGTTCGTCATCCCGGGTCATTGGCTCCCATTCGCCTACGGATAGCCATGCCTTGATTTGCGGGGAGGTGGGTATGTAACGATCCTTAGTTTTCCCCTTTGGTCCTTTTGCGATTTCACGTGAAACAAAGATATCGTCATCTCCATCCGGCTTGTCCTTGTACTGAACCACTTCTGAACGTCTTAGCCCGCACAATCCCTGTAGAACAATACGGGAAAGCATGGGGCGGTCATATTTCAATGCCGACTCAAGCAATTTCCGGAATTCGTCCGGGGTAAGAATCCCGATGGATATATGGTTCTTGGAAGGGGCGACGGTCAAAGAGACTGGGTTTTTCTGAATCAGATCGTGCTGAATGGCCCAGAGGAAAAAGGCATTCAGAGTACCCCGGTATCTGTATTTGCTGGTATTCGATAGGGGCTTTCCCTGATACTGAAAGGAATCCAGTTTGTCGTTGATTTCATCAGCTTTGATTGATGACAACTCACGGGTTGCCCAACCTTGTTGCCATTTATCGAGCTCATGAAGTACGTTCTTGTGATGGGACAGTTGACATTGCCCTCTATTCAGCATCAGTGTCCTTTCCTTCCGATACATATCCATGGCTCCTCCCAGAGAAATACCTATCGGAGGCGGTTCCGGGGCTGTCACTTCAACACTGTCGGAGATGAGGCTTAATTGCGATCCGAGTAAATCCTTGATTTCCTGCTCTTTGGTATCCGTGAGAGCATCTTTCCACCACGAAAGGAGCTCCGTCGCAAATTTCTTTACCTCTTCCGGATCTTCATGCTGGTACAAATATTGAAGCGTATGTTGCAGAAGGTTGTTGTTCTTTCCAAATTTTCTCCACAACCGAATAGCGAACATTTCGATCACGGATTCACTCTCCGCGACCATATTGAATATTGTCAGCGCGTCGTCGATATGCCCCTTGTCATACATATCGTAGAGAGCCCGGGCTTCGTCGTAATCGCGGAAGGTGCGCTCTTTCCATTCTCCCGTGTCCTTATCAACAAAGCGGAGCCGCCAGACTGAAGGGCGTCCTGCTTTCTGTACTTTTGTGAGTTTAACCTTATTGCCATATCGTCCTTTGGCATGTTTCCTCTTCATGTAACGAGAGTAATGGCTTACAGAAAAAGTTTCAAGACGAATTGGGGGACAAACTGGGGGACATATTCATAAAACATTACTAATAAATAAAATTGGTTAGATTCAGGTTCTAGTGGGGGGTCCCCCGTGAAGGTTCGAGTCCTTTCGGGCGCACCAAACAAGGCCCTGCAAGTTAACTGCTTGCAGGGCCTTACTGGTTTTATGATGTATTCGTGCATTGGCTTTGACGCAACGCCGGAAGATTGGTGAAGGGGCTGGATAAGGATTATTGCTCCGTTGTTAAGGAACGCCTGTGGTTTTCAGGGGAGGGGGCGTTGCCTTTTTGGGAGTGGATGCCTGCGAATTGTTCATGCGCCAGCTTCATGAACATACAGGAGGAACATTTCCTTTCAGCGGTAATGCGTTGTCTGCGCTCCTGGTCGTAAAGTTTCTCGTAGCGTTCGGCGCGTTTCATTTCCCTCCAGAGGAAGATGCCCATCACGGCTGCCACGGAGGCGCCGTTTTGAACGTATTCAAGCAGGGGATTGAGTTCTGAAGTCGCCATGCAAACAACCGCAAGGGTGTTGGCTAAAACGACACTTGTAATAACGGCAGTCTGGGTCATGGGGCTGGAAAGGTCATGTTTCGAAACTTCTGCGCGCTTCGGAAATGCTTCCGAATTGATGGAGCTGCAAATGCGGCGGATCTGTAAAGGATTTCCATGTTCCTCCCCACTCCAGGCCGTCAATTTTTGCGTAAAGTTTGCCAAGAGTGGTGTAAAGAGGGTGATTGGGCAGGTAGTTGCGGTCCTGGAAAATTCCAAAATCCCAGGCCAGGCCGAAGTTGTGCCAGCTCTGGCCGCCGCGGGCATTCGTTACTTTAGGGCGTTGCCTGTAGAGGTCATTCTGTTCGGCATACGTGCGCGTTCCGCAGATAATTTTTGCTTCATATCCCTGGTTGGCGGCTTCATTCCGGGCCAGTTTGAACCACTGCCGGGCGGCTTTTTGCGCTTCCGGAAGAAGGGTGGAGATATTCCGTTCGGTGCGTTCGTCAAAGCATCCGGTCTCCATTTTGTACCGGTCGGCGTCCGTGCTCCAGCGTTCCGTTCCGTTCCGCGTGCCGTTGCCGGGAATGCCGTCAATGGCTCCGTGATAGTACCCGGCCAGGCGCAAGAGCCTTTGCCAGTAGAAGGTATCTTTCTGCAGGTCGGAAATGCTGTCAGCCATTGTCGTGGTTTTCCTGTTCCTTTTTCCGGTCTTTGGTGACAATGCCGATGAGGCCTGCCGCCGCCATGCCTGCGGCGATAATCTGGTCGGCAAGAGCTTGTTCGATAGTGGCTCCGCAGGCTGTGGCCAGGGCAAGGAGGCCCAGCCATGTGGAACGTTCCGTCAGTCGATTGAGAATGTATTTGAACATGTGATGGTCGGTTGGTATTGAAAAGTCCCTCTGTGGGAGAAGGGGGAACCCGCCTTTCCGGGAATGCCAAAGGATGGGGAAAAGGTTTTTCCGAATCCTCTCCGCCAATGGGGAAAGGGGGGCATCAGTTCTCCGCACAAGTTGCTCTGAGGTTGCTGCCGCGATTTGCAAAGATTCCGCGGATACTTTTATTGCTTGCCCTAATCGGCAAAATCCGTCACAGGAAACGATACTTGTCTTTTATTCATGAAGATACCATAATGCGCCAACCAACGCCATTATGAATAACCGTTTAACATCGTTTATTATCCGCAGATTTCTACCATTTCTCCGATATGAATATCTCAGGGAATTGGAAGCGTACCTCAGAAAAGAGGTAACTGGTTTTCCTACTGTAATTCCTCCTGAACCTTTTTCCGACCGCCAACAGCTGGAGGCATACCGCAGGGCTCTCGGGCAAACTATTATTTCCGGCATTTGTTACCGGATGTACGGCCTTAAAAAGGAGACGGACAGGATTTACCGTATTTTCCACCTTTTGCAAACGTGCAGTTCCGGTGAAGCTACTGCGGATTTGCGGGAATACGCCGAATCGTTGGGCGTTTCCGTCAACAGAGATTTTTCCAATGGAATTGAACTCGCTGTTCTGCATTTTCTGGACGGCAATATCAGCTTGCTCAGGCAGATTGAGGAATTGCATTCTATTAAAAAGAGGAAATCGTATCGTATTCTTCCCCCCATGAAAGATGCGCTTCCTTTCCCCATGATTACGGAGAAAGAAAGGGAGAAGGAAAAAGAAGGCTGCCGTCAATATCTGTCCCGAATTTTGTCGCAGAAGGGGATGACTGACGTATGCGTTATCAGCTGTGACCGGATTTCCTCTGATTACTGGTTTACCATCAAACGGGGGCATTATCAGGAAACCGTTGATGAGGTTGACACGTCGGCCAAAGAGATAGTCAGCAGCATACGTACTCCCGGGAATACGGACATTGTCATCTACAGGGGGAGTTCGAAATGCCTGTACATCAATTTACAGGTCAGCGCCAGAATCCAATGGATGATGCGGGCCTATGCCGTCATTGCTGGCCGCATGCTGTTCGGCTCGGATATTTGGGAATTAAGGAACCGCTACACCCTGAGCGTGTTTAATAAGAAGTCCATCGCCGACATTGAGGTGTTCAATAATATTCCGGGTCTGCGAAGGGTTGCTGTTTATAAGCTTGTCATGTCTAGGCCTCTCCATGCAAGGAAGAGGACGGAGAAAGAAGTGTTGATGAGGGGATTTACAGGCACTTACAAAAGCCTTTCCGAGCTTGGCGATGAAGACGGCCCCCTGATTGTCGTCCCCAGCGGGTTCCATGTGGACAAAGCGTTTTTTTATTTTGAGTTTGAAGAAGGAGACCCGAAAACCGTTTCTTTGACTCCCGATTCCAATGGCCTGGAATTGGAAAGCGAGCAATACACGCTCATTGATATGTATTTTGAACAGGCTGGTTTTGACCAGTTGTACAATAGGATTCATGGAGCTTAATTACGGCAATATCCTCGATATCATTATTGAAAGTGAGAGCCTGGAGTCTCCCGATTGGATATGGAAAGCCAGGGTGGGCGGGGATTTTTATCCGGGGCACTGGGTATGCGGCTGTAAACTTGCCGGAATATCCGGTGACTATTACAACCCCGACGATATCGGCAATCCTTTGAAAGTGGTGGCTCTGCCTCCGGAAGAAGAGCCTTTTTACGAGTACGGAGGGAACCCCGGGGAAGAAGACCGCAGGCGTTTTTATGTATTGAAGGAACCCTGCTGCCGGGAGCCTGTTGAGAGGAGCGAGCTTTTCGTGCATGCCCTGGTGTTCAGGAAGATTGCTTTGAATATTGCCCGTTCCTGCGGAAAGACGGAGAGGGAAATCAGCGGAACGGAGCTGATTCCGGAGTGCCTGATCAGGCTTTTTGATTTTCCCGTAACCGCCTATTTTGCTTTTGCTTTTGATGAGCGGCTGGTTTCCAGATGCCTGCGCGTCATCCGGCAGGCACAGCCGGAAAGGCCCTTTCTTCTCTTGGTGATGGGGAAGCGTTGGCGGACTGCCGCCATGGAGGCTGCAATTGTTGAGAAGTACAAAGGCATCGTTGTTTCCATTCCTGACGTCATGGTGACGACGAAAGATGGATTTGCCTGGGCATACGGCTATTCCTGGGAGTGGCTCAGGCAGGGTATGCCTGTGCATGCGCGCACGGGGGAAAGCCTTCCAACCGGCGCCATGTGGGAGGATCTGTGGATTTCTGTGACCGATGAGCGGGAAATAGTCTTTTCCTGTTCACGGGGCGGTGGAGAAGTGAAGGAATTCATGAGGTTTTCCTATCGGGAGGAAAAACGTTTTTTCAGCAGGCAACGGGCGGCGGCGGGCCAGGATTCCACGAAGCCGGCTTATAAGATGCTGTTTTTGTACGTAATGAATCCGGATAAAGCCTGTTTGGACAAGGAACTTCTAAAAAGGGCCGGGATAGGGAATGAGGCGGAAGCCAGGTCGGATTTGAGAAAAGTTCTTGTGGAAAGACTACCCCAGCTGGCGGAAAGGGACCCGTTTGCCAAGAAAAGGGGGAAGTCAAGGCAGGGCATGTACCGCCGGTTCCAGGTAGTGCCCTGTAAATCTTATATCCGTCCTTTGGAACTGATGCTTTCGCTTGAAAGGAAGCCGGAAAGGCACAGGTAGGAGGGCAGGCGGTTATAGACCCTCCCCATGAGCGGTTAGCTGGATGAGCTTATTCGTCCAGCTAGCCGCTTTCTTTTGGTAAATATATGAATTTCAAATAATAATGATGATATGAAAGTGGGGCGTTTTTCGCTAGCTGGATAAGTCCGCACAGGGTTGGTGAATATGCACGAAAAGCAATCACCACCCTTGTTGGAAACCGTGGAAAACCACGCCTTATATCTCGCTCAGCGCCTCCGTTCAAAAGCAAAATCCATCGGATTTCAGATACCTGAGGAAGAGTATCTGGATGTCCTTCAACGGTTCAGGATCCGATGTTGGGAAATTTGCCGCCGTTACCGGAAAAGCGGCGCCGCCGGCATGAAAACATACCTGGGCAATGCGACCGTTTTTGAGCCGGAACGCTATTTGCGCGAGAGGAACCGGAAGAAGAGGCTGCTGCTGCGGGAAGCCCGTCCTCTTGAATATGAGAATGGCCGGGAAATTGATGCTGATGAGCATTCGGAATTCCTTTCCGGGCTGATGTTCCGGGAAGAATTCGCGCGGGAAATGGAATCTCTGGAGCCGCTGGAAAGGGCGCTGGTTGAGGCATTGATTGACGCTGAAGGGAATTTGTCACGGGCTGCCAGAAGCATTCATCTGGAAGAAAGCAGAGCGCGCCGAATCAGGAAGCGCCTCCGGGAGGAAAAATTCACTTTTTTAAGAAATGGGCGTCGAATTTCCGGAAACGCGGCAAGCAATCATAGTGAAGGCAGATGAACGTTCTTTCTTTTCTGGCGCATGCCCTGTCCGGGACAGCTCCGTGAAGAGCCGTTTATTCACTTTATCAAGAACCATAAGTATTTGAAAAACAAAATGATGAATACAACAAAAACATGCGGGGATTCCAGTTCCCGGCCTCAGCGTTCGGAAAATTCCCTTTCCTGTCCCGTGGCGGATGCCGCGGCAGGCCCCTCTCATGAACCCCTGCTTCCCGTAGGCACGGTTACCGGAGATATCAGGAACAACGACATTGTCCTTCCCCGCCTGAACATTGTTCAAAGCGTAGGCGCCCTTTCCGGGATATTTCCCCCCGGCAGTATCATCCTCAACAGGGAGGTTGTTCTTTCCGACGGAAGCGTTCCTCTGGAGCTTTCCGTGCTTTCCGCACGCAAGCAGTTTATTGAAAAACTCCCCTTTGATTCCGTGGAGAAGCCGGCCGTCTTCAATTCTCTGGAAGAAGTAATAGCCTCCGGAGGCACGGTCGGCAGAGAGCCGGGAAACCGGCCTTCTTTCGCTCCCGTTCTGCATGTGCAGGCGCTTTTCAAGGCTCCGGAGGGCGTGGATTATCCCTTTCCCCTGGAGTACGAAGGAGAGGCTTTCGGGCTGGCTGCCTGGTCCCTGCGCGGCATGGCTTATTACCTTGCGGGGCGCGACATCCTCACGGCTTCCAGATTTGCCCT
>OLIX01000649.1_pt1 | contig 35569 bp, 24 predicted proteins | sample 1601331 | NCBI WGS metagenome assembly OLIX01 (sample SAMEA2452120, study PRJEB22498) | human gut metagenome | biome: human feces; feature: human gut; material: feces | place: Australia | collected 2012 | reverse complement strand
TGGAGCAGGGTGCAGGCGACCAAGGCATGATGTTCGGTTATGCTACCAACGAAACAGAAAACTACATGCCTCTTTCGCTCGACCTGGCACATCGCATCTTGCAAGTGTTGGCCGACATCCGTCGCGAAGGTAAAGAAATGACTTATCTCCGTCCGGACGCCAAGAGTCAGGTAACTATTGAATACGATGATAACGGTACGCCTGTCCGCATCGATACAATTGTAGTTTCTACCCAGCATGATGATTTCATCCGGCCTGCCGACGACAGCGAAGCTGCCCAGCTGAAAGCGGATGAAGAAATGCTTGCCACTATCCGTCAGGATGTCATCAATATCCTGATGCCACGTGTCATTGCTTCTATTCATGCAGAGAAAGTACTTGCATTGTTCAATGACCATATCACCTATCATGTTAATCCTACCGGAAAGTTCGTTATCGGCGGACCTCACGGAGATACCGGTCTGACGGGACGCAAGATTATCGTAGATACCTACGGTGGTAAAGGTGCTCACGGTGGTGGCGCTTTCTCCGGTAAGGACCCCAGTAAGGTAGACCGTAGTGCCGCTTATGCAGCCCGTCATATTGCCAAGAACCTGGTGGCAGCCGGTGTGGCTGACGAAATGCTGGTGCAGGTGTCTTATGCTATTGGTGTGGCTCGTCCCATCAATATCTATGTCAATACTTATGGCCGCGGCCATGTAAATATGAGCGATGGTGAGATTGCGAAGAAGATAGATGAACTTTTTGATCTTCGTCCGAAGGCTATTGAAGATCGCCTGAAGCTTCGTAATCCGATTTATCAGGAGACTGCCGCTTATGGCCATCTAGGTCGTGAGCCACAGATTGTTACCAAGCACTTCAAGTCTCGTTACGAAGGTAACAAGGATGTAGAGGTGGAACTCTTCACTTGGGAGAAACTGGATTACGTGGACAAGGTGAAAGCCGCTTTCGGTCTGTAATCTTTCTCTGGTTTTGTAATCAGCGTAGCTTTACAAGCTATTTATATAGAAGCCGTCCTGCTTCCTTTCGTGTGGCGAAAGGAGGGGACGGCTTTTTATTGTTCTCATTTTAGTATAGAGCTGTTTCTTGTAAATATGCTGTTTTGTTTGTTACTAACAAATAGTTTCATAGCTTATTGGCAAATGATTTCATTTGTTGTCAGCAAACGAATCTTTTCCTCTGGTTGTTCTTAAGGGAACAGAACGATTGTAGGGTGGGCTGGCAAATTGTTTTCTATTTATTGATGTTTTAATCAAATTGATGTTGTTTCTTTATTTTATGTGATTATAGGTATTTCTCAATTTTGCATTATAGAATATTCTATGAATAAATAAGGAATGTAAATTCGTTATTCTTGCATATTCTTACATGTTTCCGGGCTTCTTATGCAGAAAAGGGTTACTACTTATGGACCATAAGGTTACTACTTATAGGTGATATCATTACTACTTACGGTCAAAAGGGTTACTACTTATGGGTAGTGCACTTATTTGTGCCGGCAATTCTCCTTATATTTGTGTTTTTAGGGTAGTGTTTTACTCTAAAAGAAGTGTAAGTATTTCGATATATTATTAATAATCTGTGGCTTGCTGAATTTCGTTTGTTTCTTTTTACCTCCATGGTCAGTTGTTCGGGAATAATGCATTCTCAGACAATTAGAAATGCAAAGTGTCAAAATGATAATGGGCCACTATTTATGTTTCAACAGTTTACTTTCTCATTGGCTTTTTCCATGATTTGTTACTATCTTTGTTGTATTGAAACGAGAAGTCTAAAATAGCATGAAAAAACTGTTACCTGCTTTCCTGTTCTTCATATCATTTACTATTCTGCTGGGGGCATGTAGAAGAGGTTCTCATGCAGTCAGTTCTATTCTGTTATTGGCTGATTCGTTGATGCAGTCGCATCCTGACAGTTCGCTGCAATTGCTGGAAGCTATACCTGCACCGCAGGAGATGGGGAAAACAGACAGGGCATGGTATGCCTTGCTGCTTACGCAGGCGAAGTATAAGAATTATGTGTCGCTGGAGAATGATTCTTTAATACAGGTAGCTGTGGATTATTTTGAAAAGAACAGCGATAGAGAACAATTGGCAAAATCTTATTTTTATAGCGGGTGTGTGCATCGGGAGCAAGAAGACATATCTACTGCCATAAATCTATATTTGAAGTCATTGAGGACTATGCCGCAAGGAGGTGACTCGGTATTTTTGTCGATGGTATATGGACATTTGGGAGATTGCTATGGAGAACAATATTTGAATTCTGCTGCGATAGATGCACATAAGAATGCTTATGCTCTTTGCGGTACCGCGCATATTGATCGGGCTTTGTATGCCTTGTTGAAGATAGGAGACAATTACCTGATAAAAGATGATTCTGATAGTGCTTTCATTTATTATCAGCAGGCGAAGCTTCTGGCTGATTCTTTGCAAACTTCTGCCTTTAAACCTCTTATTTATAAAAATATAGCCGCTCTCTATAATGAGAGAGGAGAATATGAAGAGGCGAATAGTTATATCTCAGAAGCAATGAGAGACATAGAAGTGGAGGAAAGTCTTTATTCTATTTATTTCTTGAAGGGTGATATTATGAATCATTTGAATAAAAAAGATTCGGCTCTTTATTATTGGAATCTGGCTAAATATTCCTTTGATATTGAAACTAAAGCCTCTGCTTTTGATAGACTATTTGAATTAAACAAAGAGCAATCCCGCTGGCGAGAGGCTGCTTTGTGTGCCGATTCTTTCATCGTTTACTTTGATTCTATTCAAGCGAGTGCGTATCGAGCCGAAATTGGTGATTTGATGGACAATCATCAATTGGAAATCCATAAATACGCATTGTTGAAAGAGCATCAACTTGCAAAGAAAAAGATGATTTACTGTTTTTGGGGCTTATTTTTAGTATTGGCATTAATTTATATGTGGAGGGATAGATGTCGTAAGAATAAGTATATAGCTCTGCAAAAACAATTGAATGAGAATCGTGCGGAAATAATGATGCTGAGTGAAAGCTCTGCACCAATTGAAGAAAAAAGTGCAGAATTGCATGATCTGAAAGAAAAAAACTTGCAGATTTGTATTTCATTATTCGAAGCAACTGAGGGGTATAAGAAATTGAATGAGTTGAAAAATATGAAGCCTGGTAAACGCATTCTCAAAATTCAGGATTATAGGGAAAGGATTATTGGTGATATCCGGGAATCATTCTTAGATGTTATGAATAATTTGAGGGAGAATTGCCGTTCATTAACTAATGAAGATTTATTTTATTGCCTGTTGAGCCTGCTTCATTGTCCCAAAGATTTGCTTTTAGGTATAATGGATGCTTCTTCAGATGCTATAAAAGCAAGAAAACACCGGATTAAGGATAAAATGGATACTGTTCTTTTTGATAAGGTATTTGGTTCTGATAATCAAAAACTTATGTGATTGGCTCTATAGAGTGTTACTGTAAGTCTACATGAGTTTGTTACCTCTGTTACCTTTTTTTTCTTGATTTTCATAATAAAAATTTAGTTATTTGGAGCATCAACCAATTAATCTTATATATTATGAAAACAAAATTTTTATTCTTGTTATTGATAGGGATTTTATTATCAGTTCAGGTTGGGGCAGAATCTCAATCTATGAGGAAACGGATTATATTAAAAACTGCTACGAATACTTCTCAAGGCACTCCTCGTTCTGTAGATCCGGCTTCATGGATTATCGCTTGCTATGATGTTGAAGATAGTAAATTATTTATTGATATTCCTGTCCCATGTGGCACTTTAACTGTGAGCGTATCAGATTCTTTGACCGGTGAAATGGCTTACTATCAGTCGTACTTTGATGAAAGTTGTATAGTAGTAGACATGTCCGGCACGAAAGTGGGAGACTATGTGTTAGAGATTTCTATAGGAGAAACCTTGTTGTTGGGAGGATTCAGTATTGAATAAACACTACACATCATGAAGAATGACAAACGAATATTTAAACGGATAGCTGTCATATTCCTGCTATTCGTGGTTTTATCTATGTGGGCAGCCGCTGATGCATACGCCCAAAATAAAATCAAATATACCTATGACAGTGCCGGTAATAGGTTGTCTCGCCAAAAGGAAATTGTGGTTCAGACAAGGGGTGCTTTGAGCGATGAAGAAGAACCATCGGTATATGAAGAAGAACTTTCAGAAACGAAAGTTACTATTTATCCCAACCCGACAAAGGGAGTACTCAAAGTTGATATCTCAGGAGTTGAAAAGTTTGAGAACGCCCAAATATCTCTCTATGATCTTACCGGAAAGTTGTTGCAGCAGTGGGCGGGTATATCCCAGTCCAATACAATTGATTTATCCGAACGGACTCCAGGAATGTATATCATGCAGGTTGCCTACAATGGTAAGATTAGCAGCTGGAAAATAATTAAAGAATAAGATAACCTTAAAACACACTCCTCCATGAAAACACATTTATCATTGATATTTTTTATCGTGTTGTTCTCATCCTCTGTTCATGCACAACAGGGAAATACTAGATCATATCCAATTGAAGTTGGGACTTATAATTCTGAATTTGATTATTCTGATTCACAAAACACGGAAGATTTTACAAACAATTATACGGGGCGACCTTCCAATGATGTTTTTTATAAATTTACTATAAATACTAGGATGAAGGTCATCATGAAGCATTGCGAATCAGAGCTTTCTGATACCTATTTGAGCCTTTTGGATGCTTCCGGAAAATTAATTGACTATAACGATGATGCTGACTTCTCCATGGGCTGTGGCGGTGGTGCTGGAGAGGCTTATTTATCAAAGATACTGGATGCCGGCACGTACTACGTCGTGGCAGAAGGATATGAAGAGAACGGAGTTATTACTACTCAAATAACCGGGATATTTTTATCTTCAGAAGGGGATAGTCGACAGAGTGCTATTGACACCGGTACTTACAGCAAGAGTTTTGACTATTCTGATACACAGAATATGAGTCTTTTTTCTAATCAGTATGCAGCCGGAGAACAAGAGGACGTTTTCTATAAGTTCACATTAACCCGTAAAATGGCTGTAATAATAACTCATTGCGGATCAATGGTCTATGAAACTTGCGCCTATCTGTTGAATGCCGCGGGAGGTGTTATCGCTTCCAATGATTATTACTCAGATGATGGTCGCTGTTCTTCATCCTCTCATGCCTTTATACAGAGAACTTTAGAACCGGGCACCTATTATATAGTATCGGAAGGATATGATACAGCAGAACTTATTACCACCAATATTACCGGATATGCCTCGGAAGATTTTGATTATCCGGACATTCCCAACACATATAGTGCGGAACCGGAAGCCGTTGGCTCTCTTGGTGGAACTTTTGATGTATCGGCTACTGGAGCTGCTACGTATTCAATTCCTATTAAAATTCCGCAAGGTGTAGGAGGTATGCAACCTACGCTTGTTATCGTTTATAATAGTCAGGCGGGAAATGGAATGTTGGGTTGGGGATGTAATTTGTCGGGAATGTCAGTTATAACTCGCGGTCCGAAGGATATGTATCATGACGGTACAGCCAAGGCATTGACTTTCTCCGCCGATGAGGCCTATTATCTGGACGGCAAACGCTTGGTTTATTCTTCTGGCACTATAGGGCAAGAGGGAGCCGTATATTATCCGGAATCCGATCCTTTTACTAAAGTGATTGTTCATGGCACATACACTACTTCTACAGCTAATACATGGTTTGAAGTACAATCTTCTACCGGGCAGATATGTTATTATGGAAATACAACCGGTGCCCGACAAAGCTACACAGCCGGTAATTCCCCCAGAATCTATGCATGGTATCTGGATTACGTGGAAGATTCGTTGGGTAATTACATGAATTATACCTATAATAAGTGGAGTTACTGCATGTACCCCAACACTATAATGTATGGAAATAATAAGAATGGGAGTACCGGTTTACAGAATACGGTTACTTTCAGTTATGAAACTCGCTCCAATGATCCACAGCTATTTGTTATTGAAGGCGTAAAAGGAACCATGGATCGTAGACTGAAAACCATTACAAGCAAAACGGGAAGTTCGGTTTACCGTGTTTATGACTTGCAATACAATACCACCGGTGATGCTTCCGGTACTAAATATTCACGTCTGACAAGTGTTACGGAGAGGAATGGCGCCGGCGATGTTATGCAACCTGTTAAGTTAAACTGGTCTTATTTGCCTTCCCTATATAGTATTCCTGTTTCTCCTCAGGTGAATGCTGCTTCTGTTTATCCAGCAGTCGCATTTTCTGAACAGCAATTTATTGCTGGTGATTTCAATGGAGATGGTTTGACGGATATGATGGGAATCTCTCCTGTAAAGATACCGACAGGTACGAATTCTTGGACTTATGATACTTACGCTTATATATATTGGGCTTCGCTGGACTCTTCTGGAAATGTCCGATTTGTCGATGGAACGAATTATCGTCTTGGAGCAAGTTTTCAATTGTCTGACATGCAAGAGTACAAAGCGGGATCGTCCGTCATCGATTTTGATGGAGACGGTCTGAATGAATTTGTAGTACCACATGTAAGCATCAATGATCATTGGAAGCAAATAGCTTTTTATGTTTTTGGAAACACGGTTCAGGGGGCTTTCGGATATAACTTACAATACAGCAGCGAAATGCCCGCCTATGCTACTGGTGATTTAAATAATGACGGAAAAGGAGATATTGTTTTCATAGAAAAGGGACATAGTGGTAACAGGTATCCGGGTGAAATTATTGGGCATAATTCAGGAACATCTTTATATCGCACGGCATTTAATTTGACTTTACCTTCTAGTCCTGATAAGGTATTTGTATCTGATCTCAACGGCAACGGGTTGGAAGATATGATGGTAATTTATAGTGGAGGTTATACCATCTTTTGGAATCAGGGTAACGGAATAACAGGAACCACCTTTTCGGATGCTAAGAAAACTACGGGAACCAATGTTTCTAAAGTGTGGATGATTCGTTCCGGTGATTTCAATGGCGATGGTTTAATGGATATCCTAATGAACAGTACCGGTGAAAGTAGTTGGTATTTTGCTTTGAATAATGGCAATGGAACTTTTACTAAGTCGCAGGCATGCACATTGGGGCTTTACGATCAGAGCTTTACTTCAAAAGATGATTCAAGGTTTGATTGCCTTATATATGATTTCGATCTTGACGGGAAATCGGATGTGGTGATAACCAAGGCCATGTATGATAAGAAGAGCGCTATATTTCAAGGTTCTTGGGGCGAATTCAATAAAACTTATACCTATTGGATGCATTCTACAGGAAGCGCGCTTACCATAGTGCGTTCGGCGACTTCTAACAGAGATGAAGATGCCCTCTCATCCCGTTATCTGGTGGGCGACTTCAACGGTGACGGTCAGGTGGAACTGATGAATTATGGTTACAATTGTTATAATAGTAGCGATGCAAACAGAGACCCTGTATGGCGATTATACCCTAATAGTAGTTACAATACAGACAAAGGTAAGGTAACTTCTGTTACCGGTGACTATGGCAGTGTGACGAATATTACTTATACCTCCCTTGTCAATGGCGGTATCTATACCAAAGGTACGGGTAGCAGTTATCCTGTTGCCGATTATACTTTGCCTTTGCATGTAGTAAAGAAAGTAAATTCGGATAATGGTGCGGCAGGCAGAACAATGACAAACTAACTATCGCTACAGTGGCCTTAAAATGCATTTGCAAGGAAAAGGGCTGTTGGGAATGTCTTCCATGATAGCTGAGAATACGACGTTGGGAACGGTTTCTGAATCTGGTGTAAAAGCATGGAATACTTCCTTCTATATACCATCTGCTACCTATACTAAAAATACCATAGACGGCAGTATGGCTGAAACTAACACTACGCTGACTATTGTGGATAAAGGCTCCAGGAAATACTTTGCTTACCCTTCATCTACTACAGAGAAGGATCTGGATGGCAATATGATTACTACCACCCGTCAGTTCAATACTACCTATGGTTACATGACCCAGGAAAAGGCAGACTATGGTAATAACATGTATCGCACTGTTCAATATGGCAACTATACCCTTGCCGGAAAAACCTATCAGCCCCAGCTGATCACAAAGGTACAGAAGCATACGGACGACTCGTCGACTTTCACGCAGAAGATGGAAATCACGTATGATACCTCTAAAGGATATAAAACGAAGACTGTTGAAAATTATGGTTCCTCTTTGCCTTTAACTACTGAATTCACCTACGATACTTGGGGAAACGTGAAGACGGAGAAAATCAGTGGCTCTGGAGTTTCCGCCCTTACCAGCAACTATGATTATGATACAACGAAACGTTTTATCGCTAAAACTTCTACTAATCCGTTGTCATCCATTATTGCTTATACATATGATACTTGGGGAAATGTCCTGACGGAAACTGACGAAAGTGATACTTCCAATAAGTTAACAACTAGGCATACGTTTGATGGATGGGGGAACAGACTGTCTACTCTTTTTCCCGACGGTACTAGGAGAAGTTATCTGAGTGGTTGGAATGTCAATTCAAGTAAACGATTCTTTACGCTTGCCCAAGCTACGGGAGAGCCCTGGATAAAAACCTGGTACGACAATCAGGGGCGTGAGGTATTGGTAGAAACAATCGGTCCCCAAAGTATGTCCATTAAAGAGGCTACGACTTATAACAACAAAGGGCTGATCACTCAGAAAAAGACAGAAACTGGCAATCTTACCACGACGGAGAACTATACGTATGATGCTCGTGGGCGAGTGCTGACCCAAACAAGCAGTGCAGGGAGATCCGTTTCTTACGCTTATGGGAACCGTACAGTATCGAGTACCACAAACGGGAAAACTTATACCCAAGTCTATGATCCCTGGGGTGGAGTGAAATCCGTGACCGATCCGGTTTCCAGCATTGCCTATACTTATAAGTCACTGGGAAAACCTCAAAAGATAGTCACAGGTGGAGCTACTTTCACTATGACTTATTATGACACGGGCAAGCAAAAGACGTTGACCGATCCCAATGCAGGTACCATAACCTATACGTATGACGCTGCCGGACGATTGAAAACTCAGGTTGACGGGAAAAGTAAAACCACGACAAATACCTATGATGTGCTGGGGCGTATGTCCTCTTCCGCAACGGATGGTGTAACTACGACCTATACCTATGGAACGTCCGGCAACAACTTGCTGCGTCTGACAAAGGAACAGACGGGTAATAATTACACGACTTATACGTATGACAATTACGGTCGTACGAGGACTGAGACACGTCAAATAGAAGGAACAGGTGCTTTGGCATTTACTTACTCTTATAACTCACAGGGGCAACTGAGTAATATTGCCTATCCTGGATCTTTGACCGTCAGTCGCAACTATGACGCTTATGGCAATCTGCGACAGGTGCTGGCAGGTACGCAAAATATCTGGGAACTCACGGGAGCTACCGGAACTGTCACTACTACCAAACTTGGCGGTACATTGATTTCTACCGAAACCCGTAATTCGCAAGGCTTACTTAGTAACCTGAAAACGATGAAAGGCACTACGTCGCTGCATAATATGAACTATGTGTTTGATGGTGCTACAGGCAATCTTACTTCGCGTACGGGTATGATTGGGCAAACGGAAACCTTCACTTATGACAGTGCAGATCGTTTGACTGTTGTAAAGCAAGGTAGTTCTACAGTCATGAACATGGGTTATCATGCCAATGGTAATATTGTTTCTAAAACAGGCTTGGGTTCATACAGTTATGACAAACCTCATGCGGTAAGTACCGTTGACAATACCGGTGGCCTGATTTCCGAGAATAACCAGACCATTGCGTATACTGCATTTGATAAAGTTTCCTCTATCAGTGAAACGGTCGGTTCGAACAATTACCTGTTGAACATCACGTATGGTCCTGATCGCCAACGTTGGAAATCTACGTTGAAGACGAACAATGCGGTTGCACGTACGACTGTATATGCGGGCGATTATGAGATGGTCACCGAAGGCGGTGTAACGAAACAATTATATTATCTTGGTGGCAATAACGGTTTGGTAGCGGTATATGTGAAACAATCCGGGCAGCCTGATAAGATTTATTATGCCCACAAAGACCATTTGGGCAGTGTTGTGAAGTTGACCGACAATGCGGGTACTGAGGTTTTCAAGGCTTCATACGATGTCTGGGGCAGACGTACGGTAGCTAATAATACCTTCAAGTTCCACCGTGGCTATACGGGACATGAACATCTGGATGAGTTCAAGCTGATAGACATGAATGGCCGTATGTATGATCCGTTACTGGCTCGGTTCTTGAGTCCTGATCCGTTTGTTCAGATGCCTGATTTCTCACAAAATTTCAATCGATATACTTATTGCTTGAATAATCCGTTAATATATACGGACCCGAGTGGGGAGTTTTGGCATCTCATCATTGGTGCGGCTATCGGAGGAGCAATAAACTGGGTTGCCAATGGTGCGGATTTAAGCTGGGAAGGATTGTCCTATTTTGCTACAGGTGCCGTTTCCGGTGCATTGACCGCTGCTTTTCCCGGTGCCGCTATCGGCATTACGGCCGGTGCCGGTGCTGCCAATTCTGCGATTGGTCAGGGTTTTAACAATGGGTGGAACAATATCAATCTGCAGCAAGTTGCATTTGACGGTATAATGGCCGGTACGATGGCTTACGTTGGTGGTGAAATTGCAAGTAAGTTCGCCGGTCCCGTTCAGAAACTGACGGAAAAGATATCGTCTCCGATGCTTCGGGAACTGATAGTGCATGAAGCTTCCGGTCTACCTTTCGGTACAGTGATGGGTGGGATAATGGCTGTAGCTGATGATGACCCCAATACCTCCTTCTTGGACGGAATGTGGAGCGGTGCCAAAAAGAGCTTCGTGACAAGCGGATTATCGGCAGTTGGGAGTGCGGCGAATTATTCTTTGGATAACAAAGTGGGCATGCTTACAGGGATTCCCAAAGGAGGCGAGGTAAGGGTTGGACGTTGGATGTCTGAAAATGAGTATAATATAATGAAGAAAACGGGACGTATGGTGGAAGGACCGGAGGGATTGACATTTGTCGCAACTGGAGGATCTGATGCTTTTCAAGGAGCCAAAGTAGGTTCTGTATATGTTGAGTTTAAAGTACCTAAGAATAGTCTAATACAAGGCGGAAAACCTAATTGGTATAAAACTGTTGGTCCCAGTGCTAAGGGAAGTCAAATACGTGCTTTAAACAAACAAGGTGGTCAAATGTTGCCTAAAGTACGTAGTTTATCACCGATATTGAAAATTAAATAATAAGACAATGAAAGATTTAGGATGGGTTCAGAAAAATCTGATTCCACATTTAATAGATTATACTATTGAATGTAACTATTATAGCGAAGGCGATTTTGGTTCTCTTTATGCGATTACCTTTGAATCATCCCAAAAAGGAGGATATATTCATTTTTGGGGTTCAGGTTGGTTTGGAGTCGATGTTTATGATTATGAAAAAGATGAAGAGGTTCTTAATGTTTTATTAGAAGATAATGAAATAGAGGAACAGGATCAACTTCTTGAAAAACTGAAGAAAATATTATTACCAGACATGGAATAATATAGGTTGAGTGCAACCCGTCCAACCGGATATATCATCCGGTTGGACGGAAAACATTGAATATTTAAAATCATACTCAAATACAAATTTTATGATACGGAATAAACACATCTTAGGTTTGATGCTGTTGCTATTTGCAACTGCCTCTTTTGCTCAGAGCAGATATGCTCTTTCATTTTCCGATTACATGGATGGAAAGTTTACTGCATTGGAGAATCTCACTATTGAATCCAGGTCTAAAAGTAAGAGATTTTGGAATGGAGGTGCTGATTTTAAACCAGAGACAGGTAATAAGGAGACGGATAAGTTATTAAAGAAAGATGTAAAGTATATCATACATCAGGATACCTTGTATGTAAACTGCCGCCAGTTAAGGTATCAGGGATGTAAGTTTGGCAGCTGGTATGCGCCTGGTTTTCGTTTTGGTACCGGTAGGATTTGTTTCATCAGCACTAAGATTGGCAAGGAACAGACGAGTGAAGCTGTCACTGCCGGCATACTCTTTGGTGCTATAGGTGGGGCGATCGTAGCATCTAAGCAACTGAAAAATAAGGCTTGTTATCTGATAGAGTCTGACGATAAAGAAGTGAAACTTATTACCAAAAACAATATGAGGACTATTTTGCTGAATTATCCAGAGTATTCGCAAGAGTATAACGCTCTCCCGGAGAAAGAGAAAGAATCGGCTGCTGTAATCATAGAATTTCTTGTGAAGACCAATTTACTAATGAGATATTAAAAAACTGTTAGATGAAGATTATGAAATATATATTGTTGACGTTTGCCTTGTTTTACTTGAATGTAAGTATTTGGGGACAAGAGAAGAGCATTGGTATTACGCTTGAAGATGTGGCCGGAATGAAGGAAAAGGAAAAAGAACAGGAGAAAGCTATGCGAACTCCGAGAAATACGTTCATTGTCAATTTGGGTTATGGTTGGATAACGAGCAGGGTAGAAATGCGTTCGGGCACTTACAAGTGGAAAGGAGGTCCGGAGTATAAAGTGGCGTACAACTGGGTTGGTAAAAAGGGTTATGGATTCGGACTGGAGTGTGCAGCTTTCAGCACTGATTTTCCTGAAGAAACTGTGACATTGGGATATGTGGCTCCTTCCTTAGTTTATTGTCAGAAGATTGATGAGAAATGGATAATCAGAGGAACTGTGAGTTTTGGGTATGCCTGGAATGGTGCAGGCAGAGACCGATTCTCGGGGATAGCAGCCGAACTAAGTTGGGGAGTAGAGTATATGTTGAATAGAGTGATAGGGCTGGGACTGGGTGTGGAATGGTGGCGAGCTTCTCTCACTCGTCCTGATGACTTCAGTTCTGCGGTAATTGTGATTGATAGTGAACGTCATGGAGTAAATCGTTTTCTATAATCGGTGGTTATGTCTTTTTAACCAATCATATCTTACAGTTCTTTCAGCCCTTGTCAACTGCCCTGTTCATCGGCCTTCCGGCTGAAAGTATCTCCTGAAAGGAAAGATTCTTTGCTTTCAGCTTTCAGCCGATATTGTAATCATGAGATTCTTCATGCTTAATAAGTGCTATTTCATTAGAAACTTTAGTATTGGAAAATTCACGTATTTCACTGTATTGGATCTATAGATGGAAGGTGTTGGATATATAGATGGGAGACGTTGGATCTATAGATGGGAAACGCTGGATATATAGATGCGTCATTGAATTTTATTAGATAGTATTTTTCAGTAAATATCATTGCTTGTTTTGGGGTAAAAGAAGCAATGATAACCATTAAAACATTGCTTCTTTTCCTGCGCGTTTTTATGCACAGTGACTATTCTCCTTGTCAACTTGACCCTTGTTTCACTAAAGAAGTATTGGCTGAAAGCTGAAAGCAAAGAATCTTTCCTTTCAGGAGATACTTTCAGCCGAAAGGCCGATGAACAGGGCAGTTGAGGAGAGCTGAAGAGCTGTAAGATGAAAAACAACTTTTCTTGCTGAAGTAGGTTTGTTACCACTGTTACCATATAATATTTTGTTTTTATGTGAAAGTTGTGGTTATTTGAAGCGTCAATAAAATCTTATATCACATGAAAACAACATTTCTACTTTTAAGAATTCAAACATCTAAACGGATAGTTGCCATATTTCTGCTATTCGTGGTTTTATCTATGTGGGCTGCTGCTGATGCATACGCTCAAAACAAAATCAAGTATACTTACGACAGTGCCGGTAATCGGTTGTCTCGCCAAAAGGAAATTGTGGTTCAGACAAGGGGAGTCTTGAGCGATGATGAAGGAGAGCCTTCCATATATGAAGAAAAACTTTCGGAAACTAAGGTGACAATTTATCCCAACCCTACCCGTGGTATGCTCAAAGTTGATATTTCAGGAGTTGAGAAGTTTGAGAATGCCCGAATATCTCTCTATGATCTTACCGGGACATTGATGCAACAATGGGGCAGTATATCTCAGTCCAATGCGGTAGATATATCTGATCGAACTCCGGGGATGTATATCATGCAGATAGTCTATAATGGTAATACCAGTAGTTGGAAAATAATTAAAGAATAACCTAAAGCTAATACGCTATTATGAAGAGAAGAATATTTTTTATCTTGGTACTGTTATGTACCTTATCAGGATATGCCCAAATCTCAGTAGGCCGGGATTCTCTTGTTATAGATCCATTAAAAGATGAATTCATGCAAGAAGCTGATGAAGACGGACTGTATAAAATCGTGACAGAAGTCAATGAGTTGTCGTCGGAAGACAGTGCCGTCCGAAGTGAAGTTCTTTCGTTAGACGCCCCTCTCTTGAAGCCCCCGTTGAAACCATTAGATCCGTTTGAACCGTTAGATCCTCTTTTGCCGGCGCCTCCATCCCTGCCCGAATTGCCAAGCACGGTAGAGATAGACCGGGCAAAAGCAGTAGGTGAAATACCTATTCAATCGAGAATAGAAAATGGCTCACTCACATACAGTGTACCTATTGAAATATATGGAGGGAAAAACGGACACCAACCCGCTCTTGCCTTATCTTATAATAGTCTGATGGGGAATAGTATTGCCGGATACGGGTGGTGTATAGGAGGATTATCCTATATATCTATTTGTAATTCAAACTATTATTATGATGGAAGCAATGCAAAACCGGCTAGTTTAGATAAGAATTCTGCCTATTCATTAGATGGGAGTCGGCTTATTAAGATATCAGAAACGTCTTCTCAAATCGATTATCAGACAGAGCACGGCAATGTGAAAGTTACATTTTATGCACCATCAGGAAAATACTATTTTGATGTTTGGTATCCGGATGGAAAGAAAGTAACTCTTGGATATCCCACCAATACATCGGCACAAATTACTTACCCGATTACTAAAAGTGTAGATGCATTCGGAGGGTATATTGATTTTACTTATCTGTTGGATAATAACGTCTATTATGTCACCGAGATCAAATATGGCAGCAATTCTACTCAATATGGTGCTGTAAAGTTTACCTATCAGACAAGAAGCGATGTTCAATCTTCTTATATAGCGGGGCGGCTGATGAAGGATAGTAAGTTATTGTCGAAGATAGATACATATTATCAATCATCAATGCTTCTTAGTACTTATACGCTGAGTTATGGCACAAGTATATATAGTTTCTTGTCTAAAATCAGTCTTAAATCGAATGGCAAAGAAGTTAATCCGCTGATGTTCTATTATGGAGGTGAGTCTGACGAAAGTCGTTTCCAGACAAGCACGGCTTTTCTTGAAACTTATTTTGCTAACAGTAAGGCTCCTGATCTTATCCTGCATAAGGGTAAGTTTAATTCTCTTACCCGGAGTGAAGGACTCGTTGCCTATCCTAATTTTGAATCTTATGGTATAACCGCTTATGATAAAAAAGGAAATTACCAGTATGGAAGTAAATATGATCCTGCACAGAATCTGTTGGTTTATAAGAATCTCGGAGATTACCTCTGTTCACCGGTAAAGATTCAGGCAGGTAATGGATTCCAGAAATTATATCCTGTTGATATAGATGGCGATGGAAATGATGAACTGGTTAGAATTAATTATTGGTTGCATGATCAGAACAGCGCCAAAGTAGATATTACTACCTATGATAAGAATATGACAGCCCGGAATGCATCTTTCTTATTAGAAGGAACATTTGCAGAAGGCAGCAGGCAAAGTGCTGTTCCCAGATTATTCATTACCGGAGATTTCAATGGAGATGGGAAGATGGAATTGGTTGCCGTTTCGGGTAACAAACTTCCGAAGGGGGAAACCAGGACATGGTCAAGAACCACTATGTTTAATCTGGAATTGAGGACTAAGATATATGATCAAACTCCATTCTTATTTGATTATTTTAAAGATGCGCTTTTTTCTGTCGATTATAACGGGGACGGGAGAACGGACATTTGCCTCATAAACGGAATTGGAACTTATATTTACTCATATCAGGGAGGTGCTTTTGTGCAGATTGCATATACAAGCGGCATTAAGAGCACAGATATATCGGGTGCTTCCAAAAGAGAATTGTTGGTTGAAGATATTAACGGTGATGGGCTCACCGATTTTCTTTTAGGTCCGAAGAAGAATGATTACTGGATTGAAATGAAAAAACGCCCTTGTGGTGAATGTAGTGGCTGTAGAGGTGAGATTATTGATGATCCGATAATAAAGGATCCCTTTCTTCCTAATAATGGTGGTAAGGTTGATATCGATAAGGCTTTTGAATTTACCACTCCGTGTATTAGACCCATTTCTTATCCGGTAACTCACTATAATAGTACGTATAAAACCTGGACTGCTTTATTGGCAACCGGTAGTGGATTTGTAAGCAGCACATTTGAGTTTTTATCTAATTCCGATACCAATTATCAGTTTCTGTTTCATGATCTGAATGGTGATAAACTTCCCGATTTAGCTGTAAAATCGGGAACTCAAATCAGTGTACATCTGAACCAGAACGGTAAACTGAATACTGTGGCCGAATCTGCAAAAGTGACTGTAGATTCTGATTCTCATTTTATAACAGGAACTATAGGAGATGGTTATAGTTGTAGGACCAGCCAATTGCTAAGTATTAAAGATGCCACTGTCACTCCAATTTCCTTTACACGTAATGATGCCCGGGGAAGAATGCTAACCGGCATGATTAACAGTTATGGAGTGATTGAGAAATTTGATTATGAAAATCTTACTAATGGCAGTATGTATTGGACGACATCTGGTTATAGTACAACTTTCCCATACAATAAATTATATATGGACATCAATGTTGTCAGCAATACATATTCTTTTTATGGCAATACGTATTTGTCTTCTAAATCATACTATTACAATGATGCCGTTACACATCGCCAAGGATTAGGATTCAGAGGATTCAGGAAAATTACAATGCATGATAATATGAAAGGGACTCAGGTTGAACTGACTTTTGATCCAATGAAGTTTGGAGTTATAACCCAGTTAGTTAATCCTATGTCTGAAGCTTCTTATTATTATACTGTATCTATTGCCTCAAATAAGGTAGCCAAGATAGCATTGAGCAATAAAACAGAAAAGGATAAATTAAAGAACACAACTGTTAGTTCTAATTACATTTATGATACTTATGGTAATGTGACCCAAGAGACGGTTACTTACAGTGACGGCCTTATAGTAACAACCAACAACTCTTACCATAACACAAATGATGCTTCTACTTACAGGATAGGTTTTCTGTACGATCAAGTAACCACAAAAACAAGAGATGGCTCAACATGGGTTGACAGGAAGTATATACCTGTATATTCTAATCAGCTTCCGGTTGTAAAAGTACACTATGCAAATAATAAAGCGATTTCTCAAGTCAACTATTCATATCAAGATGGGTTGGTATCCCAAGAGTCTTTAAGAGAATATGCGTCGACTACCAATCTAATTACAAAGTATGAATATGATTCTTATGGGAGGGTAATAAAGAAAATAGATCCTTTGGGATTGATTGAAACATATACATACAATTCAAAAGGGCAACTGTCCTCCATGAAAAATCATAAGAACCAGGAAACCAGCTTCAACTATGATGATTTTGGCAGAAAAGTTAAGAGTGTCAAACCTGATGGTGTCATAGAAACGACTTCGTTTTCATGGGCTACTTCTCCGGCTTCAGCTTTATGGCTTTCCACTGTTTCCGTTACAGGTTCTCCGGCATCTCAAACTTATTACGACGCTTGGGGTAGGGAAGTAAGAACAGGAAAACAACGTTTTGATGGGAATTATGTTTATACAGATAATGTATATGATGAGAAAGGAAGTTTGGCTAAAGTTTCCATGCCATTTAAAGGGAGTGCGCCCGCACAATGGAACGTATATACTTATGATGCTTATGACAGGGTTGTATCATTGAAATATGCTTCGGGCAAGGAAGACACATTTTCGTATTCCAATACGAGTATTACCTTAGTGGTGGACGGCGTATCAAAAACAGAGAAATATAATGCTTCCGGAGATATAATATCAGTTACCGATCCCGCAGGTACTACTACTTATAATTATAGACCGGACGGGCAAATGATTAGCGTAGTTGCTCCGGGGCAGATTACAACTACATTCGGGTATGATGATTTTGGAAGACAAACTACAATGAACGATCCGAGTTTGGGCATTATCCGATATGCTTATGACACTATGGGAAATGTTGCCCAGGAAACTGACGCCAATGGAAATGTCACGAAGAAAACTTATGATAATTTCCATCGCCTGATTAAAAAGGAGGTTGCCGGGCAGACAATAAACTACGGCTATAATGCTGACAACCTCATAGAATCTGAGGTAAGTTCAAACGGGACGTCCAAAGCCTATACTTATGATGCTCTGATGAGGCTAAATACTCTGAAGGAAACGAATGTGGATGGAAAGTGGCTCAAAAAAACATTTATTCACACCAATGGGTGTATATCGGATCTGACGTATGCCTCCAATATCGGTAATATTGTGACTGAAAACTATACATATTCTTATGGTAATCTTTCAGAAGTGAAACTTAATAACTCGACATCTATCTGGAAGTTAACTTCTGAAAATGCGTTAGGATTGACGACCGGTGTAAACACAGGAATTTTAACCCGCACCTATTCTTATGACGCGAACGGGGCTCCAACAGGTAGAGTAGTTAAAAATGGTTCTACAGTTATTCAGAATTCCGGATATAACTTTAATGCCAAGACAGGTAATCTGAACTGGAGAAAAGACAATGTAAGGAACATTCAGGAAAACTTTGGTTATGACAATCTGAACAGATTGACAAGTTTTGCCGGAAAAACGGCTACTTACAGTAACAATGGAAATATAACCAATATATCTAATGTAGGAACTTTTACTTACAATGCCGAAAAACCTTATGCTATAGCATTGATTACTCCTTACGGCACGGAAGTTCCACTTCGGGAACAACAGATTATTTATAATGTTTTAAGAAGACCGGAGACTATTACTGAAAATGGTTATGTAGCAACATTTACATATAATGGGGAAGGCAATAGAGTCAAAATGAATCTGAAGAAGAACAATCAGGTCCAACTCAATAGATATTATTGGGGAAATCAATATGAATTCGAGACAGGAGTTGCGGGTTCAAAGGAAATTCTGTACCTTGGCGGCGATGCGTATTCAGCGGCGGCAGTGTATGTGAAAGAAGGTTCAGGGGCTTGGGTTGTTTATTATCTGTGCAGGGATTATCTGGGCAGTATAACTCATACCGTTAATTCTTCAGGTGGGTTGAAGCAGGAGCTAAGTTATGATGCATGGGGGAGGTTGAGGAATCCTGCTAACCAAACTTTATATGCGGTTGGTGCGGAACCTACGTTATTCTTGGGCAGAGGTTATACCGGGCATGAGCATCTGACAGCTTTTGGTTTAATTAATATGAATGCAAGGCTTTATGATCCGGTTATTGGTAGATTTCTATCTCCTGATCCGCAGTTGCAGGAACCGTATTCGAGCCAGAATTATAACAGATATTCTTATTGTTTGAATAATCCGTTAAAATATAATGACCCCAATGGAGAGTTCATTTTTGGTATTTTCAATTTTGTGAAAGATTTATTTGTAAATACTTTCATAAAGTCCTGGTCGAAAGGCATTAACGCATGGACTAAAAAAGAGAATTGGCGTTCCACAATTAATGCCTTTAAACTTGATCTTGGTTTGTTTAAGGGAGGTTTCTGGGATGTGGTGTCAAGACTTACATGGCAATTAGCGCAAACAGGTTTGGGTAATTTGGTAAACCAAGTTCTGAATACTTGTTATCTCGTTAATGAAGTGAACTACTTTGATGGTGCGGTAGTGATTGATTCTAAAATAGATGTGGGGGGAATGACATTAAGTAATTACATATTGGGCCCTCCGGGCTTCAAACCTGATTTTAGAGACCATTTGTTTGTACATGAGTATGGACATTATTTGCAAAGTAAAAAACTTGGGCCTGCATATCTGTTTGTTGTAGCTAAGCCAAGTCTTTTAAGTTCGACATTTGATAAGAATAACCATGGTAATCGATGGTACGAAACTCATGCTAGCAAATTGGCGGCAAAATATTTCGACAAGAAATATGGTACGGGGGCAGAGGCGTATCAGGAGTATGTAAATCAAGGGGAGAACCCTTATGAGTATGATGATATTTTTAATGTGGATGTGTTCAAAAATGGAGGTAGTCCTGCGTATAATCATCCAAGAGGACGTTCTTATAAAGAACCTCATCCTACCAAGCCTAAATGGAATGGTTGGCAAGACATATTCTTTTTCTAAAAATGCAGGTCAACTAATTAAATAAATAGAAGATATGAAGTTTTTAAAATTTTCACTAATTGCTTTAATCCCTTTTATTTTATGGGGATGTCCAGACAGAGATATACCATTCGATTCAACTGTTATATTTATAAATAACTCGGATAAGACATTGCTGGATTATTGTAGAGATAATTATTATCCTGATACTACAATACAGGTTGAGGGTAATGTTTTTGATGATAGAATTAAAAAATTCGCTATAGCCCCCCATTCGGTTCGTAGAAAGCAAACTAGTTGGAGGTATGAAATGAAACAGCCATATTCTACAGGTGTCATGACAATCTTTCTTTTTGACATGGCTGTCGTTGACTCTGTTCCTTGGGAGAAGATCCGTGAAGATTATCTTGTAGCAAAAAGGTATGAGTACACTCTTGAACAGCTTGATAGTTTGAATTGGACGATTACATATCCATAATAGAATAATGAAATACTAAACTAATACATAATATGAAATACTTAAAATTTGTTTTGTTGTTTCTTATATTATTCTATTCGTGTGCCTATCCGGATAGGGATCCCGCTCCCGATTCAACGGTTTTTTTCGTGAACAATTCCGATAAATCGTTGCTAGAATATAGTGTTACGAATTATTATCCTGATACTTTAATACATACTGGTAACCCTTTTGCCAGATTGGTAAAATTATTCGTAATAGAACCATATTTTACAAGTAAAAGGGGAACCTGTTGGAAGAGTTATTTATCCAAATCTTCTACAGGTGTCATGACAATTTTCCTTTTTGATAAAGCTGTCGTCGATACTGTTCCTTGGGATAAAATTCGTGAAGATTATCTGGTTGCTAAAAGATATGAATATACTCTTGAACAACTAGACAGCTTAAATTGGACGATTACTTACCCATAGTAATTTTTACGCTAAGGAATCCATTCAGCCGGATAACATATCCGGCTGAATGAAATATCGTGAGTGAAGCTAAGAGGGGGGCAAGCAGAAGAGGAAAAGAATATTTTCAGAAATATTATGGTGTACCATGGGGTGAAGATGAAAACCCAACTTACAAACCGGTGAGTACTAACTTAAAGTATTAAACAGTATGAAAAAATATATATTGAGATCTGTATTGTGCTTATTGTTACTGGGTTCTTGCGATAGTTGTCTTGAAAAAGGTGGAGAGCGATTATGCTTAGAGAACGAATCAGCACAGGATATATCTGTATTGTTGGGAGGAATACAAACCACAGTAGATACGGATACGCTACTTCCAGATATAGATAATCCTAATATTCTTCACAAAATACCTAAAGAAAAACAACGCGATATGGGCGGAGTAGGGAGAATGGCAGGTTGGGATGAAATGTTTGCGTACTTGGGTATTGATACGATGCGTATTTTTATATTAGCTACCGATATAGTAGATATGTATGATTGGAATATAATTCAGAAGAATTATAATATCTTGCAGCGATATGACGTCAGTATTGAAGATTTGAGGTACTTAAATGGCTGCTTGTACTACCCACCTATTTCCACCATGCGTGATATCAGAATGTGGCCTCCTTATAGTAAGTAGGATTATTCCTTTTTTGAAAGTATTCATGGTGAATGAAATGTAAAACTAATACGTAAATATGAAAACCCAAATCAGACTATTAGCAATCAGCATATTATCTACATGTTCAAGAAAGAAACAATAGTTTGATACAATCTAAACGGGAAGTAAATTTACGACCGTGTAAGGGTACGGACTGGAACAAATAACATGAACTAAATAAATCAATAGATATGAAGTTTTTAAAATTTTCACTAATTGCTTTAATCCCTTTTATTTTATGGGGATGTCCAGACAGAGATATACCATTCGATTCAACTGTTATATTTATAAATAACTCGGATAAGACATTGCTGGATTATTGTAGAGATAATTATTATCCTGATACTACAATACAGGTTGAGGGTAATGTTTTTGATGATAGAATTAAAAAATTCGCTATAGCCCCCCATTCGGTTCGTAGAAAGCAAACTAGTTGGAGGTATGAAATGAAACAGCCATATTCTACAGGTGTCATGACAATCTTTCTTTTTGACATGGCTGTCGTTGACTCTGTTCCTTGGGAGAAGATCCGTGAAGATTATCTTGTAGCAAAAAGGTATGAGTACACTCTTGCACAGCTTGATAGTTTGAATTGGACAATCGTATATCTCCCTGAAGAGTGAGTATTATTTATTTTCAGTATGGTTTAGAATAAGAGATTTTATCACTATCATTCTAAATTTGTATACGAAATATAGTAAATTCTTGAACAAAAAAGATGGAAATATGAAATTGATAAGCAAACTACTACTAATATTGTTAGGATGTTCTTCCTGCGACCCAAATACGCATGAATTTGGCTTCGAGGTGTATAATCAATCGGATAGAGAAATAGATGTGTGTTTAAACATGTGGTATCTGGGTATCCAAGATATTTTAGTACCTGCCTATCAAGACTATGATGCTACATCCCAATATAATTATGGATTTACAACCGTGGAAAAGAAATCAGTAAATTTATTTATAGTACCTGGTTCAATTACTGCAGAAGAGATTTTTAGAATGTCTAATGATACGATACGCATATTTATTTTTGATGCTGATACGCTTGCAAAATATTCTTGGGAGGAAATAAGTCGTAACTATAATATCTTACAACGATATGATTTGACGCTAAAAGATATGGAACTTTTAAAACATGATATCTATTATCCTCCCACTCCCGCTATGCGTAATATAAAAATGTGGCCTCCTTATAGCGAGTAGGCTTTTCTGAACGCAACTGTGATGAGTGTTGATGGAATTTATTATAATAATCATCGAGTAAGATAGATATGAGACGAATGAGGATAATAGTATTGTTATGTGCATGCATCCTTCTATGTGCATGTCCAAAACAGCCGATTCAGCGTTATATAACGTTGGTAAATAAATCTGGTAAAGAAATAGTTTGTCAGCAATTGTGGTGTGCTACTATAACAAATGCTGACACTTTGTATGAATGTAGAATTCCGACGCAAGGCATTTTAGCTAATAGTTCATATCTCTATGAAAGCAAATACGGATGGGAGTCAGACCTTGGATTCCTTCCGTATATACAGTATTTGGTATTGGATGCAGAGAAGTTCCATGAGTATCGTTCTGCTCCTTGTGACACTATTCAGAAGTATGTTCCTGTTTTATATCGTTACCAACTCAAATTGGAAGATTTGGAACAGATGAACTGGACAGTAGTTTATCCCCCTGAAGGTGAGAACTGAAACATTAAACTAATACATAAAATATGAAAAAACAAATCATTCTATTAGCAATCAGCATCTTGGGAGCATTCTCTCTTCATGCTCAGGAGATAAACGAGGGTCTGGTACAATCCAAACAAGAGGTTATCTCACAACCACGTAAGGGCACGGACTGGAATAAACAACCTATCGGTTACGTTTTTGCAGGTGCAGGCATAGGATATATTCCATCGGTAGAAAAGGTTGAGGGACTGGCTGCTTCTAATTACGTTACGGGACTTGATTGGAGAGTAGGAATGTCTCGTTACTACAATCGTTGGGGATGGGGAGTACTTGTACAGCAATTTCGTTCCAAGCAATCAGTTGCTTTCTATGATGGTGTACGTGGTATGGTTATGGATGATATAGGGCGGCTATTGTATATTGCCCCCCAATTTACCGGTCGATGGATTTTAGGAGAGAAACTAACCATTTATGGCGCAATCGGTTGGGGGTGGTTGCGCTATAAAGAGACAGTGAAAGGAAGCGGATTGGGGGAACTCAGTGGTACAGCCAATGCTTTAGGTGGAAATTTCACAGTGGGTCTTGAATATCGTTTGAGTTCAGTAGTAGGTATGAGCGTAGATCTCGGTTTAATAGGAGGCGAAATTGGGAAACTAAAAGTTGACAATACTGGGCTGCAGGCAGCAATTGATGAGACATATACCGGCAAGATGGATGCCACCCGCCTATATGCAACGGTAGGGGCACATATTTATATCTGGAAGAAAAAGAGATAACGTCTTCTATTTGGATACCGGGTTGCTTTATTTGATGTTTAATCATGCCATGCAAAACATTTTCCTCAACTAAAAGGTTATTAATATGGTATGGTAACAAAGATACTATTTATTTATAATTTGTCATTATCTTTGTAGTCATATCATATTAATGATGTCATTGAGTTAGGAAGCTACACTTTTGAATTGATTAAGAATGAGTAATATTTTGAAAAAACTATTCTCCATATTGGGGAACGATGAAAGTAAACCGGACTTTCAGACTTGCTGTACCCCTATGGAGGTATTTGATAAACAGAAAGTAAAAGCCATTGTAAAACAGTGGCTTTTGTTCATTGCTGAATACGAAACCCTGCCTAATGACATCATTGCATTGAACTTCAACTTGTGGGAAGCTGTCGAAGAAAATGGGCAGAGCTGCTATACACTCGAACTGACAGGCTCTAAACAATATGACGCGGAAAATGATGACTGGGCTTGTGAAGAAGATTTCGATCCGAGAGAAAGGAACTGTGATGCTTTGCAACTTTCCAGCGAAATCCCGTGGGAGGAAGTACTGAACGGCCTGGTGGAAGTTCTGAAAGAGTTAAAGAAAGAACTGAAAGTAATAAGTCTTTTTCAGGTGAAACATATAACAGTTGGGTTTGCGGAAGGCGATCTGATAGTTATAAAATAGAAACCTTCCGCAATGTGCTGTAAACAGACCTGATTCTAAGGTCGTGCTACTTGAAGAATGAACTGGGCGTTTGCTTATATTGTTTCACAAAGCAACGGGTGAAGTACTTGGGATCATTAAATCCCACCCGGTAGGCTATTTCTGATACAATGATGTTATTGGTGCTACTCTCTAATATTTTCTTGGCAATCTGTAGCCTGTATAATTGGATGAAACGTACCGGCGGAAGTCCGGTGAGTGATACGAATTTCTTATAAATCACTGTATAACTGATGTTCAGCCTTTCTGTCAGATCCTTTACACCGAATTGAGGATCAGCATAGTTCTTTTCCAGAATATTCATAACTTCGTTCATGAACTGCTGGTCGGGCTGTCCCACTTCCAGCAGGATAGGATTCAAGTCTTGTTCTACGAATTTCTTCTGACGCAAATCCCTGTTCTTCAAGATGGAGTCTATGTGGGCTAATAATACGGATTGTTCGAAAGGCTTGGTGATATATCCGTCTACTCCGTTTTCATAGCTTTCTATCCGGGCAGTCTCACTTGAATTTGCCGTGAGAAGCAGGAAAGGAATGTGACTTAAAAGCTTGTCCTCGCGCAGTCTTTTGCAGAAGTCGGAACCATCGCATACGGGCATCATTAGATCGGATACAATAAAATCGGGCACGATATTCTGGGCTGTCTTATAGCCTTGCTCACCGTTGTTTGCTTCAGCGATATTGTATTTTTCTTTCAGCATATTCTTGATATAATGACGCATGTCGGGATTGTCTTCTACCAATAACAAAGTCGGCTTGCTCCTGTCTATAGGAATGAACGGCTCGATTTTGTCTTCAACGGGTACGGGCTCTTTATATTCCTCATGAATTTCATTCTCCGCTGCGTCCGCCAGCGTAATGGGGAAATATAATCTGAAAGATACACCTTCTTTTTCCGAACTCTTGACTTTAATCGTTCCGTCTAATAGGTTGATAAGCTCTTTTACGATGTGGAGTCCGATGCCCGTACTGCTCTGTCCGTAGTTTGTATATTTGTTCTGTTCGGGTATCCGGTAGAAACGGTTGAATATTTTGTCTATTTCGTCAGGAGCTATTATGCTGCCACTGTTGGTGACGGAGATAAACTGCATGAGTTTGTTCGATTTGTCGATGAATTGGTTGGCATGCAATGTGATTTTTCCTTTATCGGGAGTATGCTTGATGGCGTTGGATAATAGATTGAACAGTATCTTATGCAGGTTTTCCTTATCAGAATAGATATGGTCACTCTTCAGGCGGTATATCTTTTCAAAGCTGATGTTTCGTTCTTTCATCAGGTTGGAAAAGTCGGTTATTGTTGTGTTCAGGAACTTGCTGAAGTTGAATTGAGAGTAATTGAGCGTTAAGTTCTGGGTATCGATCTTGCGCAAGTCAATCAGTTGGTTGACCAGTGAAAGCAGGTATTGAGCGTTCCGGTTGATAATCTGTAAGTCCTCTTTTTCTTTGGGATCGGTAGTTTGCCTGACAAGCTGGCTTGCCGGTCCTTGTATCAGGGTTAGGGGTGTCTTAAACTCATGTGCGAGGTTGGTGAAATAGGATAGCTTCTCTTTGTTGATAGCCTCCATCTGCTCGGACATGCTTTCTATCTTTTCTTTCAGAAGTTTCTGGATATGTTGTTGCCTTGCATTATACCAATAGATGATATAAAGCAGAATGGACACTATCAATATAGCGATAAGTGAGTAGAACCATCCTGTTTTATAGAATGGGGGATGTACAATAATGCTGAGACAGGTGGCTTCGGTAGACCAGGTGTTGTCGTGGTTGGTGCATCGTATTTCCAGCGTATATTTTCCCGGCGGCAGATTGGTGTACTTGGCGTTTCTCTTTACCAATCCTGTGTTCCAGTGCTCCTCCAGTTCATGAATGCGATGGAAGTAGAACACCTTTTCCTGTTCGATATAATCCAGGCAGCTGAATGTGATTTCAAAGGAATTCTGTGGTGGATATAAATGCAGTTCCTTGGTTGTTGAGATACTTACGGGCAGATTGTCGCTGTTCAGATAAGGTATCAGCTGGCTGCCGTTACAGACAACGCTGGTGAGGGTTATCGTCCGTTGCTTTTGCTTGGGCAGGTTTACCAGTGGACTGAATGTTACGAAACCATCGATAGTTCCCAGTAACATATTGTGATTGATGGTCTTACAGCCGGATCTTTTATAGAATTGGGGTACCAGCAACCCGTCTCCTTCGTCGAACTTGAAGGCCCGTTTGGTATTGATATCGAAGAAGTAAATGCCTTTTAGGGTACTGATCCATAAGTTCCCGTTCTCATCGTCCAGAATGTTCGAGATGCTGGTGTCCGAAAGACCGCAGCGTACGGCATAGTTCTTGAAAGTATATTTTTCGTTGTTACCGTTGTCTTCCAACAGGTAGATGCCATTTCCGAGGCTACCCAGATAAATCTCCCCTTTTTTAGTTTCGAATATACAAGTGATCTTTTCATTGATTTTGCTTTCGGGATCATCCAGTTTGTGCTGATAGTATATACATTCGTAGGTATTCCTGGAATTTTCCAGGTCGATGACGTACACGCCGTTTCCGCCAATCCATAATCTTGACTGTGAGTCGATGAAGATTGTATTCATGTTATGAACGGGTTCCTTGGACTGTGTGTAGAACTTTAGTCGATTGATAGCTCCCGTAGAGAAATCGAGTGTATTGATATGGCTGCCGCTGCATATCCACAGTGCATTCCGGGCAGAGTCCAGGGCTATGTCATGGATGTCATCGGAGGTTAGGGAGGAATTCAAACTGTTGTAATGTTCGAATACGGGATGTGACAGATTGTTTTTATCCAGTTTATCCAGCCCTCCGCCTATTGTTGATATCCAGTAATTGCCATGCAGGTCCTGAATGATATCCGAGATGTTGTTGTGAGCCAGTGAGTGCGGATCTCCCGGGTTGTGTTTGAAGAGCGAAAAGGAGTCAGCACCTTTCCTCTTAATGGCAAGTCCGCCATCTACAATTCCTGCCAGGATGTTTCCCTCTTTGTCTTCGAGCACCGTGCTGATGATGTTGGGTACTCCTTTCTCATACCCTTGCAGTGAATAATTGAAAGTTATGCGTTGCGGAGCCATGATATTAATTCCGCCGAAGTCGGTCCCTACCCAGATATTATCATTCTTATCAACAAATATCCGGTTGACGATATTATCATTCAGGGACCGGGCTTGTATGCCTCTGCTGAAAGTAACGAATTGGTCATTTCGCTGGTATATGTTCACTCCGTTTCTGGTTCCGATAATGATGTCGCCTGATGAATTTTTATCAATATCTGTGATGAAGTTGGAGGAAATGCTGTGAGGATTATTGGGATTATGCTGATAGAGTATGCAGAACTGATTCTGGGTGTTATAGCAGTATAAGCCACTTTGGGTGCCGATCCACAGATAGTCACCATACGAAAACAGGCGGTTGAAGATTAACTGTGAAGTATCTAAGTTTGTAATTACGGGGATATTGCTGTAATCCTGTTTGCCCGAAGGAGTGAAATGCAATAAACACTTGTCGCCTCCCGCCCAGATATCACTACCGTGTTTTACGATGGTTTTGATATCCACATCTTTCTTCAATATCCGGATATCTTTTATCTGCCTTTCTTCGTTCAGAATGATGTAGGCCAGTCCGTCACTTTTGCCTACCCAGAGATTATTGAAATCGTCGACAAGCAGGGCCTGAACGGGAGAGTAAAGCACATTATTGTTCTTACCGGAGTATTCCTTATAGAAGTTGAGATTTTCGTGAAGGAGATCAATGCTCATGATGCCGGCTTCGGAAGCTACCCACAAATAGTTGTTGTCGTCTTCGTCAATGTCATTGATGTAATTACTTTCAATAAACTGATACGGTTGCCTGGGAGCTGTGGAGTAGTGTTTCAGTTCGTAACCATCGTAACGGTCGAGCCCGTTGGAGGTTCCGAACCACATGAATGAGTTGTGATCTTTGTGTATGGTTCGGATAGAGTTGTCGCATAATCCGTTCCGGATAGTAAGATAAAGGTAATTGTATTGGTTTGGATTATCCTGGGCAAGCGCTAAACCCTGCCCTTGCAGGAAGCAGAGCAGGGTTGTGATTAGTGCTATTGTCTTCGTATACTTCATATCCGGCATGGAGATTTAGTTATTGAAAACTGATCCAGTCAATTTCAACTTTACCGCTTCCTTTTAGAGACACGTATAAATCGTGGATACCGGTCTGAGCGGAACGAACCGGGGATTCAATATTCGTCCATTTATCGGTTTTGGGAACTTTTATTTCCGAGATAACCGGACCGTTTGTTCCGTTTATACGTATTTGCAGTGTTCCTCCGTTGTCCGAGGTTACTCTTGCTTTCACTTTTCGGGGAGTACTCTCTCCGAAGTTCACCCGGTTGTACTGCACCCATGCACCGTTTTTGCTCAATAAAGTTTTCCAGCCTTCGAATTTGTTTGCCTGGTTCAGGTAATCGATGGCCGCTCCCTGATTGCTTAACCGGCTGTAGCGATCCAGTTGAATTTCTTTCCGGGCGTCTGTTATGCCCACTCCGCGCAGGGTAGGGGTTACTTTTTGGATAGTGCCGTCCGGGTTGAAGAATAAAGAGTCGACCCGTGCCGATCTGTTTTTATCGAATTCGGGGGAGTAATCGTTGTGGTGATAGAACAGGTACCACTGGTCTTTGTATTCCACCAATGAGTGGTGATTGGTCCAGCAATCGGTTGGTGATTCATCCATAATGATACCCTTGAACTCAAAGGGACCCATGGGATTGTCTCCCATCGCATAAGCCAGAACTTCCGTTTTCTCCTTTACCCAGGGGAATGTGAAGTAATATTTTCCGTTGCGTTCAAAGGCGAAAGGTCCTTCTTTGAAGCCTTCGGGTAATCCTTGAATTTGCATGGGTTCTGAGGCGAGTTCAAGCATATTGTCTTTCAGTTTTGCTACTGACATTCCGCGGCCTGACCAGTATATGTAGGCTTGCCCGTCTTTATCAATGAGCACGCAAGGGTCGATGCCATTGACTCCTTCAATGGGAGTGGCCTGCGGGGTGAAAGGGCCGTAAGGCTTGTCGGCTATGGCAACTCCGATGCTGAAACCGCGTTTGCCTTCGCCTTTAGGGGTAGATGGGAAGTAGAAATAATATTTCCCATTCTTGTATACACATTCGGGGGCCCACATGGAATAGGAGTCAGGAGCTACCCAAGGTACATTTTCCTGGCTTAGGATCACTCCGTGGTCTGTCCAGTCAACCAGATTGTCTGACGAGAAAACATGGTAATCTGCCATACAGAACCATTCTTTCAGTCGCTCGATGGGGCTCGGAATGTCATGTGAAGGATAGACATACATCTTGCCTTCAAAAACTTTGGCGGTGGGATCGGCAGTGAACTGATCCGTAATAATGGGGTTCTGAGCTTTTAATGTACCTATTATTACCAGAAATGCGGATAATAAAAATAGTCTTTTGTTTTTCATAAGCTAATTGTTTTTTAGTGCGTACGGACTTTTATTTCTTATCCGGACACAAAGATAAAATAAAAATCCGTTGGCGGAATTAATTTCTTTCTACAGGGTTATGAGTTAAATGATAAATAATCTTTTAGACGCGGATGACACAGATGACGCGGATTTTATTATACTTCTTATAGCGCAGCCTTTAAATCCGCGTTATCCGTGTCATCCGCGTCTGAAAAATAATATACCGAATGGCGCTAATCACTTATCACTAAACCCTAATCACTTTTGTTCCTTTCTATCCCGTAAAGTGACTTTGACGGATTGCAGATCCCGGGCTGCGGAACTCGTTCCATAGAATAACTCGTATTCACCCGGTGCCACACGCATGGTATTTGTAGAAGGATCAAAACATTCGAATGATTCGGATGGCAACTCTATCTTGACATCCTGTTTGGCTCCTGCTGCGAGTTCTACACGTGCATAGGCTTTTAGGGACTTTAATGGTCCGTCAGCATCATCTGTTTTGCGTATGTAAACCTGTACGACTTCAGTTCCGGAGCGCTTGCCTGTGTTGGAGACCGGTACAGTCAAGGTCAGCGACTCATCTGTACGGAGTTGGGTTTTGTTACAACTGGCTGTACCTACGGCGAAATCCGTGTAACTTAATCCGAATCCAAATGGGAACAGAGGGTCGGACATATACCGGTATGTACGTCCTTTCATGGAGTAATCCTCATAGTCGGGAAGTTGTTTCGTACTTTTGTAGAAAGTGACGGGCAGCTTGCCGGAGGGGTTATAATCACCAAACAGCACGTCGGCTACAGCATATCCACCCAGTTCTCCTCCATACCATGCCTGGAGAATAGCGTCGCAACTTTCCGTTTCGGGCAGCAATGCCATAGACGATCCGGAACAGTTGACAAATACTACTTGTTTTCCGGCATCTTTCAGAGCTTTCAGGAAGTTTCGCTGTACAGCGGGTAATTCTATATCCGTACGGTCACCCCCTTTGAAACCGGGAATATTCACGGGCATTTCTTCTCCTTCCAGTTGTGGCGAAATGCCACCTACGAAGACCACTACATCTATGCCTTTAAGTTTCGAAATGCTTTCACTATAATTGATCGGGAATTCTTTGCCGAGGTTGAACTTCAGGTTTGCAGCCCAGTTTTCTACTTGTGCATAGAGTATTTCTATCTTATACTCTTTCCCTTTCTCCACTTGTAGCATGGTGCGGGTATCGGTGGTTCTCCAAGTGCGGTGTTTAGTCATCGACTTGCCGTTTACCAATAATTCAAAGTAACTGCAACCTTCGAGATTGAGGAGAATTTCGCCTGATTCCTTCGGAGTTAATACGGTTTCGTATTTGGCTGAGAACTTTTCAAGATTTACTCCGGGGCCAAAAGTATGTAATCCGTATGTAGTTACGTTGATAGGCTGGGTGGTACGGAGCGAAGAGACAGGCTCTCCCTGGCGTTCCGGGTTGTTCCAGAATGTAGCTTTTATGCCGGGTTTCCCATCTATGCTGCATTGGTCAAGATAGGATTCCAATGTTTGGTCATTCACCAAGTCACAGCCTTTCATGTAGACGATCTGATTCTTTTTCAGTTTACTTTTGAAGCCGTCCAGGATGGTAATGGTCTGATTCGGAGTTCCGTTGTAGTTGCCCCACAGCATAGGTTTGTCATCAGCGTTAGGACCGATAACTGCAATCTTGCGGATGGATTTACTTAAAGGCAATACATTGTTTTTGTTCTGTAAGAGTGTCATTGTCTGGCGTGACATATTCAGTGACAAATCTTTGTGAGCCTTACAGTTGACTACCGACATCGGTATTTTTGTCCAGTTCACTAATGACGGGTCGTCCATTTCTCCGAGTTCAAAGCGTCCTTCCATCAGGCGAAGCACATGTTTGTCTACTTCTTCTTCCGTTATCAATCCTTTGGATACGGCTTCCGGCAGTTTCTGATAAGCATATCCGTATCCACATTCCACATCTGTACCTGCCATGGTTCCTTTGACGGCTGCATGTACGGCATCGGAGGAACTTTTGTGGGAAGTCCAGAAGTCGGCAATGGCTCCACAATCGGAGACTACGAGATATTTGAATCCCCACTCATCACGGAGTATCTGTTGAAGCAGACGGGTGTTTCCACAACAAGGATCATCGTCCAGGCGCTGGTAGGCACACATCACTTCGCGTACATCGGCTTTTTGTACCAGTGCCTTGAACGCAGGCAGGTAAGTTTCCCACAAGTCGCGGGGACTGACGTTGTTCAGATTGGCGGTATGACGACTCCATTCCGGACCGCTGTGTACGGCATAATGTTTGGCACATGCAAGTAGTTTGCGATACTTCTCATTTTCAGGTCCCTGCAATCCTTTTACCACTGCAATACCCATTTGTGAAGTCAGGTAAGGATCTTCCCCGTAAGTTTCCTGACCACGTCCCCAACGGGGATCACGGAAGATGTTTACGTTGGGAGTCCAGACGGAGAGACTGTGGAAACGGACGTCCTCCAGTCCGTTGCGTACGCGCTCGTTGTGCTTGGCACGCATTTCATCGGAGACTGCATTGAAGATTTCGAATACCAGTTTGTCATTGAATGAAGCGGCCATTCCTACCGGTTCGGGGAAGACTGTTACATTTCCCTGATTGGCTACCCCGTGAAGGGCCTCACTCCACCAATTGAACTTCTTTATTCCCAGGCGTGGAATGGCTTCCGAATCATCACACATCAAGAGCGCTTTCTCTTCTAAAGTCAAGCGTTTCACTAAATCCTTCGCTCTTTCTGCCGGACTTAGCTCGGGATTCTGATACGGCAATGTTTGTCCCCACCCCGATAGGGAGAATAACAAACCACAGGTTACTAATACCTTTTTCATAATAATGTTGTTTTCATGGTATAAAATTATGTTTTTATTTCTTGGTTGCTAAGGATGATATCTCCCCAGTATTTTAATTTCATCTCCTGAAATATCGGCTTCAAACAGTGTGGGTCTTCGTGGACCCGGGTTCTCGGAGTCGAGGCTTTGGTGATGCAGGCACATCAGCAACTTTCCATCGAATGTACGGAATAACATACCATGCCCTGAATTATTAGGTATCAGAGGAGCATTGCACTGAATCCAGGGGCCGGCAAGTTTACCCGACCCGGAATAAGCCACTCCCTGCGCACAACGGCTGTTGCTCCAACTGGACCACAACATTCCTAAACGTCCCGTACCTGTCCGGAACAGGAACGGACCATCTGCCACATAGCCTTCCAGCGCCATGCCGAAGGTGAGTTCACCTATCGATTTCATTTCTCTTGGCCATGGGGCATCGGATGCTCTGAAAAGGGTAGTAGCGGTTCCCATTGATTCTGACAGGTCCGGAGCAAGCTGGATGTAGTTGATCATTCCGTTTACGGTTTGCATCCATTCGTGGCAAAAGACCATATAAGGTACTCCGTCTTCTTCCCAGAAACTACCGTCGAGTGTAGACCAGTCTTCCGGCAGATAGTCCGTGCCGCTGATGGGGTGGTAGGGACCTGCTGCTTTGTCGGATGTAAGGATATGGGTGGCACGACGTTGCACATTGTATCTGTTGGGTACAGTGTCTACTATGATCTTGGGATTGGTAAAGGTGACGAAACAATAGTATTTACCTTTATATTTATGGAGCTCCGGGGCCCATATCCTTGGAGCGGTTCCAATCCAGGAAGTTGTATCCACAGTAATGTATTGATAGGGACCTGTCCACATCTTTAGATTCGTGCTTTTCCATAAACTGCCGCCACTTCCAACCAGATAATACATCTGTGTTTCTTCATCGGCCAGGATAAAGGGATCGCTTAACTGCAAAGAGTCAAAGGAAGTGGTGTCCATCTTATCTCCTTCCTTGCCGCCGATAAATGTATATTGCTTTACCGGTTCCGGGCTCTTAGTCTGGTTACAGGCGACCAGACTAAGAACGAACAGAGTTATTGTGAAGTGAAACAGTATCTTCATAATTCATTGTGTGCGTTGAAGTGTAAATCTGTATTATTATTTGAAAAAACAGAGTTCTATTAGCTAATCACAAAAGTAACAGCTATCTCCTTTAAGGAGGGATACAAAACTATTTTTGAGGAGGATTTTTCTTGCTGGCAGGGTGTTTATGCGGTTCAGACACCTTATTTCAGCAGGCTGTTGACTGCATTCACCAGGTAGATGTAGCTTGCTGCCAGATCTATTACATACTCATTCTCGCTCCAAAGAAAAGGATAGTCCTCCCTGTTCTCGGGGAAGTCCGGTTTCAATATCCTGATGCCCGGCACCACACCTCCGGGAATGAAACTGAAGTCGGCCCGGTTGCTCCCGTAAGCCACCTTTTTGGGCTGTGCGCCTACTCCCGAAACAAAAGACAGATTATGGCACGGATGGCAACCGTACAGATAGTTCAATCCTCTGTATATGTATTCCGGGTTTATCAGCTCGGGATACGAACGATGGAGCAGGTAGTTCGTAATACACGCCTGAACAATGTTTCTGTTACCTGCCCATCCGGCAGTGCTGATCCTTACTCCATACGGATTTTCTTTGTCTACTTCGGCAAGTTCTCCGGCATAAGCTTCTACCAAGGGCCTTACTTGCTTCTTGAACGCATTATCCATGAAAGGAATCATTTGTGCAATGACAGAGGCATTCCGGTTGAATTGTTCCAAAAGGGTGGGGAGCAGTTCGTTCATTTTTGTCTTGTAACCTTCATAGTCCGTTGAGCGCCAGAGTTCGAAAGCGGCTCTGCATTCGATGGATTTCATGAATTCAGGATTGCTGAATCATCCGCTATACGTTTGTTCTTCGGGATTTGCCTGGTGGTTGTGTTCGTCGTCCCAGATGAAGCGAGCTACTCGCAGGGCTTCTTTGCTCAGTTCCGGATTGTAATCCTTCAATGCACGCGAAGCGGCTGCCAGCGAAATGGCTGTGCCATAATTCATGTGCGGTGTCCGGTTGGTGAATGCCCAACGGTCATCGGGAGTA